>OIYQ01000200.1_pt1 | contig 24477 bp, 20 predicted proteins | sample 1588311 | NCBI WGS metagenome assembly OIYQ01 (sample SAMN03283244) | human gut metagenome | biome: human-associated habitat; material: feces | host: Homo sapiens | place: Peru | collected 2012
ATAGTAGCAGATAAGGCATATTCCAGCAAGGAGAATCTCAAAATGGCAAAGGAAAACAATATGCGCCTCTCTGCTCGTTTAAGCTCTGTAATTGACGGTAATCGAACAAACAAACTCCCTTTTGAATACAACAAGGATGCAGATCTGTACGTCTGCCCAGCAGGGCATCTGGCGAAATGGAAAGAGATGAATAATCGCAAAAATGACAAGCGTCACAGAAACTCCAGCATTACCTATTATTTTGATGTGGACAAATGCAAGGTCTGTCCATTACGTGAAGGTTGCTACAAGGAAGGAGCCAAGACAAAAACATATGCGGTTACCATCAAATCGGATGAACAGTTGGAGCAAATCGAATATCAAAAAACAGAAGAGTTTATAAATCTTCAGAGGAAACGATACAAGATAGAAGCCAAAAACTCCGAACTTAAGAATGTCTTAGGATATGACAGAGCCCTGTCATACGGTTTGTCGTGCATGGAAATGCAGGGAGCTTTGACTATTTTCGCTGCAAATGTGAAGAGAATCATCAAATTGATGCAAAATGCATAAGGGGGGAAGTAGATTCCTCTATATATTGCCGAATTAAGCGCCAGAAACGCTATAGAAAGCTATTTGGGGCTATATTCCTGTCCAAAAAAGTATTCCACTTTTAAAAGATGAAATGCTTCTTGGACAAGAATTAAAGTTCAAAAACAAGCTATGCAACTTAAAATTGGGTACCTTTTTCAGTGCCCTCCCAGGGCATCGCCCTGGGTATAATGGCAATCAGTAAGGCGCCCTGTAAGGGCAAAAGCTTTATGTTTTGTCTGGAGTTTTAAAGCTTTTGCCCTTACAGGGCGACAGGTTTGCGTCCGTAATTACCCAGGGCGCTGCCCTGGGCTAGGGGCTTCTGCCCTTTCAGGGCGTGTGGAACTCACTTGCGAAACTTGAATAACTCTTTTCGAGCATGTCTCTATAAAATCCGTGTAATCCGTGTAATCCGTGCCTAATTTTTATTCCTCAATCTTTTTCAGTTCCTTCTCAAATCTTCTTCGATACATCTCGCCCGCTATGGTCAGACCGAACGGGAAGGCTAACCAGATGCCCAGAATGCCTAAGCCGCAAGGGAACCCCAGGGTGTAGCCCAGCGGCAATGAGATGACGAAATAGGCGATGAAGGCATAAAGCACCATCGGCTTCACACAGGCTATGCCACGCAGCGCATTGGCAAAAGTATACTGCAGTCCGTCGCCAAACTGATATACCATCAACAGGATAATCAGCGTAGCCACATACGCCTGCACCTCCATATTATCATTAAACCAGCCACCTATCTGATGGCGAAGCAGGAACACCGGCAAACCCATACACAGCGAGAACAGCAGGTTCAGCCGGAACCCGTCGTAGGCATTGCGGCGAACTGCCCCGTAGTCCTTCTGACCCATAAAATGACTCACGCGGATAGCCAGCGCAGCCGCCATGCCCGAAAGCACGAGATAGAAGAGCTGCGAGAGGGTAATCATCACCTGATGAGCTGCCAGCGGAATGGTTCCCAGCCAGCCCACCATCACACAGCTCAGCGTGAAGGCAGCCGATTCCATGCCCAGCTGCAGCGCCACAGGCCAGCCCAACCGGTTCATCTCCCTGAAGTCTGCCTTAGTCAGAGAACTGCGCAGAATATCGCGTCTGTATTCCCCGAAATTCTTGCCCGTCATCAGCATGCCCACCATTGCCAGCGCCATCAGAATGCGGCTCACCAGCGTCGAAATACCGGCTCCCAGCAAACCCAGTTCCGGGAAGCCCGCCACACCGTAAATCAGTACCCAGTTGCCCAGAATATTGATTACGTTGCCGCCAATCATCGCCCACATCGCCACCTTGGTCTGTCCGAGTCCGTCAAGAAATTGCTTCATCGTGAAGAAGATGCCCATGAAGAGCACCGAGGCGAGATTTACCAGAAAGTAAGGACGGATGAGCGAGAGCAGCTCTTCAGGCTGTCCGATGCGCCCCAGATTCAGGTAGAGCACAACGAGGGCGAGGGTGAAGATGCAGCCCGTCAGCATGTTGGCACAGAAGGCATTGCGCACTTTCTGTCCGATGCAGTCGGTCCGTTCCTCGCCGTAGAGTCGTCCGATGATAGGAGTGAGGCCGTAGGTGAATCCCATATAGGATACGAATACCAGACCGAAGATATTGTTCACCAGTCCGGCAGCCGCCAGTTCCGGTGTACTGTGATGGCCAATCATCAGCGTATCAGCAAATCCCAGGATGATGGTACCCAGCTGTCCGATGATGATAGGAATGCCGATAGCTAGCAGTTCCCGGTAGTGATGTTTCTTGTTCGTCGTTATTGATGTTGTATGATTATTCATATTTGCTTTTAATTACTAATCTATTTCCTTTATTCTGTTCTAAGAGCCTGCAAAGTTACGGCTTTATTCACTAACTACCAAATTTTTCTTTCTTTTTTTTAGGGGACCAGCGATGGAATCGCTGGGAACGGGGCGCAAAGAGGCAGGAAGGGGCAGGAAGAGGCAGGACGGGGACAGGAAGAGGCAGGAAGGGGCAGGAAGAGGCTTTCCCCCTTCCTGTCCCCGTTCCCAGCGATTCCATCGCTGGTCCCCCTAAAAAAAAAGGTAAAAAGAGCCTAGCTTACCCCCGCTAGGCTCTTTTTACCTTTTTACCTTTTTACCCTTTTACCTTTAAAAGCCTTTAAATGTATGAACTTTCTTCCTCTTTCGGTCCATACGAGGTAAGTGTGGGTGTAGGCGGTGCCCAGCTTCTCCTGTACCCCATCGCAGTGAGGGTTGGGGTGGGTAGAGTAACGGGTGCGGCTCTTTGCCAGGCCCATGTGGGCATAATCGGCATAGAGCAGATACTGGCCGCTCTGGTAGTACTGGATATGAAGGGCACAGAGCTGGCGGTTCAACTCCTGCGCCGTGATACCCAGCTCCTTCGCAATTTGCGTGGTGGTGAAGCAGGAAACAGAATTGAGCACATTATCGGTGTAGAGCGCCTTCGGCAGAAGCTGATCCACCTGATTCTCCAACTGGATGATGTTATCACCACTCTTGGCGATGCGAACCACCTGTTCATCCACCACACCGTTCAGCCGTCGAATCTCTGTATCCTGTTCTCCGATGAGTTTCTTCTGCTGATCAATCTGCACTTGCTGGTTCTTCAGCAGCTTCTCCTTCTCCTTGAGTGTAGCCCTGAGAATCTCTTCAGCATGTCGAATCGTCTCCTCATCACTCTCGCCCTGCTGTATCGGAATATAACCGCCCGTCTTGCGAATCTGCGGCAGCACCTCAGAAGTAACCCAGTTCTTGAACTTCACCGCTGTAGGAAGCTTGGAGCCGAGAACCAAAGCATAGAAACCGCTCTCGTTGACGAAAATCATCTGCTGGAGACGCTCTGATGGGGTTCCATCCTTACGAAGACTTCCTGATACCTTGACGCTGCGTTTTACAGCGTCAAGTGGGTTAACTAGCTGAGCTACAGCGCATCTTGCTCTTCTGTACCCCAGCACGTCACAGACATCTTTCGCGCAGAACAAAGGTTCTCCATTTTCGTCTGTCAAGGTGCGAATCTTACCGAATTCAGGGTTTTCGAACACGACAGCATTACCCGCTGTCTTTTCATTCTTCATCTCTTCTTTTTTTGTTTTATAATTTTTTTCCATGATATAAAAATGTATTAAAAATTAATCACTAATAATTAATCACTACCCAATGGTTATCCAAATGCTTTCCTCCCTGTCTCTCGCAGCGGTAATAGCATTGATGAGGCGGTGGAGCCAGATGCGGGAGTTCACAACCATGCCTTTCACACGGTTCTCACCTACCAGGATGCAGCCTTGCGTATCATCGGGATAATTGCCGGCATGGATGCGGATGCCCTCAAAATTGGGGACACCCAATAGCAGCGGCAACCACATCTTAAACCTCGGCGACTTACTGATCACCACCGGATAAGTGCCCTCAGGTATCGCCGTCGTGCCCTTCATCTTCTGTGCCTTCTTGCCCGATACACGCCCCAACCGCACATTCTCCTCGGCAGGACTTAGCTCCACACCCAGAAGGTTGCGCCAGCACGGCTCCAGCGTATCACAGAAATACGAGTCCGCATTCAGCTTCTCCGGAGGCACCTCGCACACCGTCTTCAGCCCCCTGCACTTGTTCACGCTCTCAATCGTGCGCTTCTTCACATCCTCATCCTTCAGGATGTAAAGGCGACCTATCGTGTAGGTCTTCTTCTTCGCTATACGTTTTAAAACTATCTGCATAAGTAAAAATAAATTTAAGATTCAATAACCATACCGTCGTGGCGATACTTCAGCTTCTCAAAACTGTCACAACTGTCACAACTGTCACGCTTGCCCGTATACTGATACGCCCGCCTGATGTAATTCCGGTGCAGCCACTGCCTGATCATCATATCGGTACCCTTCGCATCCAGTCCATGCTCCAGCCGGATGGCAAGCAACTGCGCAGCCGTAAAGCTATCGGGCAGTATCTGTAAAAGATTCTGAGGTCCACGCTTCGAACTCTTCTCCGCCATAAAGTTCTCCTTCGCAATCATGTCGCCGAAGAACCGCATCTTGCAGTACAGGTCATACTGCTCGCTCCAGCGGATAAACTCGTCAATCTCCGGCTCCCACTTGCAACCGTTGGCTACATACAGCACACACGCCTTCAGATAAGCGATGACGTTGGCACGGAACGAGAGATTCTCAAACGTCCTGTCCTGCGACAACCGGGCAAACTCAGCATTCTCATCCTTCAGTTTGAGCGCAAGCTGAAACGCCTCCTTACAATCAATCAGACCCGTTACCTTGTTCAGATTTTCGATGTAAGGCCTGAGCGCCTCACGGTACGATTCATCATAAGTTCCGTAAACAGGCATATCTTCGCCGATTTCCCTTTCGGGGATGGTACAGAAGTTGATACGGCTGATAGGACCATCGGTAAGAACCCTAGAGAAGTAACGCTGACCCTTCTGGATGGTGGTAGATGCATTCCAGTTGAACCGGATGGTAACACGCTCCGTAACACTCATCGTTCCCACGCGAGTTTGTCCATATTTGTTACCCGGATCGGCTGCCAGACACATGATACGGAACTGCTGGCTTCCGCTGCCCTTGAGTGCATCAAACTGGTCTAGCTCATTGAGCGAAGTATAGAGGAAATGTTCCTGCGCTTCGGCCGTTCTCATCACGAAAGCCGGGTTCGTCATATCCGCATCAATCTCCTGGATAATCAGGTTTTCAGGTCTCTTGCGCTTATCCTTGTTGGCACCCTTGCGCAGCATCTCATCCTTCCACGCCTTTTCGCGCTTCAGGTTTTCAGCATCCCTCAGTCTGATATCCTCCATAATGAAATCGATAGGCCTGTTCACGCTGCTCTTACCCGCTCCGGTACCCGCAAGCAGCAGCGTCATCAGTCTCGCCTCATGCTCCACGTTGTCAATATACCGGAACCTTGTCTTCCAGAGATGCGTAGCCAGCGGCGGGAAGATAGCGTGCGCCACAGCCGGCTTATAAAGTTCCGGCGTCCTCGATATCAGCAGCTCCACCAGCTTCGGCAACTTCTTCGGCATCTCCGGTGGGTCAGGATAATCCTGCTCGGTACTTTGAACTTTGAGATTTGAACTTTGAACTGTATGATTAGTCACAGCATTTGAATTGGCTTTCCCTTCGGCCGCCGAACGTTGTTTCTTCACTCTTCGTTCTTCACTCTTCACTCCATTCGCCTTCTGCTCTGCCAGCGCATTTACCCTCATCACTTCCCTCGACATCGGCTTCGTATTGTCAGCATATTTCGCATAGAAGTCGTGAATCAGCTGATGGCAGTCGTTCTCCTGATAGTAGCTCGGCATTTTCACCCTCACCACCTTCATCAGTTCCTCTTCCTCCATCACCCTCGAAGCACCGGCGCTCATGATAGCCAGCAGCGAAGAGTGTCTCGACCCCACGGTATCAATCTCCATACCCCCGAGTCCGGCAGCCTGCGTAAAGAGGTCAAACGCAATCAGATTCTTCTCCCTGGCTCCCAGTCCGCCAGCATCCTGATTGCCTCCAGAATCCCCGATATGAGGAGCATCAGCACCATGGCTATCACCAGGTTGGGCAGGCTGAACAGCAGAGCCAGCAGAAACAGCAGGATTGCCGTCGTTGCCCGATAGTCTATTATTTTCATTATTCTTGTCATTGCTATTAACTTTTAACTGTAAACTATTAACTTGATGAGGACTATTAACTTTCCCTCTTCCGTCCACGGTCAGTCCGCGGTCCAGATACGCCTGCCTTCGCATCAGAATCTCCTTCTCGCTCAGCACGGCGCACCACATCTTCGACCTGTAGATTTCCGAGTCCTTATCCGTAAGATAAATCATTCTCTCGGGTGTGATGCAGCTCTCGTCATACGGCACCCCCAGCGCCTCGCAATACGCCTTCTGCGTCTCCTCGATGGTCATTCCTACCGGCAGTCTGATACCGATGTGCAGTTTCTTCCGGGCACTGTAGCAGAGGTGCAGCAGCGAGCCGTTCCAGATGCTGTCAGAGCAGTTCAGCTCCCTTGCCTTCTCGATAGCCTTGTCTACATACTCCCTGTCATCCACGTCGATGATAGTCTGGAACATGAAGCTCTCGGGCTGGGCATTCTCCTGTCTGCGCACATTGTTCTTGAAAATGCCGTAGTGGGGACAGAAGAAAGGCAGTTCGCTCTTCAGCCTGTCCTGCGCCTTCTTCACCGCCTCTGCATTGTTGGCATCCACCTTCGGGATAGGCAGTTCGCCCCTGATCTGCTGAATCATCTTCCTGATTTCCGGCGATGCAATCACCTTGTCATACACCGCCAGACTGTTGGAAAACACCTTTCCCTTATTGCCCTTGCGATAAGGGTTCAGTGCAATTACATGTTGTGTTTCTGTCATGTTATTTCGTTAATAAAAGATTGGTTTGTGGGGTAATCCCCTCTTCCGTTTTCACCACTCTCAGCCGTCTGTAAGGAGGAGGACTGAACACATACGCTTTCACTTCCATCATTTTAAATAATTTAGAAGATTGGGGGCTCCCACCACGGTTGATGTGCAGATACACAAAAGCCCCCGAAACTCAGACCGCATTGGTTCTGAATTCCGGGGGCAAAGATAGGGGAAATTTCTCACTTCTACCTAGTACGTACTATGTACGCGTACTAGTACTACCTGCCAGATTAGCCTCTGATAGCAGGCATCACTTTTTCGAGGAAGGCACCCGTTTTTTTCTGTTCCATTCCCCGGTTGCAGGCGGCTCTCATCGAGTTCGGATTAGGACCCCAATAATTGCCGAATACGCTCCATATATTATCGATTTTCAACTCTGTACCTATCTGGTTGGCAAGGATGGCAGCTTCGGATGAAGACAGTCCTGAGGGCATGAAATCTTCGGTTACTATGCCAATCTCTATCAGGTTGTTCTTAATCCTCTGAGCCTTTTCCGTTTTCAGCTCTTCCGGCATCTCACCATTTCTGCATGAGGTTTACTCACAGCCATTGCTGCCATAATAGTTCTCTACATGCTCGAAGTAAGAGCTACCAGCGTTCATGATGATCATTCTTTGTCCAGACATTTCTCATCCTCCTTTCCTTGATAGTTGTTCATGTGCTCGATGTACTGTCCACCATTCATCTGGATGGTATTGTTGATAACGATGGTGAAATGCTTTATTACGAAGCGAATAAATTTTTTATAAAAATATACTTTCATCTTCCTTTGTTGTTTTTAGGTTGATAATTAATTGTTTCCGCCTCATTTTAGCAGAGGACGTGTGTTTGCGCTAACATTTTTAGCGTAAGCCGCTGGAGAACTGCCGAGCGCCTACTATCGTAAGGTGTGGGGGCGGGTAGGGTTGTGTTTACTTTCTGGTTGTTGATATGGCATTAAGTTGATACTTGGTCGCAGATACCTGGCATCTCGGCCGATTGTTAGTAATTATAGCATACCACAGCTCGCTTAGGAGTTCTCCTAAGCTTCCGAAACACCTTTTCTTCATAAAGTCGAGGTGATTGCTGATAATATGCTTCATTTTTTTCATAATTTCAAAATTTCGTGCAAAGGTAGTAAAAAACATTCAAATAACCAAATAAAAAGTGAGCGTTATGACGCTCACTTTAATTTAATGTTTATTATACATACATGTGATATTTTTAACAGATTAAAAGGATAGATGATGCCCCAAGGTGCATAATCGCCTATTTTATGCTATTTCGACCCCTTCCTTTTCTACGTTCCTGGCGAAGGGTGTATTTCCTTGAACTATTTGGCACAATAGGTACGATTACGATTGGCACCAAGAGGAAGGATTTTCCCTTCTTCTGTTAACTGATTAAGATACCATTTGGTCTGAGATATCTGTAGTCCAACACAAGAAGCAATATCAGTTGATTTACAATTAGGATGACTAACTATATAATCAAAAATAGATTTTTTCATTATATCACCTATTTTATCGCCGGATTTCTGTGTTATCGCCGGATTTTCTATAGTTTTATCGCCGGATTTCTGAGTTATCGCCGGATTTTCTATAGTTTTATCGCCGGATTTCTGTGTTATCGCCGGATTTTCTATAGTTTTATCGCCGGTAAAAGTTGGAATAAATAACGTCATTTCAACCCTGTCAGGATGAGTTACTTCTCTTAATGAAGGTAATTGTTTCCAGCCATTATCCTTCCACCCCTTTGCTATCACGCCAGCCCCACTTCCTCCTTTTTCACCAACGCCAATAAATACGAACATTTTTTGGATAAGCGGATTGCGACAGATACTATGCCCACCTTCCTCAAATTCCTCCTTGCTTACCAGCATCGTACCAGGATTCGACAATACAATCTTATCGAAAAACCGATCCACGGTAATATTCCCCATTACAGTATAAGCACAATGAATAATGCTATTTGCAAATGCTTCTCTCAATGCAGTATGAGCCGTAGTAGTATCTATTCTCATTTGTTTTTCATCCAATCGAAAAGGAACAGGAAGAGCATGTTGTAACATCGGCAATACTCTAGTATAAAACTGAAAGATATTTGCCTCCCACGTACCATCAGGATATACACGATTACTCCAACGTATTTGAGGTACAATGCTCAGACGCTCACGATAATCAGGAAAGAAATAAGGACAACACTCTGGATCTGTAATGCTATTGGTTTTACCAAACATCAACATTCCGGCAACTGTGAAACCTTCCGTAGAAGTTGCTCTATCCTTACGATAAGCACCAATATGCTCCATAAAAGCCATATCTTCTTCCTCGTTCCAAGGATGGTTCTCGTGAAGGAAATTGTAAAGACGACGATATTGGTGTAATGAAGGCAAATCTATATCGTCAAGACTATAGCCTCGCAATATTCTAGAATCTACACTTGACCGCAAACTATTGGCATCAGAAATCATCTGCTTAACATCGTCATCTGTGCATACATAATCCCCCTCATGACGACGGCGATAGGTGTTACCAAAGGGATTAAGCGTAAGATAAACAGGACGCAGATTGTATGGGGCACGAGGTATATGAAACACCAGAAGGTAACTTCCACCATCTGTTTGATATTCTTCCACATCACTCTCTACAAGCAAAGGTATACTTACACATGCTTTATTATGTGCTTCATCCCAAAACTTTTTGCGATAATCTGTAATTTGCTTCTCTGTCAAACCATCGGGCACAAAGCCCCCATTCTTTTCCTTAACCCCCAACACCAAATAACCACCATCGGTATTGGCAAATGCAGAAAAAGAACTCCAAAAGGATTGAGGAAAACCTCCCTTAGCAGACTTATATTCTACCTCGGCACCTTCCTTCAATTGCAATCTGGTTTGTAATTGCTCCTTTATATTCATAACCAATAAATTTATCCTCCGTTTATTTAAATAAATTTCGAGCATCAGGAAGTTCGGCTCCTGAAACTTCTGCCTCACGGAGTTCTTTAAAAGCCTGTGTCAGACTTTCCTTCACTACCATCTGATTATCTATTGTTAATGTTGCCATAATCTTCTCCTTTAATTAAATATTTCCCACAAAAGTACACTTTTTCTCTGAAAGAACCAAATTATATCTGAAAAATATGCGAAAAAAAGAGCTTTTCTTAAGGTAAAAGGTAAAAAAGTCAAGTCCGTCAGGTGGCAAAAGATCGGAAAACTTCAAGTTTGGGGTAACTACGCTATTCTTACCCCTTCCTTTTCTACGTTCCTGACGAAGGGTGAATTCCTATACTTTTCCCATTCCTGTGCGGTATACATCACGGGGTTGATTTCCTCGCCCAGTTCCCATCCGAGTTCGGTCAGTGGGTAGGTGATGTTGTCATAATCGTCAGCCATGAGTTTCTCCTTATCCAATATGATAAGGATATCCCAGTCACTATCCTCCCTGGCGGTACCTCTGGCTTGCGAGCCGAAAAGTATCGCCTTCCCGCTAGCCGGCAAGTTTTTCGCCAGGCATTCACGGATAGCCGCCAATATATGTTCTTGTTCTTTCTGCATGTTAATGAAATCAATGGTGATGCAAAGATATAGTAAAATGTTTATAGAACCAAATATTAACGTAACTTTCTGTATTATAAGGGAGAAATACCTATGATTCTTATGATTAAATGCATTTTATTTTTTTGTGAGGATAATAAAATGCGGAAGATGTATTGGGGTTCAATTTTTTTTATTACTTTTGCAGAAAAGTATATAGGATTATGAATTATATGTCAAATACTCGTATCGTGTGTATTGATGAAGGAAAGTTTTTCTTCAATCGATTTGTTGCTGAGCGAAAACGATGTTTTCGCCTAGATGCTATTTTACTGACTATATTTTTGTTAGGATAGTTATGTAGTCTTTCTAATGTTTAGTATAATATCTTTTTAAATTGAAATGAAAATGGGAAATAAATTCATTAAACGAGTTTGGAATATAAGTATGCATTTCTTAGAAAATAAAGGCTTGGATATATTTTTATCTGATAATAAATTGCTGATTTGTTTTGTTGGTATTTATTTTTGCTTTGAAGAATTATTTGATTCTTTGTGTAATGTATATTTGTTGCTAATATTGAAATACTTTAATGTAAGTGTGATGTCGATAATAGTGCTTGTTCTGTTACTTACATGGATTCTTTATATTGGTTGTAGAAAGTATAAGAGAAGAGTACTTGTCAGTAATAAAACTATTGGCTTCAGTATTTTTATCTTATATCTTTGGACAAAATATCGTCTATGTACTGATTCTGCTTATTCATTATATATATATTCTTTTAGTTATGTCGATATTATTCTACTACTTCTAGTGGGAGGATATATCTTTTTGAGGTTATTTCGTCGTGCCCCTAAGGAAGGTAACGACTCTTCTGATGGATTTTTTATTGATGAGCCAATAACAAGTAGTGAGGAAGATTTGTTGAATCGAAAAATAGATGCCTATGATGCTGCTGAAAAACTGTTGGCTACAAAAACAGAAAATAATGCCTTTACTTTTGGCATTGTTGCACCTTGGGGAAACGGAAAGACATCTTTTTTGTATATGATGAAAGAGCATATAGATGCAGAATTTGCTGATGATGTAGTTACCATATCATTCCATCCTTGGAAATATGGGAAGTCGTCTAATTTAACATATTTGTTCTTTGAAGAGTTGAGTAAGGCTTTAGCACCATATAGCACAATTTTTTCTCTTGATATTATTCGATATGCTCGTACAGTGTCTAGTATAGAGAATACTACGATGAAATTTCTTGGAAGTATATTGGGGTGTTTGGTTCCTCAAACAGTTGAAGAACAGTATGAGGATTTGAAGAAGAAAATCAGCAATATACAGAGGAAAATTGTTGTCTTTATTGATGATATTGACCGTTTGGGGGCAAATGAAATAGAGGAGTTGTTTAGATTAGTACGAAATACATCGAACTTGCCTTCTATGTATTTTGTTATGGCTTATGATAAAAAGTATGTAGTGGATACTCTTAATAGTATCTTTCCTTCCCATAGCCTAAGCTATTCTCAAAAGATATTACAAGAAGAGTTTTTCCTTCCTGTAATCAAAAACAATGATTTGAAAGCTGTTCTGCGGGAAAAATTATCTGTTTTTTTGAATTCAGAAGAAATGGAACAGGTAGATAAACTTCTTAACAGAGAATTGTTTAATTCAATTGATGTGTTTAGTTATATAAGAACTTTAAGGGATATAAAGCGTCTTGCAAATGCTTTACGTTTGCATCTTAGAAAACTTCATGGGGAAATTGATATCTGTGATTATATTATATTGGAAATTTTAAGACAACAGTATCCTTTTGTTCTTGAACTTATTGTTTATAGAAAAGATGATATTTTGTTGCTTAATAATAGTGGTAAATATGTTTATTTTAATGGGAAAAATGGTCCTGAAGAAAAGGAGAATATCCTTGCTAAAATGTATCCCTTTAAGGGTTTTAATATCTTAGAATACATAGAGGCAAATAGTGAAGTACTATCTGTGCCTAAAGCTAAGATTGATAGTTTGAAGAAGTTGTTAGATGCTCTTTGGGGTGAATATAGAACATACAGTAGTAAGGGTATTAATGTTCCTGAATATACTCAAAGGTATTTGTATTCTTCTATATTGGATTCAGAAGTTTCTGATGTGGAGTTTGACAAAATATGGCTATCTCCTTTTGATGAAATGAAATCAACGTTAAAGGAATGGATGGAAAACAAATCTTATTCTTTGGTGGATAAAGTTGAAAAGAGAAAAGTTGCAAATAAAGCAGATACTTATAAACAACTTCATATGTTGTTTTATATAGGTTCTATAGGACATAAGTATGTGCCAGAATTTCGGGTGATTGTAGAACGAATAAAAATGTTGAAGGAGATGAATGGTGAATCACATGACTACCTTGCAGAAGATAAAGAAGAATTCTTGAACTGCTTATATGAAAATGGTATCAATAGTTTTATGTTAAAATTTTTATGTAAACTATTTTATAATGGTTCTTTTGAAGAAGATTTTATTTTGTCAGAAGATGAGGTTATTAAGATTCAGCAAGATCTGTTTTTGCAATATATAAAAGTATATCATCCGATGAACGATGTGCTGGATTGCTGGCTAGATACCTCGCATGATGTTTGGATTGCAGATAGTAATGGAGATAGACATCCTGAAAAGATGGAGCATACGGAAGTATCACGCAAAGCGATGAAAGATTATGCGATAAATCACATAACAGAATTCGTAGAGAATACGATTTCTTGTAGTCTACCAAATACTAGTCGAAAATATCGTATAAATGGTATTGTTCTGCAAATATGGGAAAGTTGGGATGAATACGATAAAGATGTAAACAGGCTGGATGTAAAAACTGCTAAGCTTCAAGAATATAAGGATTTTCTTAAAAAAATTAAGGATTTTGGTTTTAAGAAATCAGTCTCTTTTAATTTTAAAGAGTTGCATATTGAACAATAATCTTCTATAGATAATTAGTGAGGATAGCGTTGTTAATGGTATCATGTTTCGCTATCGTCACTAACTCTATCTGATGATGCATATTTGCATATTCAATCTTGCTCTTTTTTTTTGAGAAGGTGTTGGTTAGAATGAACTCTATATATATGTAACTTTGTATAGCAGCGTGTGCGAGAATATATAAGATATTGAACTATAATATATTATACCCTGCTTTTAACATATAATAGAGGGTAATTATATAGGGGGGCACACTTTTGCATAGGCCTTCATCATTCCTCCTGTCCTGTCTTCGACTTGACAGATGGCTTTTCCGTTAGGCGTTCCGCCGAATTTGTAATTCGGCGAAAAAAATGTTCGACCTATAAAACTAGGGGATTTGAAATCCCCTTACTGGTATGATAGCATTTAGTCGCTTAGAATTTACTTTCACAAAAAGTGTTACATTACAGTTGGGACAGTTTTATTTTGACCCCTTATCACAATATGTGTTAGCATTCCCTATAGCTTTGGCTAGCCAAACTGTATAGCACAAACAAGCAGTTCTAGTGATGCAGTGTTTTGCTGCGTTACTAGAACTGCTTGTTTATCAGTAATCTATGGCCTTTTCTTGTTTATAATAATCTAATGCCTTCCTTTTCTACGTTCTTACAAAAAGCAGTATTCCTATACTTCTGCCATTCCTTGGAAGAATACATTGCAGGATTTACCCCTTTTCCTGAGTCCTATTCTAATATGATAAATGGATAGGTTATAAGGTGTTTTAATATGATATATTCACTTTTTGTATATTCGAAAAAAGAATATATATTTGTGCCCAAAAATTAAGAGAAAATGGACAAGAGCATACATTCACATTTATATCATCAAGTCATAGGACGCTTGCGCGGTAAGCGTGAGAAATTGGGGATTACGCAGATTCAACTCGCTGAATTATTGAAAGTTAATCAAACTTTTGTGAGCCGGATTGAAACCTGCGACCGCCGCTTGGATCTTATAGAGCTTCGACAGATTTGCCAAGTTCTGGGTATCTCATTCGTAGACTTTGTTGCTGAAGTCGAAAGGGATATACTGAGCAAGGAAAAAAAGTGAATGATTAAAATAAGCTAAAAAGTTGATAGAGGCTAAATACTCGTAGAAACTGATAAAAACAAAGAACTAAAATGGCTGGAAGAGAAAAGAATTGTAAATGGTATTTTGCGGACCAACCTAACGTACAGGAAGTGGGCCCAAATAATGCCATGGAACAAAGTTTTAAAAATCATCCTTATGCTGCGCTTGTTAGAGAAAGTATTCAGAACTCTTTGGATGCCGTCGACGACAAGTCGGAACCTGTACAGGTAGTTTTCTCTTTCAGGGAGATGAATGGATGCGATTATCCTGAATTCTTTAGCCTGAAGGAACATATAATGGGATGTTTGGATTATTATTCGAATAACTATAATGCAAAGGCGATTTATGAACCTATGATGAAGTTTTTTGCCGATAACACTCATCATGATCATTTGGGATACATTCGGGTAAGTGATTATAATACGAAGGGAATGTCTTACGAAAAAGACAAAACAGACAGTCCTTTCTATGCTTTTGTCCGGTCCGCAGGAGTAAGTGCTAAAGACGATACTTCAGCAGGTGGTTCTTTCGGCTTTGGTAAGGCAGCTTATTACCTGTTGTCTCCTATCAGTACAATAATGGTAAGTACCTGTACCAAAAAAGGTGATAGGTTCTTTGAAGGAGCCAGTTCCCTTTGTACTCATACCTATCGGGGCAAGAAGAAAGTAGCTTTTGGCTATTATGACGACCAGGATGGAAAGCCGATATCTATTGAAGCCGATATTCCTGCACATTTCCGTAGGGCAGAACCAGGTACTGATATCAATATTCTTGGTTTTAAAATGGAATATAAAGACGAGGCAGTCAAAGAGATGATTGAGGCTGTTCTCCGTAACTTTTGGTTTGCTATATATGAAGGCAAATTAGAGGTCAACGTGAATGATGTTGTCAATATAACCAAAAATACGATTGCGGACTTGATGGAAGAGTATTTTGAGGGAATAGAAGACAACACTCGTAAGGCTGGCTATTATAATCCTCGACCATATTTTGATGCAGTGCGATTTGCCAATACATCTTCCAAATATCGGTTAATAGAAGATAAACTTCCTTTGCTTGGGCATGTATGCTTTTATGTTTTCAAGTGCAAAGGTGCAGTAGACAAAATCGCATATATGAGAGCACCGCAAATGCTAGTCTATTCACAAAAGAATAAGACGAATTATGGCATGTATGGCGTATTCTATTGTGATAGTGAAGAAGGAAATGACCTGCTGCGTAATATGGAGAATCCTGCACATACAGAGTGGAAAGCCACCAATTGGAGAAGCAGAGGACGCCAAAATGGAATGGGACGCCAGGTATTGAGAGAATTAGATGAATTTATCAATGAATGTCTGAATAAGGTTTTCTCATTGAAGGATAAAATAGCTCTTGATATCAAGGGGTTAGAAGATTTCCTGTATATACCAACTTCGTTTGACGATGACGAATTGGAGATGGAATATATGCCTGAGAGTGTAGAAGGAAAACCTACAGGAATTCTTCAGGATGATGGGTCTTCATACACAACTGATATTCCAAAGAGTGAGGATAATCCAACTATTATGCCAAAGCCGAATCCGCCTTCGACAGGACATGTACTTATCAATAAGAGTACCAATGCAACAAACGAAACAGGTGGTAAGCTTCTGGCCGGACATGGTGAAGCCGAGAAAAAGCCGGACAGCCAAGGTATCCAAAAGCCAGGTAATGCTTCAGAAACCAAAAAAGAGGATGAAAAGGGCGAGAAAGGCTTGTTTGCCACACCGATAAATATTCCTTATCGTACTTTCTCGCAAGTGGAAGCTGGCAAGATTTATCACTATGTTGTTCTCCACCCAAGAGAAGAGGTTGGCAATGTACGCCTTCATTTCTATGCGGTTGGAGAGGAAAGTGATGAAGAATTACAAGTTGAAGAATCTAACATTGGTAACGTGAGTGGCAATATAGTTCGTGATGTACATCTGCCAGAGGGTCGATTACGCCTGAGAGTACGTTTTACGGACAATATGAAACATTCTATAAAATTAGCAGCGGAGGAATTATATGAAGTATAAAAACGTATCATTGCCTTATCCGGTACTCGGCATATATGACGATGTATATCCGCTTTTGACTGACGATTGCATACAGATGGCTGATCCTGTAAAAACGGCCACAGACTATATGTTTTGCATCGATTTGCATCAGCAGAATAAGGATATAACACAGTTGGTTTCTGAAGGTAAGGCAGAGTATGCCTGTGAGGTAACTTGCAGGAGTACTTTCCTTCGCAGATGTTATAAATCTTCAACTCCCCATTTTGAAATCAGTTTGGGTAGAACAGAGGTGAACGGACGTATAGAGTTTCAGTGCTTCATCGCTGCTAGAGAGCCTATTCCTAATTATAACAACAGTGATTTTAATGAGGATTATCATGGGTTCACTTTTGATCTGGAGGTAGGTGACATGCTTGCTGTATTTCCTTTGGCGTGGTGGAATACTAATGTGAAGTTTGATAAACTGTATGCAGCCGGTTCCTTCATGCAAATTACTGAAGCGGCTGATGGAGCAGAAAGGACAACTTTCAATCTTTCGGATGACAGAATTCTGATAGAACTCCCTCATGACCTGTTTGTTCAGTATCAGCGAATTGGTAACAGCTTTCCTGAAGTAATTCATTCATCTTTAGTCCATAATGCATTGGTCTATGCTTTGACTAATCTGTATGAGAATCAGGATTCAGGGAAATTGTGGGCAGACAGTCTTATCATAAGACTACAGGAACTGCATATTTTACCGGAAGAGTTGAAGAATGATATGTCTCTAGCTTATAAAGCAGCCGATTTACTTTTACAGAATCCATACAAACGAATGTTGGATAGCTTGGAAAGAATAGCAAATTCTCAAAACGAAGATCAGGAGGATTAATGATGGAACTACAGAAAGTATTTAAAAAATCATATATGGAGGATCTGAGACGTAATATCCAAATCTCAGATTACCAGGGAGAAACATTCCCGTTTGACCCTTCTAAAGTGAAGGCTTTGGCGAACGTGTATAAGCCAGAAGGACTGCTTGACAGATTAGACCCTGATGACGATTTTACGACAGCAGTGGAACTGTATAAGGCATACGATACAGTTACTCCTTTATTGGCATCTCTACCTGATTTGTGGGTGTATTTGGCGCATGTGGATTTGTTTCCATATGTTCAGCAGCGACATTCGGATGTACTGAAAGACGATGTAACCGAAAAGTATATCGTTAATCACTGGTTCGAAAATGACGTTAGCGTTTTCCGTATGGCATTGCCGAGTGCATGGTGGAGTGTTTATCTTTCAGTAGACAACGAGCGTGAAAATCCTTTTGAATTGACTGAGATTCTTTTCAAAAACCAAGAGTTGAGAACAAACAGTTTTGGTCCTTTATCTTTGATAAGGCATCGGGAGGCTATGAAAGGTATTCTGGAATTTCTGGAAGAGCATCCTTATCTCTTGGAAGATGGTATGAATATGCGAGCTCAATACATACGCAAACTGTTCAGCTTTATAGGCGGAACAAAGCGACTGGAGTTTATGGATAAAGACTTCTTTAAAAATGAGCTGAATAAGCGCATAGATGTCATCTCACAGAAGTTTACTCGTGAAGAAATACAAAATAATAACGAACTTTTCAATGAGTGATAATTATGGCAGGAAGAAACAATTGGACGGAAGAGCAGATAACGTTAGTACTTTATGAATATTGCCGCAAACCATTTGGGCAATTTTCTGCCAAAAAAGATTTTGTGAAAGAACTCGGTGCCTTAATAGGAAGAACTGCTGATGCTGTAGTAAGAAAAGTCGGTAATTTGGCCAGTTTTGACCCTAAAATGAAAAGTAGAGGCGTGGGAGGCCTAGCTCATACGGCTAAGTTAGATGAGGTTGTATGGAAGAAGTATTATGGCAATTGGGAAAAATTGGCCTATGATGCTGAACTTATTTTAGCTTCCCTTAGGAATAAAGGACTAGAGGAATCTCTTTCAATAGATTTGCATGACTTGCCTGCTGGTGAGGAACGTATACAAGAAATTAAAAGACGCATAATCAGGATTTCTTTAGGGAAACTGTTCTGGCGTCATATAATCAAAGTTGCTGCATAACAGGCTTGAAAAATCCCCTGTTGTTGCAGGCTAGTCATATCGTAGGATGGAAACAAGATGAAGCAAATCGTACAAATCCGGAAAATGGACTTTGTCTGAATTCTTTATTCCATAAAGCCTATGATGAAAATCTGATAGGGATTTCACCTGATTACGAGATATTGATATCCGATAAGTTTTTCGGAGAAAGACCTGGAGGGGTTCCTATGGAAACTAGGGAATACATCTTAGGGTTTAATCATAAAAAGATAGTTTTGCCAAGAAGATTCTTGCCGAATCGAGACTTGTTGGCTCAACATTACGAACATTTTTGCCACGATGTGGTTTAATATATTATAGACATGAAGATTAGAGTATTTGAAGGCTTTGCCGGATATGGTGGTGCATCATATGGTTTGAAACGTTTGAAAGAAAACATCCCGAATATAGACTATGAAGTAGTCGGATACTCGGAGTTTGACAAATATGCTGCTGCTTTATTTGATGCAAACCATAAAGACAAAAATGGGAACCCATTAAAAAATTGGGGAGATATAACGAAGATAAATCCTGAAGATTTACCTGACTTCGATATGTTTATGGGTGGTTTCCCATGTCAGCCTTTCTCTTCTGCTGGTATGCAGATGGGAACTGAAGATCCATATGGACGTGGCGCTATGCTAGGTCATATTATCCGCATTTGTAAGGTAAAAAAACCGAAATATCTGTTTCTCGAAAACGTTAAAGGTTTTACACATGGTAAATTCCAGCCTATACATGACCAGTTGGTCAAGGATTTGAGAGAAATGGGATATGGTGAAAATCCTTTGGCAAAAGCTGTTCTGAATTCTAAAGATTATGGTATTCCGCAGAATAGAGAAAGACTTTGGATGTTTGCTCGATTGGGTGGTTTGCCAGAGAATTTCAGTATGGAACCTGAAAAGGTGGAGTCTGACAAAAAAATGGCTGATTTCCTGGATATACATCCAGAGGAAAAACTATACCTGAGTGACGCTCAGATTGCCCATCTTAAGGTTAAACATAACATTGATTCCTTTAACGTTCAAGCGCCTTTATGCTTTGATGTATATAATAAGAAAATCAAGCTGGACGGTTACTGTATAACAATTACCCAGCCAGAGCACAACAGCTTACGAGTTGTTGAGGTTCCTAAAGATGGCAAGGAGATAGTACGCAAGATGTCTGTATATGAACAGTTCAGGCTTATGGGATTCCGGATTTCCCGTGACCTGAAAGAGTGTGAGATTAATTTTGACGGACAGTCGTACACCCAACTGTCAAAACGTGCTGGCAATGGTTGGGACGTGAATTTGGTTGGTAGATTGTTAACGCATATATTCAAACAGTTATGAAGTTAAATTTAAGTACTTTATCCTTTGGTTCCTATATTGATAAAGGTGGTGGAACACCATCTTGGGGAACCGAACTAGGCCAGTCTAAGCCTGACTACAAATTTTCTGTTGAAGGATGTGAGGAAATATTGGTTGGTATGCTATATAATTCAGTCAATCTTCATCACGTATGCCTGCCTTTAGGTAAAGGTGGGCATATAGATATTGCTTCAAACTTTGAAGAGTGTCATCTTGCTGGTGTGTTTAGAAAGGTTTATATTAACGGAATAAGCATTGATTATCCTTTTATCATGGTACTTATAAAAGAGTTAAGCGCAAGTCATTCAGGAAGGCGCTCAATAAAGTATTCTGATAAAATAACGTATAATTTTGATGGCGAGAAGCTGTCAAATGCCGAGTTCTTCCGCATTGCCAGAAAGAAATTAGGATTGAATTGGGAATCATGCTGGTTCATATATGAAATGAATGTATGTAATCTCGACGAACTTCACTTTAAAGCTGTAATAGTGAATAAGGAGTATAGTGAATCTTATCATGATTCTGCCGAGAGAAAAGAGAAATGGTTATCTTTAATTGATAAATAGTCTGGATTATGAGAATAGATGATTTTTCTTTAGCTTTTAATTGTTCTGGCTGCCCATCTTGGGGTACTGCTATTGTTAATCAGGACACAAAGAAGTTACATCTCATTAAAAAAGATGTGGCTTCTAACATTGTTATCGGTATGATGCATAAGTGTGTTACCATAAATACTCATGATTTTTCCTTGCCTATTGGTAAAGGATCAAAGATTTATTATGGTAACACCGGTTTTGATGGAGCAACATCTGAACCGATGTTGGTCTCTGTGTTCGACAAAGTGTTCATAAACAAGATTCAGATTCCTGCATCTTTTGTGTTGGCAATCATACGTGATAGGGCCGAGGCTCATAGCGGCAGATTGCAGATTAAGTATACACCAAAGTTGAAATATGGGAATATATCGAACGAAGATTTCTTTAAGGAAGCAGAGAAAAAGTTAGGAATCTCATCTTCTACACCTTGGGTTATCTATGACATTGATATAGCAGGACAGGAGGAATTGCACTTTACGGCTTTAATTGGTAAGGATGTACAGGACCTGCAAAATCAAATGAGAAACCTACCTCAGATAGAAGACTCGAATGTGGCATCTGGACCGTCTAAGAGCGCATCTTCTGTAGAGCCATCATCAGAAGACGTTGAGCTTGATGCCCGAGATTACGCCTACATGGCTGCCATTAAGACCAAGCCATTCCTTATCTTGGGTGGTTTCTCTGGAACGGGAAAGAGCTTGCTTGTCAAGAGCCTGGCCTTTGCAACATGTCCGTGTGACGGCGTTTTGAACACCTCTGAAACTTCGCCTGGCAATTATCTCCTTGTCAGCGTAAAGCCTAACTGGCATGATGCAACTGATATTACCGGATTCCGTTCATCTGTGAACAGAAACTATTATGTAACTGATTTCATGCGTTTTCTGGTAAAGGCAAAACACCACCCGAAAGTTCCTTTCTTTGTCTGTCTTGATGAGATGAACCTTGCGCCTGTAGAGGAGTATTTTGCTGATTTCCTCAGCGTCATAGAATCAAGAAAACGCAAGAAGGATGGCTCAGTTGTTACAGACGCAATTGTGCCTGCCAGTGTATTCAATGACAGCAGCTATGGGGATGATTTCAATATATTCCTGGAACTTGGTTTGAAACCTACCATCGAGGTTAAGGATGTAACAGACTTTTCTGCGAGGATAAAGGAAGCAGAAGAGGATGAATCCGATTTCTTCGAGCAGAGCTGGCTGGTAGATGAACTGAAGCGTGATGGTTTGACTATTCCGCAGAACGTAATCATCATAGGTACCGTCAACATGGATGATACAACCAATTCCTTCTCAAGAAAGGTAATCGACAGAGCCATGACTTTTGAGACGATTGTTGAGGATTTTGACCAGTCTTACTTTGAGGCAGATGTCACGCTGGGCTATGTAAAGAATTATCGGAAGGGTGAACTGTTTATCAGCGATGAAGTACGTGCTACCGAAATGCTGGTGGATGGTCGTTTTGAACTGTCTGAAGAAGATGAAAAGCAAATCATCGACTTTATCAATAGTATAAATTCTGATTTGAAAGGCACTCCTTTCAAGATTAGTTACCGAATACTGAATGAGACAATCCTGCTCTATCGTGCTAAAAAGAAAATAGCTGAACTGATGGGAGAGGAAGAGAAAAAAGACGGAGTGCAGATCAATACTGATTTGAACTCAATATTTGATAATATCTTAATGCAGAAGGTTTTACCTCGTATTGAAGGTGATTATGAAAAGTGTGATGCATGCTTGGTAAAGTTGGCTACCAGAGCTGATAAGTACAACTGGAACCAAAGCTACGAAAAAATAGAGTTTATGATAGAACGCTTTGGTAAAGACCATAGTGGTTTTACCAGTTTCTGGAATTAAGATAAGGATATGGATGTATTGAAGTTTGAGTGCCCAGACTACCTGATTACGGTCAGTACGGCTTCTGTTAATTATGCATGGGATAGGTTTGTGCGACGTGTAAGAAGTGCCGCACAGACTTATTGCGCCTATTCTTCGAGCCGTAAGGGCACGTTGAAATTACGGGATTTACCGGCAGGAAAGAATGAGCTTGTTGCGCAGAATGATGAGATTGTGCCTTGTGAAGAATGGCCGCAGTTGTGGCCTGTCCTGTTCGAAACATGTAAGTATCAGTTTGCTGTAGAGTTCAAGCAGGGACTGGATATATCCATAGAGAAACAGTATCCTCATGTACGTCATCAGTTGAAGAGTATTGGTGAAAACTTTAAGTTTTATTCCTCGTCTTCCGACTCAGGTATTCTGGTGGGTGACATTGACTTTCTGAACTCCCCGGGAAAGTTTTCTTTTGCTTTTGACTATTGGGATACAGACGGACTTCTGCATCATGAGAAGATGGAGCTGTATGTGGCATCACCTAAGTTGGATACCAAAAACGACTTGCAGCAGATTATGGCTCTCATCAACCAGGAGTATGAGAACTATATATACGATTATCTGACATTGACTTTCAGCAGTTTTGCTCTTCAGCGCAGTGTCAAGAATAATCATATCATTTGGCTTAGTATCTTCAGGAGCGTAGTGGACGAGTATTTCAGAAACGTAAGGTTTGTAATGTCACGTCCTAACAACAAGCCTGTACGCAAAACGTATCATGCACGTCCTGAAAGAATACGCAGATGGAGTCAGCGGGAAGAGGAACGCTACAGGAATATGGGGCAAGATGCTGAAATGCATTATTTCAGATACGAACAGACTGAGAATACCATAAACACTCGGGAAAACCGGTTTGTGAAGTATACTCTTCATGTCCTGGGTAAGAAATTCCGAGAGGTATTCAGCGAGCTGGGTGCTCTTCCTAATGTCATGGATGCCGAGGAACGCCAATTACTTGAGGACTATCAGAGGCAGTTCAAACGGCTGGAAACTTCCCCTTTCTTCCAAAAGGTTGGAGAATTCGAAGGCTTCCGTCAGGAGAGTGCAATCTTGCAGCAGCGTATGGGCTACTGCAAGATATACAAGGCGTGGTTAATGCTTAAAAATTCACTCGAACTTATTGATGGTAAGACAGATATTGGAATGAAGCAAATTTGGGAACTCTATGAAATATGGTGTTTCCTGGTAATGAAACGTCTTATTGCTAAGGTGCTTGGACTGGATTTGCAGAAACCAAATAATCATGTGCGCGAGGATAAAAGTAAAATGCTCAACACAATCGTTAAGAGCGAGATGACGCATGTTATTGAGTTCGATAACGTAAAGAATGGAGATAAGGTCTGCCTGGAATACCAGCACACTTATAACCGACGAACCAAGGAATTCTCGACAACGACAACTGAGCAGCGTCCTGATATCGTTGTGACAATAAAAAAGAAAGATGGATTTGTTCTTACCTATCTTTATGATGCAAAATACAGGGTGCAGGATGATGTCAGGGATGGTGAATTGGATGAGGGCGTCAGCATTGATGTTGCCGATTATCCACTGCCTGATGCCATCAATCAGATGCATCGTTATCGTGACGCCATCTACTATTCGATGAAAACAGAAGTCCGTCCTTCTGCCAAGGAAATTATAGGTGGTTATATTCTTTTCCCTGGTAGAGTGGTTGGAGATGAAATCTACGGACGTTATTTCTATCAGAGCATCAGAAAAGTGAATATCGGTGCTTTCCCTCTGTTGCCAGCTGCCAAAGAGAACGAGGACGATATCATTCAGTGCGACCTGTTGGAAAGGCATCTCAGAGAAATCTTGTTAGAAGACAGTGTTTATGAGCATGTAAAAGATTCTATCCCTCAAAAAGGACTGGTATATGATACCGAGAACGTATTTGTATTAGCGGTCGATAGGGATGCTTATGATGATTATGAGCATAATAGGCTTTCTATAGAAATCC
>OIYQ01000202.1_pt1 | contig 24473 bp, 14 predicted proteins | sample 1588311 | NCBI WGS metagenome assembly OIYQ01 (sample SAMN03283244) | human gut metagenome | biome: human-associated habitat; material: feces | host: Homo sapiens | place: Peru | collected 2012
CTGTATGAGTGCCCTCTCATATAATCATCCTTTGCTTCTATTGTAGCAGCGAGTGTCTTCATCATCTGAAGCGAAACTCTCTCTGTCTGATTTCTAAGCCTGTCACTTTCTTCCTTCTGACGCTTGTATTCTATCGCGCTGATTCTCTTTATTGTGACTATTATATTGACAAACAAAATCACAATAAGGCCTGTTCCGATAAAGAAGCCTGACATAGTGACAACAAAGTACACAGAAGCAGCCTCTATAAGCACCAGAACAAGTGCTATAATCATGGCAATCATCTCAGGTCTGTAACCCAAAGCCCTATGCTTAATTATATCAATGATAAACGTTGTGATGACGACCGCGCAGCAGACAGCAAGCATTCCCTGTCCTGCCGGCAGAGTCTCTATATAATCGCACACACCAAAAAGCTGCAAAGCTGTGCAGACAATGAAATTCACAGCCGCAAGTGCCTCTATGCATGTATACACTCTTGTATAACGCCCACCCTGTATGCTGTCAATATAAATCGAAACAGCAATAGGACTAAGCAGAATAACCACAAAGCACATAGCCGCCAAAGCAGACGCATTCGGCACCAGCATCTGACGCAGCTTTGACTCACCAAGCATCCATACTGCCCCAAAAAGCATACACCAGCCTACATACTCCATGTCAAAGTGTGTCTTGTATACAATACTGAGTGCTATACTGAACATAATAGACACTACAGCAGCAAAAAAAATGAAAAACGCTATAATCGTCTCTCTGGAGCTGTTATGAAAGATATTTGTCCATATATCGCTCTTATCTCCACAGTATACAGTATTTACAACGCCTGAATAGTTGGATGCATGGCTTGTCAGCTCAATGCGCAGCTCTTTGCCGGCATCATCCTCCGACATATTGCAAAAAACATATCTGCTCGCTGAATCCTTACCGAAGGGTCTCGTGTCCTTTGTATCATACTCTGCTCTCAGACTGCCATCCACATAAAATCTGACTGTCTGAAGTGATGCTCTGATTGCCATGACACTTGCATCGAAATCATCAGGCAGTACAGTAGTTATGACCATCGTATCTCCGGGCTTTACATCGTACCTGCCGGGTACTTCAATAGCCTCCCTTTCACCATCAGACTTCAACCATGTAAAGTTGCCCTCGTAAGTGATATTTTTGTCACTGACAGACTGACTTCTCTCACTCGGTAATATGCACTCGGCAATTATAAATCCAACAATCAAAAAGGCCATCATTAAATAAAACAATGACCTCTTTGTCCTACTCACGCTGTATCTATCCATAACTTATCCTATTCCGCAAACATAAGGTCTGCTTTATAATAGTCAGGTTTTCTAATGTCGCAGATTAGAATTCAGACACACTATGCAGTCTGCTGTTCAACCATGGTGTTGATTTCCTTGCTGATTTTGTTTACATACATCATGATTGCTACACCTGCAGCAAAAATCACTACCGTGACAATAATTCCAACTGCCGAAAAGCACAGCTGGCTTAAGTATCCTATAAACGGAGTCTTTGCGATAACCTGCCCTTTAACTACCTTATATGATACACCATTTCCATCACGTAATGCAATCTCTTTTGCAGAAGAATCATTAGAATCCACATAGTATGAATCTACCCTTCTGCCTGATGAATCAGCTGATTCGATGGCTACTATATTGCCATCCTTGTAAGATGCCTCGTCGATAGTCTTTAAATATACCACGCTGCCGTACTTTGAGATATTTCCTGTGTGATCTGTGCCCGAAAGATATGTATGATAGCCAAATATCGGCGGAAGCACAACCGGAAGCACTATAAGAAGTGCCACGATGACAAGCACATAGCCCAGTATTGTAAGCCCTATCCTTTTACCCTTTTTTTCGTCTACTGTCTGATTGTTGTTTGTGTTTTTACTCATATTAAGCTCCTTTCTGTTAATAAACCTTGTATCACTACAAATGGAGTATTTCCATGTAGTCCGTTGCATCAGCCGCTACAGCAGCCTTTTTCTGCATGGCAAGCGCCTCATCAATGAGATGCGGCATAGCCAGTGTCAGGTTGAGCGCCTCCGCCATATCAGCGTACTCGCTCTCCTTAAATGTATTCGTGTCTGCGGTGTAATATGCGTTGTGCATGGTCTCCTCATAGCCCACTATAAGCATGTTGTTTAAGAAAGCCCTGTGAACCGCATCCACTATTTCACCCTCGTGATTGATATCGAGGTAGAAATCACACTTCTCAAAAAGATTATCCAGCATGGACATCTTCACATTAGGGTAGAGTGCCACATTGTCATACTGCCCTGCCGACATAAGCTTCGACGACATCTCTGTAATGGCTGCCACATGAAAATGCATCTGTGGCATGAGCGACGCAAGCTCTGTCAGATGACCTACATTCTCTGAATTGGTACATACGAGTATGTGCGGCCTGTGCTTATTTTCCCTGACGAAGCTGTAGATGTATCCAAGCTGCTTCACCTTATCGAAAGGCGCGCCGAGTGCCATAAGCCTGTCGTAAGAGTCCTTTCGCGATACAAATACGCGCTTTGCCCTCGTTCCCTGATCATGCAGTATAATCTGCATATTGCCCGGTATTTCATCACCCACCGGCTCGTGCCAGAAGAGTGCATCGCGAAAGCCGTTTGGCGAAAGCGCCTGTGATGCAAAAAACGGATATGACAGCGAGTTGAAATAAACCGCTGTATCCTCAAGCCCTGCACACCTGATGAAAAACGCTATAAAGTCGGTCTTGTTTCTGAAAATCCAGTCCTTATCCTGCCATCTGACGAGTATATCACCGGTGACGAAGTTCTCCACTATCATCTCCCTGCCCGTCACATCAAAAAACTTCCTGAGTGCTTTCTGTCCCTTTTTATTAAAAATAGTGTGACAAAAAATCGCGCCATACCTGTTATAATGCTCTGAAAGCCTGACCTGACCGGCATCATCAAGCCAGTCAACAATCTTGACCAACCGCCTGTGCGTGGGCTCCGTGAAAAATATCCTCGCCCTCTCCCTGGTGCGGTCCATGACCTTCGCAGATGAATTATCACCCTCTATGCGCCAGTAATCAGGAATCTGTATCTGATTGAAATACAGCGGCTTCCCCGGTAGGCTGTCAGCTTTCCTGTAATCACCTAAGAAAAATCCATACACGCTCATCACATCATCCGGCAGAAATCCGTCATCCTCAATGACTGCTGCATGAAAGGCTGCACCGGCATTCTTAAATGACTCAAGGAGATTTTTACTCTCGCCGGAAAATGTATCAAAGAGCAGTGTGATACCATCTGCCATGTGTGTTACTTCAACAGCTCTATCCATCTGTGAACCACCTCCTTAGTCAGATATTCTTTGGCCTTTTCATATGAATGACCTGAAAATGCATCCATGTCATCCTCTGTAAACATCCTCACTATGCGCTCAGAAAGAAGCTTTATCTTCTCCTTCTGGTCCATCTCATCGGTGATTGGAATCTTGTAGCCGTTTTGCCCATCATCGATAAAGGTCTGGTTGCCATACCTCACATCAAAGCCCACTATAGGAAGCCCTGAGCCTATGGCCTCCATGAGCGTGAGCCCAAAGCCCTCACTCTGTGAAGCCGCCACATACGCATCATAATGCTTGTATACATCATCTAATTTCTGCTGTCCCATCAAATGCACATAATCAGCACAGCTTAGCCTTTCGATAAGCCCCTTAAGCTTTGCCTCATCGCCACCCTTGCCATATATATCAAGTGAGATGTCAGGCACGCTTTCCTTTGCCTTCACAACAGCCTCCACCAGCCAGTCACAGTGCTTCTCAGTCGCAAGACGCGACGCAGTGATGAGAGAGTGCCTCTTTCTCGGCTCATCAGGATACTTAAGCTCATCCAGACTGCCCACCGGAATAGTCACCACATGAGGCTCTTTTCCACAGTACTTCTTAAACTGCTGCCTCATAAGCTCATTCTGCGCATCAGTCGCTGTGATGTAGAAATCTATGTGCTCTGTCTGCGAAAACGAATACTCATAATAGTTGTTCCACAGTATGTAATCATCATCCGTGCCACCCTCGCTGAAATGGTCCGCATGCACCACGATGCCTACGCGCGCCGGTCCACAGTTTTCAAGGATTGCCTGACCTATGCCTGTCGTCCTGTCGATGATCACCACATCATCAGCCGTGAGATTAAGCCTCTTTACCATGTAGCCGACCAGGTCAGCCTTGGTGTAAAGCACCTGCTCCCCAATCCTGTAAAAGGTGCTGTCATCCTCTATGACCTCCTCATAGCACACCGAGCCATCCTCATTGAAAAAGGTCCTGCCATACAGATGCGCCTTGCCGTCGAGCGGAGCATAGTACTCGCTGAAGGTCCTGCAATAGGTGTAAAAATCTTTCCTGATCAGGCATCCGTTTGAGACAATCTCGACTCTGTGCACGAAATCACTTGTATCATCGACCATGTAGCAGGTGTAGAACCTGCCGTTCTCCTTAAACTGATACCTGCACGTCTTCCCATCTCTGGAAAAGGTATAATCCTCTTCTGCCATCGTAGCCTCAAGCTCCTTTAGAGTAAAGGTGACAGGTGATGTCCTCACATCTGTAAAAAATGTGTACAGCCATATCACTTCCTCATCCAAAAAGCCGATGTTTCTTGTCATGTGCTCTATATTTTCAGTTGGAAACATATCTGTGAAAACAAACCTTGCCGGAATGTGTGCCCTGCGGAGCAGATTCGCCCTGTAGCTCTGCGCGTACTCCACGCCGCTTGAAGCCCAGCCTATTCCGAGATTGAAGTTATATACCATATGATTCTCCTCATATCTGTCAAACTATTAATATTACGCTGTCTCTATGGGTAGATGACCTGCAGCCTGCCATCCTTGCCGATTTTCACATCACTAAGTAAAATATTCCTTATGATATTACATTTTACTGCTTTTTCTGTATCCAAAAACGACTCGAAAGCCTCATTTTGGTACTCGAACATAACATTTCTCTGTGCGGATGCTCTTCCTGCTACCGCATACTTGAGCTGCTCGAGGTAGTCAATCAGCTCTACCCAGCCATCATCCACCGCCTTTAAAGTCGCCTCGCGGACAAACTGCTCATAAGCCGCCTCATCACCTATGCGTTCCTTTTGCCTTGAAAGTCCCTGATATACTCGAAGCATCAGGTAGTCAGTTACAGCCCCTTTGCTTTGCATGTCGGACGGTGTCAGGCCTGCGTCCAGCTTGTAGGAGATATTGTCAAGGATATATCTGTTTAGTATGGATGTATATTGCTGTGTATTGGTATTTTTATCGTTATCTTTCTTTCTGTCACGGCGCCTGCCATGCTTCTCATTACTCTGTATGCAGTCAAAATAATTCACGAAGTCTGAGATATTCTCCTTCGCAATCTCTACTATCTTCTCCTCCTCGACTCTTGCACCGTCGAGCAGGTTTTTTCTGGTTGCGTAGATTAAGTCTCGCTGGCGTTGGAGGACCACATCATACTGCACAGATCTCTTACGATTTATCTCTGCCATCTCATTATTTAATCGCTGGCTTTGATTTACAATACGTCTTATCCGTCTCCTGCTTATCCAACGCTTTCCATCAATATACTTTTCAAGCTTTTCATCATCCTCTGCTCCCACGATATCATCCTCGAGGCTCACATAGTACTGACTAAAGCCCGGGTCACCCTGTCTGCCTGCACGCCCCCTTGCCTGCCTTTCAGACCTTCTGTTTTCCATCCTTCCTACACCTATAACAGCCAGACCTCCAAGCTCCTTAACCCCTTCTCCGAGCTTTATATCGGTTCCTCGGCCTGCCATAGTTGTAGCAACCGTGACCGCATTCAACTGGCCTGCTCCTGCGATAATCTGTGCTTCCCAGAAAGCATTGCTGGCGTTTAGTACGTTGTGCGGGATATTGTACTGTATCATCAATCTCGAAAACAAATCGGTATCTGTAACAGAATTTAAAACTACAAGCACCGGCTGTCCTGTTTTATGCAATTCAATAACATCATTTGCTGCAGTGTGAAACTGATCTCTTGCATTTCTGAAATATTTATCTTTATGGTCTTTCCTAATCATTGGCTTGTTTGTCGGTATTTTAACAACCCTCTTGTGATATACCTCAAACAGTTCATCCTTTGCATCCATGAGTGTACCGCTCATGCCGGCCATCTTGTCAAACAGCATAAACAGATTTTGGAATGTAACAGATGCCACAGTTCTGTATTCCTGCGATATCTCTACCTTTTCCTTTGCCTCTATAGCCTGATGTTGACCGCCACGCAGCTTGACACCGTGCATGAGACGTCCTGTTGCTCCATCAAACAGCTCTACCTCTCCATCCGGGCTGATTACATAATCTTTTTTATTTTCGAGCAATTTATGAGCCCTTAATGCCAGCGTAACATGCCTGTTGATTTCAAAATATTCCTTGCCATAAAAGTTAGGAATACCAAAAAAGCTCTCTGCAAATTTAACTCCCTTTGGAGTAAGCCAGACAGCCTTGTCCTCTTCAATATAGTCAATATCCTCAACCAGTGTTGTAACAAAGAAATCACACAGATTATAAAGATTTGACTGCACACGTGGAACTCCTGATATAACAAGCGGCATAATAGCTGCATCCAAAAGCACCGAGTCAGCCTCATCAATAATTACATAATTAAAATCACACAAAAACCTATCTGACTTATTCTTAACAAGATTATCAAACAGATAGTCAAAACCAAGTGTACCGTTTGTGGTATATATGATATCCGCTGAATAAAATATTTTACGTTCATCATCCGTTCTCTTATTAGTATTAGAATCATTACCATCAGGATATGAGCATGTCAGTCCCATAAAAGAATATACTTCACCCATCTCCTCACCATCACGTGAAGCAAGATAGTCATTTGTCGTGACAAGCATACAGCTTTTACCTGTCAAGGCATTCAGATATAAAGGCATCGTAGCCGCCAGAGTTTTACCTTCACCAGTATTCATCTCGGCAAGATATCCCTTGTGTAAGGCTGCTCCTGCAAGAATCTGAACATCATATGGTCTTTTTCCAAGAACTCTTTCATCAGCCTCAACAATAGCTGCAAATGCATCCGGCAATAACGAATCCAGTGATTCCCCACTCTGATATCTGTCCTTAAACTCAACTGTAAGATGTTTTAATTCATTATCGCTTAGATTTTTTATTTTTTCTCCGCTTTTTTTGACCTTTGCTAGCAATCTTTTTAAGCTTTTCAATTCTCTTCTGGTCTTCATCAAACTCTTCCTTTGAAACCTCTTTTATTATAAGTGACTTAAATGTGAAATCCGCATTTCCGCCATTAATCAATTCTATTGAATAACTGTATGTCGTGATTGGTGGTAAAAAATATGCTTTATTATCTCTCACAATAGTGCTTTTCGTCTCGTTGTCATACCTGTCGTAAAATATGATACGAAGAATCAGAGCCTCGCTTTCCACACTGTTATAATCAATGTTCAGCCCGATAAAATATGTGCTCTCGCCATCAATAAGCGGCAATGTTGGTTCTAGCCTGTGCATCTGATAATTCGTCTTTGAATACCATCTGTGCACCACAGTTCCCGGTGGCATAAGCCTGTTAGAATATCTTACTGATTTGTCTTTATTAAATTCCACCTCTGACCCATACCCATATGAATCAGACATAAACTCTTCCCAATATACTGTCCAAGTATCATTTACCATATATCTACATCACTTTCGATTAAAATCTTCTTCAAGAATCAGCCTGTATTGACTCAAAAACCATCCCACAACACTCTCGTGATTATCATTATGATGTCCATGGGAACCTTTTCCATATACTTCTACACCTTCTGATTTCAAATGTTCCAGTATATTTTTATATCCATCTGTATCATAATCATCCTCATACAAATATGAAGCTATAAATTTAGTATGAGACCAGTCTGCTTTATCAAATCTTTCCCACATTCTTTTATCAAATTCTTCTACACTCTTTTTCGATAAAGAACCATAATTTTTCAATAACAAATCAAGTGATGTTGGAAAAACTCCCGGTCTAAGAAGCCTTTCGTTTTCTGCAACAACGCCAAGCTCTGTAAGTGGCTTTGCTAAAATCAGTGCATGGGGACTCAATTTAGAGCCAAAATAAAGGGAACCAAAAGTACCCATCGACATTCCGGAAATAATAACATCCGATTTCTTAAGCTTCATTTCATTAATCGTTTTTTCAATATTATTAAACAGCTTTTCCTCTAAATCAGCATTATCTATATAAAAAGCACCACCCTCAAGTCTTGGATCAGTAATAAGCATAAAAGGACATCCAAGCTTTCTCATCATATTATAGCCCTCAAAGCCTTCCTGCTTACGATATCCCGAAAAATAAATAGCAAGAGGTGGTTTACAATCCCCTTTATCCAGATATGTGAATATCTCTTCCCCCTGTGATGAGATAATCCTCTCTCCACCCGGAAGAAAATAACCTATATTCTGCCTTGAATATCTGTCATGCAACGATATAACTTCGAGTGTTCCCTGTCCTTTTGCCAAAACTGAGACAAACACCGGGCCTTCAAGCTCGTCATTGTCAATAGTGACTATCCCGTCTAATTCATCCTGACTGAATTCCCATACCCTTTGGATATCACCGACAGAACCATTATAGAATTTATATACATGCAGCTTTACCTCTACAGAACCTGTCCTTCTGTGTTCAAAGTATAAATCAATATTTTGTCTGTCAAACACAGGAATATTTGATTTCCAGAACACTATCTGAGAAAATGTGTCTCCAAAATTTCCTTCTAATAGCATGTCATAGTTTCCCTTACATCTGACTGAACCTCTAAAAAACTGACTAACAGATATATGCTCCGGCTTAAACTTTTCACCGTATGGCTGTCTGTAATACTTTGCTGCCTCCTGATCCAGAAAAACCTGCACATCCCCTGAATAGAGATAAAGACCTGATCGCTCCTCAAAATAATCATGAGTAACACTGTTTTGCATCTTTACATTCTCTGTAGCAAAAAGACTGTACGCTCTTGTAATCTTAGCCAGTATCTGTTTTTCCTTATTGGTTATATCTCTGTCTAAAATAACGATATCTACCTGTTTAGGTGGAAAAATTCCTGTGTCTTCATAATTCTCCCACTCAACGAAATCGGGAATGTTATATTTGGTTGTCCAATCCTCATTTCCAATATACAAAATCTGAATACTATTCAACTACACCTAACACCTTTCGCCATTTATCAAGTAATACTTCTGTTTTATAGTCCTTTCCTGCTTCATAACACGCAACAAGAGCTGCATTCCAATTCTCAAGACTATCCAGATAAAATGCCAGACTTCTGCCTATCTGATTATAATCATCTATGATTCTACCGTTTTTGCCATCATGCAGGAACTGATCCTCTGAAAAACTAATACGCGGAACACCTTTACTTATCGCTGTTATATAAAGGAAAACATCAACCACTCCTCGCAAATCCAATATAATTCTTTGCTCATTGATACATTTGCTGATGGTTCTCTCATCCACACACACATCGATAAAAAATCTCTGTTCAACCTTTTCTTCGTCCTCATCAATATAGTCCGCTTTACATACCCATCTTATGTTGTGTCCATATTCCCTAAGCATACCGACAAGCTCGTTACGAATATTATCTTCATGTCCCCACTGTGCATTTCTTGTAAAAATGTGTACCCTTGCAAGATCGTTAATACACAAATACTCTGACACCTCGCGAATAATTGCTCTATATGCATCCTTTTCCAAACCATCTATAGGAATCAAAATATTCTGAACCTTTAACTGCTGACTTATACCAAAATCCATACGCGTATCATACGGCGGAATATCCATTATACGCAGACTCGAATCTGACAAATTATCCTTTATAATTTTTGTTGTATTTTTTGAATCTGTAATAATATATTCTGAGGACTTCAGATAGCCTTTGATGCTATGAATTTTCGAATAATCATATCTTTCTTCAAAAAAAGTATAAACTACCTTTCTTTCTCGGAGCACATCACCTAAAACCTTCATATGTAAGCTATGAACTGCCACGAAAAAAGTATCCTTTGCCCCGGTTTCATTAACAAAATCAGATAATACCTCCTGTATCACCTCATCAAGTGAGTCATATGACAGCTTACAAAATTGCTTTTCCCCTGTTTTAGTATCATACATCGGATAAGAAGGATTGACCATTACACTGCCATCAGATGCATTTACTCTGAGCTTCCAAATAGTGTTTTCCATTAGGTAATCCTGATATTTCATTTGTCCGTTTTCATAAATAATCGTTGAAGATACAAAGCCTCTGTCATCATAATAATTTCTTCGGCAAATCTGCCCTTCCTCGTACATATATATAATTATAGGGTTTCCATCCTCGCCAAACTCAACCTGAGCATATTTCTGTCCATTATACAAGGCAACAATTGAGAATGGTGAATATACAAACTCCACGCCCTCCGGCCACTTAATATCATGATATGACAACACAGCCATCTTAGTCCTCTTAATCTGTGCAATTGCATCAAAACAAGACCAGTACGGCGAACGATACATGCCCTGTCTATGAGAGAAATGCCTGAAATTTGGTGAATAACCAAGTAAAACTATCCGGTACTTCACATCCACATTTCTGTGAAACAGTGTAATCTGTTTGATTGTTTCGTCAAACTCCGATTTCATTCTCCTCATGTACCATTGCTGTTCATTTTCAATCCATGAGTTTTCCTTATACCATGCCGGTACAAAATATAACATTAAAAATCTCCTTATACTATATAAATGGATGATATCTGTCCATATTTCTATAAACCTCAGCCTCTCTATATAACGATATCCAAATGCCTGTCGACATCATTATAGAGCATGGTAACATAGCCAGTGTTGAATCAATATATCCTCCAAATTGAAGAAATAGCGGAACTCCCTGACATATACATATAATTATCGAGCTGTATATAGAAAATCTGATTACCGTACCCACAAGATATCTTCGAGTCGGCTTGCCTGCATATATATCCAGGATAGAATCCCCTGATTTCAACAAATTCTCGGCTTCCTTGCCCGGTGTAAGCATTATCACAGAAAATAAAATAGTAAGTAATGCAATAATTGCCAAATATACTATAATTCCGAAAACAGCCGTGAGCCTAAGATTATCAACAAGCCACGCAAGCTTTTGATTATCCGGGTGCAGATAATATAAGCCTGAACAGACAAACTGTGGCAACATAAATACCGCTGAAGTAAACATAAGCGGCATTGCACCAACAGGATTTAACTTATATGCCAAGTAATTCTTATCTGCATAAATATTGTTTATGGAAACTCTCTGTACTGCTATTCTCTTTTCAGTTGTTTCTATTATAATCATAATAGCAATTTCAACAACACCAATAATTACAGGCAAAATCAGTCTGTCTGCTTTCTGTCCTGCAAACATATTCATCATTCCATCCACAATATTTATCATGAATACACTCATGCGACCACCAATACCATATTTCGTGGTTCTATCACACATATACACTACTATAAGCATACCTGCTATAAGCTGTATAAACACAATTACCTTTGTAATCAACAGCATCTGCGCATCCATATCCCTGTATACAAATGTCTGAACCCTATGATACGCCTGGATAAATGCAATTACCATCATAAAAAAAAGTGTCCATATATTAAGTTTTCTTGGAGATATCTTTCGGGAACTGTCTAAAGATATTATTGCTACCAGTAACACTGCAAGTATTGAAGCAATCATATATGGCCACAATCCCAGAATAAACAATGAACAGTTTTTCATATCTCCTGATAATGCCTGAAGCAAAATAGATTGTGCATCAACACTCACATCCTCATATGCTTTCAGATCTATTCCATATAATGGGATATTTCTTCCTATCATATATACAAGCATTATCATTAGAGAATACAATATCTTATACAATAATACATGTTCTTTTTGTCTCTTCTCTTTCAATGATTTCCTCTTCCTTTGAATAGTATTAGTGACCATCCATAACAGATGGTCACTAACATTATAAAACAATATTCTTAGTATTGCTATTGATTATTTATTTCTCATCAGAATTATCCTCAGAGTCATCACTCTTTGCCGGTTTTCTTCTACGGTTATCATAGACACCCTTTCCTGTGATAGCTGCAACTGCTGCTGCAATCCACCACCACCATGTTTTGATACCGTCCTTGGCTGTTCCGCCTGCTGCAAGAGGTGTATCCTCATCCTCAATATTCTGAAGATTATCTTCATCCTCATTTACTGCAAGAGGAACCTGTGCATCCTGAATTGGTGTATTCGGTGCTGCCGGAGCTGCTGGTGCAGGTGCTACTGGCGCTGCCGGAGCTACCGGTGTAGCTGCTGCAAGAGGTGTAGCAGCCGGTGTAATAGTTGCTGCTGGTGCAGGTGCATTATCTACTGCCGGTGCAGGAGTTGGAGCCGGTGTCGGTACTACATTTGCAGTTGACTGACTCTGACTCGTGCTTGTGCTGATACTCTCGCTTGTGCTGAGTGACTCACTTGTGCTTGCTGACTCACTTACACTTATTGATTCACTCTCGCTTGCTGAGATGCTCTCTGACTCACTTGCACTTATTGATTCACTCTCGCTTGCTGAGATGCTCTCTGACTCACTTGCGCTTGTTGATGAACTCTCGCTTGCTGAGGTGCTCTCTGACTCACTTGCGCTTGTTGATGAACTCTCACTTGCTGAGATGCTCTCTGACTCACTTGCACTGGTTGAGGCACTCTCACTTGCTGAGGTACTTGCACTTGTTGAGGCGCTTGTACTTGCTGATGTACTTGCGCTTGTTGAGGCACTTGTGCTTGCCGATGTACTTGCACTCGTTGAGGCGCTAGTACTTGCCGATGTGCTTGCGCTTGTCGATGCGCTTGTGCTAGCCGATGTACTTGCACTTGTTGAGGCACTTGTACTTGCTGATGTGCTTGCGCTTGTTGAAGCACTTGTACTTGCCGATGTACTTGCACTTGTTGAGGCGCTTGTGCTTGCCGATGTACTTGCACTCGTTGAGGCGCTAGTACTTGCTGATGTACTTGCACTTGTTGAGGCGCTTGTTGAAGCACTTGTACTTGCACTCGTACTTGCCGATGTACTTGCGCTTGTTGAGGCGCTTGTGCTTGCTGAGGTACTTGCACTTGTTGATGCGCTTGTGCTTGCTGATGTGCTTGCACTTGTTGATGCGCTTGTTGAAGCACTTGTCGATGCACTCGTACTTGCTGAGGTACTTGCGCTTGTTGAGGCACTGGTGCTGGCCGATGTACTTGCACTTGTTGAGGCACTTGTGCTTGCTGAGGTGCTTGCACTTGTTGAGGCGCTAGTACTTGCCGATGTGCTTGCGCTGGTTGAAGCACTTGTACTTGCCGATGTGCTTGCACTTGTTGAAGCACTTGTACTTGCTGATGTACTTGCACTTGTTGATGCACTTGTACTTGCTGAGGTGCTTGCGCTTGTTGAAGCACTCGTACTTGCTGATGTACTTGCGCTTGTCGATGCACTGGTGCTTGCGCTTGTTGAAGCACTCGTGCTTGCTGATGTGCTTGCACTTGTTGAAGCGCTGGTGCTTGCGCTTGTTGATGCACTGGTGCTTGCGCTTGTTGATGCACTGGTGCTTGCTGATGTACTTGCACTTGTTGAGGCACTTGTACTAGCTGATGTGCTTGCACTTGTAGATGCACTCGTACTTGCCGATGCGCTTGCGCTGGTCGATGCGCTTGTGCTTGCCGATGTACTTGCACTTGTTGAGGCACTCGTACTAGCTGATGTACTTGCACTTGTAGATGCACTCGTGCTTGCCGATGTACTTGCACTTGTTGAGGCACTGGTGCTTGCGCTCGTTGAAGCACTCGTACTTGCTGATGTACTTGCCGATGTGCTTGCACTTGTTGAGGCACTTGTGCTTGCTGATGTGCTTGCGCTTGTTGAAGCACTGGTGCTTGCTGATGTACTTGCACTTGTTGAGGCACTCGTACTTGCCGATGTGCTTGCACTTGTTGAGGCACTCGTACTTGCCGATGTGCTTGCGCTTGTTGATGCACTCGTGCTTGCTGATGTACTTGCACTTGTTGAGGCACTTGTACTTGCACTTGTCGATGCACTCGTGCTTGCCGATGTACTTGCACTTGTTGAGGCACTGGTGCTTGCTGATGTGCTTGCGCTCGTTGAAGCACTCGTACTAGCTGATGTACTTGCCGATGTGCTTGCACTTGTTGATGCGCTAGTACTTGCTGAGGTACTTGCGCTTGTTGAAGCACTGGTGCTTGCTGATGTACTTGCACTTATTGAAGCGCTTGTACTTGCTGAGGTACTTGCGCTTGTTGATGCACTTGTACTTGCCGATGTGCTTGCGCTTGTTGAAGCACTCGTGCTTGCTGAGGTACTTGCACTTGTTGAGGCACTTGTACTTGCTGATGTGCTTGCGCTAGTTGAAGCACTGGTGCTTGCTGAGGTACTTGCACTTGTTGAGGCACTCGTACTTGCCGATGTACTTGCACTTGTTGAGGCACTCGTACTTGCCGATGTACTTGCACTTGTCGATGCACTAGTGCTAGCCGATGTGCTTGCGCTTGTTGAGGCACTCGTACTTGCTGATGTGCTTGCACTAGTTGAAGCACTTGTGCTTGCCGATGTGCTTGCACTTGTCGATGCGCTAGTGCTTGCTGAGGTACTTGCACTTGTTGAGGCGCTTGTACTTGCAATTATTGAATTACTCATACTCTCTGACTCTGATGTTAAATTCCTATTGCTTGTGGCATCTATAATCTTTTCATATGAATTATTATAACTAACATTTCCTATCAATTTAACATCTTTTTTCGATGATGACGGAGTCCAAAAATCCCATTCCGCTGCATAGAATTTACCATTTTCCACATGTGCTCCATCTAAAAAATATCTTACACCATTAACTTTAATTAATACATAACTGTCATGAGCAGCTTTGGTTCTTCCAACAAATTCCACCGGGTAGGTTTTTCCCTTAATAGTAACACGTACTTCTTTCCAATAATTTCCATCTTCTACTACAAAGTTATTGTTAATAAATACCTTGTTTCCCGATTTCTTATTGTAATCAGTATATGTTGTATTTTTCCAGGTTCCATCACTATTTTTATAGTATCCATCAAACTTAACAGTGACAGACCCATCATCGTTATCAATTATAGCTTTGGCATCAATATCAAGCTTTTTGATTATTCCACCTTTTGTCTGATAATATACTACTCCGCTGCCATCACCATTTCGAACTAAAACTTTATCTTCATCCAGCTCATAAACTGTTTTCGACGAATCTTTAATATTCTCATTAATTACTTCTTGTAAAGAACTGTAATGTGAATTATCAACAGAACTATCTCTCGCACTGGCATATGTAACATCGCTAACAAACGATGCTACGCTTATATCATTATCAGCCGGTTCTTCTGCTGTGACGTAGCCGTCATTTTCGTTAACCGATTCACTTTCCTGCACCGCATCACTCTGCTTGGCGCTCTCGCTTGTACTCGCTGAAGCATTTTCACTCATGCTCTGTGTTGTACTCTCGCTATACTCTGTCCACTCACTCTCAGATAAAGAGCCTTCGTCAACTAACGAATTTGAATCTGCTGCCGATTCATCAATTGCAGCCATAACCATATCAGCACCCTGGATAGAGCTGACTCCACCCATGGCAATTCCTGCTGCGGTTATACCTTTTAAAATACTGTCAACCTTCTTCTTATTCATATAGTCTCTCCTTATTCACACGAATCCGGACACTTGGATTATATGCTTCCTAATCCTCTTTCATCCGGACATAACTATAGTTTTCCTCTTTTACACTATAAATATAAACTCCTAGGTGTATCTAAAATCGTATAAAAACATTTATATACCGCCAAATCATAGCCTTTCTCTACACAAAATCAAGGTATCCAGCAATAATTTTCTGGTATATATCCCATTTATGAACAAATCTTGCAGTCTTTTTACATTTGCGTAGTATTGACTCAATTTATCTTCCGATTCTGATACAGCTATTCTATATACATCTTCAAAATCTGTTGCTGCTGCTCCTATTTCATTATCTGTCACATACTTTTCACAGCTCAGCCCCTTTTTTACTATCACCGGGATTCCGGCAGCCATATAAAGTCCAAGTGCCTGCTCATCAGTATCCCATATTAGTCCAAAGCCTCCGTCTGACAACCTGAGTATAGATTCATTTACGTGGTACTCATCATATCGCACCACCTCTATATTTAAATTATCCAATGGATATTCATTGTGACTCGTTTCCGCCATGATATATAGTTTTTTATTTTTATGCTCATTTGCGCAAATGTCTGTCATATAATCCGGTACAGCTTGAATCAGATAAGGTTTTTCTTTTAATCCTTTCCCGATATAGTAATCCCTCAACGCAGCTGAGGCAAAAATAAACATATCAGCCCGGTTAAGCAACGTAATTTCATCACTCAAAGAATACTCACTATCATCTCTATCGGATGCTATTTCCTGTATAAACGCAACAATTTTCGTTCCATGATATCTTCTTAAATGCTCAAATAAAAATCCATCGTATCTGGGACTCTCACCGCTTGGATGTTGAAAAATCACTATATCCTCCGGACAAAGTGATGCGATTATGCCATCCATCCTAACATGAAGCTCATCATCACTATCATATGCATCAGGAAATTTAAATAGGCTCATTTCTTTAAAGGCAAGTGTTTCACCTGCGTTTTTCACCGCATTTTGACGGAGGCCAATCAATCCACCTATGTTATAAGTTTTTGTAATATGTACGCTCATAATCTCTTCCCCATTATTCCACTGTAGCAACTATCTGTGATTCATACACCTGATCATGGTCAAACACTATATCCTGATCATAGTTATGCTCTGCTGTATGCTTATTAGGCAGCTTCACCTTTTCTACTGCTCCAAGCTTGTACCATTCATATTCAGAATCAATGTGTCCGATGTCAATGAGCCAATATCCCTTCTTATACAGGTGATATGAGATAACCTTCGCAGTTGGTCCAAGCATCAGGAGTATCAGTTTATTTTTGCCATACTCCTCTATCTTACTCTCTATCCTGTCAATAGCCCTATAGGCATTTTTGGAAGGGCCTATAATGCGAACGAGTGATTTAGCATTGTCAAATAAATCATTTCCCACTCCGGATCTGGTTGTTTTTCCCTCAACAATAAGCACATCTCTATTGTTCCAAAGCGATTTTAACCTGTCAAAATATCCTGTCACGGTCGATTTGTCTGCTAAATCTATATATGGTCTTGATACAAAGGTTGAACCATACCAGCTAGCTGTACAAACGTCATTATATAATTGTCTGTACGCCTGCAAATGTCCCTTCCAGAAGTTCTGGCATGCTTCATTGTATCTGCCTTGATTCTCAAACACATCAGGTAAACAGGTCATAAAGTGTGTATCACTTTGACGTGCTATAATCTCTTTAAGCTCCGTTGCAAGTGTCTCATTATATTCCTGATAAGGAATAGAGTTGCCGGCGATGATATCAAACTCTCCGTCTCCAAACCTCGCTATCGAGCATCTGTTTTCAAGTATCAGATTAAGTGTCTCAGAATTATTTTTTACACAAATATCAAAGTCTGAGGCATATATGTTTTCAACCGGTGTGCAGGCATTTTCCAATACCTCAATTATTGCATCCTGAAGCGTTTTTCTTGTATATGCGCCATCTAATATCAGCTTTTGAATATTCTTTACATTATGATAGAGCTCTATATACTCTGCATCTGTAATACTCTGAACCATTTTATCAGCTTCATCCAACGTATCAACTGCATATCCCAGACCGTTTCTTTCGACAAATTTATCATGAACACAGCCTCTTTTTACTATAACAGGTATTCCTGCTGCCAGATTTGTACCGAGCTTGTACGGCTGATTCATCGAATAATATCTGTCAAAATATTCATCATCACTCCAAACAAGCCCAAAGCCTCCTTTGGAAAGCTCATGCATTAGCTTTTCCTGCTCAAAATACCCTTTCCAGCAAAAGCTGTCATCATTTTCTCGGTCCGGCTTATTTGCATCATATTGATAAATCGGTGTCTTGCCATGATACTCTGCCAGAAACGGAAAACGGTTATAGTTCCCGGCAAAATGAAAGCATCTCGTTACAGCATGATCTACAAAGCAAATGTCTGATGGCATATCCCAGATAGTCTGATAGATTACAGGCTTCTCATCAAGCCCATTTTCTTTCAGATAACTATGCATCTTCTTTGATGGCAAAATAAGTAAATCCGCCTTATTGAGAGTTCTGATTTCCATATCGAGAATTGCCTGCTCAGAATCGAACATGAGCTTTTGTATATCCTGAACAAAAATTATCAGCTTTGTATCCCGGTATGACTTTATCTTGTTTACAAAGCTCTCATCATAATTCACCCCAATCCAGCTTGGATACTGGAAAATCACAATATCCCCATAGTTAAGAGGCGCAATTATTCCATCAAGGCGTTTGTCTATTTCCTTTGCATAGTCTGGCTTTAAAGGATAAAAAGACAAGCCCATTTCATGGCAGCCAATACTCTGAGCCACCTTTAATACTCTTCTATGTGCCAGACTGGCAGTTCCTGCCATGTTGTTTAATGTGGTAATGTGTGTTTTCATTGATACTCCTGTCTACAAGCCTGTAGTTTCATTGATGTTTTCCAACATTTGCCTCTCATACTCAAGCCAATAATCCTTATACAATGCATGTACCCAATACATTTCATCGCCTCTATGTTTCCATGGCTTTGAATCCGAGATATAGTGAATTATACTTGCACGCTCAATTATAATATCCGTTATGTCCTTGTATCTTTTGTCATAGTCATCACATCTGCTATTCATCTCATTATAATTAGCAAATTTGATCTCATTGTCAGAAATCGCATACAAATCCAAATGATATAAGCTAGGATGCAGGTTATATTTTTCCCATGGAATAAACAAAACTGAATCATAGTACTCATTATTCAAAATATCCTGATCCAGATAGAAGAAATCCTGATATTCATTTAAAAATCTCGACAAGATTCTATCAACACAGTTGTTATTTCTCAAATAATCAAGATTCATCAATAATGTACCTGCATTGAAATATTTCTTTTCTCGAGGAATCCTTGAAGAACTATGAACATCTACACATGCAATATTTGCATTCATATCTTCGCATACACCAAACGGATGATTCTCCAGAGAAATATCAAATATTTTTGATATGTCGCCTTTTATCACCATATCAACATCCAAATAAAGTATCTTGTCCATATCCTTTGGTAATAAATCTATAGCCAGAATTCTATAAAATGTCTCCGCCGGCAATATGGTCTCTCCCTTTATTTTTTCTGCAAAAGTAGCATCTATTCTAAGTAAATGTAATCTTTTGTTTGGATACAAATTAATAACCTTCTGCAATTCCCCTATCCCTTGTTCTGTTATATCGCTATATGCAAGCCAAAAGTCGATTTGATTCTCCTTGTGATTTGCGCATATAGAATATAAGAATACTTTTGAACAGTGTACATAGTTGTTATTTGCTGAAAATAATATATTCATATATCTATACCTTTCTAAATAAATCCACTTTCCAGTTGCCCAAGAATATTTGGAATTATAAAATAATCTTTTTGATGCTTTACCTTCATGTTACTGCGTTTCTCTATGAAATTAAGTTTGACGGATTGAGTTTTGATATATTTTTTACAAGCTTCATCCATTTTGATTCTATAACATGCTCCTTATATTCTTCTGCAATTTTATAGGAATTCTCATGAAATTTCTTTAATCTGTTATCATCCTCAAATATTTTAACTATTGCTGCTGCAGTTCTTTCACAGAGCTTATCTTTATTTTGAAAGTCTGTTTCAATATCAAAATCCACCAGATAGCCATTTTCATCCTGATGTATAAAAAGCCTATTTCCATATCTGACATCCAATCCAACCATAGCAAGTCCGTCTCCTACAGCCTCCATGAGTGAAAGTCCAAATGTTTCCCACAAAGAAAATGATGCAAACAATTCGTAATGCGGATAAATCTTTTCAAGATTACAGCGCCCTTTAAAGTGAATATAATCATCGGCACCAGTATCTTTAACTATATTTTGTAAATATGAAGTATACCCATCATCACCACTTCCATATATATCTAGGTTGATTATTGGGTTTTGTTCATGTGCTTTTATCACACTCTTAATAAGAATATCAATACCTTTCCTCGGGCTAAGTCTTGAAGCAGATATTATGCTGCCTCGCCTACGCTCACTTTTACTTTTAAGTTTGTCTTCAGGTATAGCCCCGGGTGGAATAGCTGCAATATGTGGAACAAAGCAATCATACTCTTTTAAAAATGCTTCCAGACTTCTTTTATGTTCCTCCGTACCAACAACAAAATAATCTATTGACTCTGAATATTTGAACCAATAATAATACTCATAGTTCATATATAATGAACTTTCATCCTCAAATATTTTGTAAAAATGATCTGAATGCAGCACAGCTACCAGCTTTGATTTGCCTTTATTTTCAAACAGAGGCTGAATATAATCTAAATATCCCGCTCTATCCATTATACATATATCATTCTCACAAAGATTAAGTGCCTTTACAAATCTTTCGACGAACTCTACATTGTCTATAATTTCACCATTTTTTAACAGATATTCAACCTTATCTTTATAGATGCATTGTTCATAAACCATCTGCCCCTGTTTGTTCCAAAAAATTCTTCTTTCCGGATTTAAGCAGTTGCTTAAATCATTATCCCAATTATACAATTCTGTATATGACAAGCTGTCTGTATAATAATTTACTAAATACTTTTTTCCGTTTTTAAAAAGACTTTCATTTATAACAAATCCATCTTCATCACATAATATTTCAACTATTTTGTCACTGGAATTATATAGACAAATCTCCTTTCCATTCTCATCTATATCATCATACTCATAGTTTTCTTTTTCATTTTCTAAAAGAGCTTCTTTTTTCACAGACAAACTCATATCTGCTCTTCCGGTCATAAAAAGATGTGCAGACATAATCTGACCACGTTTTATTTTTTGTGAACCATACAGTTCCATATCCCGAATTGTCGGCAGCTCTTTAAAAATAAATTTAGCGTTTACATTGTTTTTTGCAAACAACCTTGCTCTAAATCCCTGAGCAACATCGACTCCGGAAAATTCAAATCCACTAAGTAATGTAAAATCAAATACTCTCATCTGTATCACCTATAACAACTTTTGCAGCCAACTGTTTTAATTGCTTATTCTGTCTGTCTATATATTCATTGAATATCGTCCGACTGGCTATTATATTTTTTAGAGTTTCTTTCATCTTTACATAGTTGCTGCTATCAAAAATATTTTCCATTGGATATAATTCTTTTGAGTGTGCTGTATTGTCAAACGCTAGTATTAGCATATTGTTTATCAGCGCCTGGTTTACGGCATTGTATAGTTCTCTGTAATGATTGATATCCAAATAAATATCGCATCTTTCAAACAGTTCTTTTTTCTTCTGTTCAGAAATACACGGGTATAGCTCAACATTATTATTTATATCCAGTTTTGTTAATTTATCTGACATAATAGTACTGGCAGCTATATAAAATGTTATTTCCGGAAAGTCATTTATAAGCTGTTCAATATACTCGAGCTGATCCGTTTCTGTAATAATAAATGCTTCCTTTTTTCCAAATTTTGATTCATTATTTTCAAAATATAAATATAGTCTGTCACATTTACAATCCGAATTTTCTTTATACCAATTGACCTGCTGTTCTTCACTGCACAGTATTCGGAATGCTTTGCTAGTCTGATTTGTTTCCGTCAAATCTAAGTTTAATCTATTCTGTGGCAGGTAAGATATTTTAAAATTTCCATAATCCCCTGCAAATTTATTTAATATTTCATCACTTGTCAGCCATATATTTTCATCATATATTTCATTAGATTTAAGATAAGCCTCCAGATAATCAGCAAAGCCTCTATAGCTTCTCGGACTAATGCCTGTGTCCAACGTGGTATATGTCTTTGAGCCTGTCTGTTCTATTAACTTAATATCACCATTTCTATCATAAAATTTCCTGACTGTAACATTGCCACCGCTCACATTCTCTGAACAATACTTATATCCGTATTTATTGTAATAATCTATTCTATATACTGTATTATTTCTGTCAATCCACTCGACTCTGCTGACCATTCTTTTCTCTATCGGATTCTTAAAATAGATGTTTGCCTTTTTGGTTTTATTATCATATATAGCACCATTTACCCCATCAGCACGAACGCTCCAGTATTGAGGGATATCTATGAATGCATAATACAGGTCTTTTTCCTTAAGCACATCGTTTTTTTCGGATATGCCACAAAACAAATCTATGGTTTCTATTGTTTTACAGTCTTTAATCCCCACATTTTCTACCAGTTCTAGTATATTTTTTTCAGTATTACCCAATTCATCAGTAATAAAAATCATAGGATAAACCCACCCTCTGTATAATGCAAAAACCTCTGTGTTATAAAATAATTCTCACCATTTTCTAATCCGGCATTTGCCAGTATTTCTAATCCATTGCCATCGTCCGCATCCGCAGAGACTATATAGACAGTATTGTCATCGCAGATAATCTCATTTTCCTTTAAATGCTCATGCCATTCACAGCTATCGAATTCTCTGTTTAATAGCCTCATTGCATTCCTTATAGAGCTGTTCTCTCCACCATAGAATACGAATCGTATATTGTTTTGAGCAACTTTTTTTAGCAGCTTCTCCAGCATACCTGTTCTATCCACAATTCTGCCCATAGAATTACACAATAAGCCATCCTCCATCTGTTCTCCCCATGGGGTTCTCAGTATTGTGAAATAGTAAGCTCTGTCAATTTCATTATTTGTATGCAGTATCAATAAAGTTGCAGCATAATGATATATTTTTTTCTCAACTTTCTCATTGTGCTTTCTTGCTTCAATAACAAAATAATTCCATTTTTCATCTATCAATAAGGTTTTCCCACTGAATATAGCATTTAACGCATCCTGGTCAGAAATATCCGCTTGGGAATTAGCATTCATATAATCCATAACCTGTTGAAACAGGCTTCCATTTTTCCTGATATTGTCAAGATTCATGCAAAGAACACCCAAATTAAAATATCTGTCACGGCTTGTCTGCCCTGCTGCTACAGCATGTGGATTTCCCAAATTCCTTATTACCAAGCAATCCGGTACAGCCGCCAGGCAGTAGTCATCTATATTGAGGTTCCATAATTCTTCAATATCTGTATTTACAAATAAATCAGAGTCCAAATATATTATCTTTTTCAAATCCGGCATAATATCCGGCAGCATAATTCTGAACATTGCGCCAATTGTAAATCTATTCATTGAATCAGCTATTGCGCCAAAAATTTCCGGATTACAATGATGAAATTCTATACCGTTTACACCATTATCAGCAATAAGACTCAGCTTATTTTTGTTTATTTCGTTCAATGTGTCATCATGTAATATATGAAAAACTATTGGTGCTTTTGTATTTTCAACAATTGATTGCATCGTTGTTCCAGCCCAGACACTGTAATTTCCGTCCTTATCATGTATACCAAGACAGATATGTATTGCATTATCTAAAAAGCATACATTATTCATTTTTTTCGCAGTTACTCTCAGCCTTGACATTCTTTTCAATACCACATCATCTGAAAATAACTTCACATATGGATTATTGAATATATCCGGTTCACTCTTTAAGAACTCTTCTTTGCAAATATCCAGTTCCCTATTCATAAAGGTTTCTATTCTACTATATGGTTCAATATATTGGTGCCATAACAAAAATGTCTGGATTTCACAATAACACTGCTCAATTACATTTCCCAGTTCCGCTTTTCTACTTTGAACAGCCTGCCTTATATGATCCATAATAATCTTAGCATCCCGAATCTTTGCATTGCTAATTTCAGAACGTATAATGCCCTCTGTGTTCTCAAAATAATAATATAATGTCGATTGCACCTTACAATATTTCTTTGCAAGTAACACACAAAGCATGGAAAAATGCGTATCCTCATAATATACATCTTCTATAAATCTTAGATTATGTTCTCTTATGAATTTGGTTGAGTATAGCTTTGCCCATGCTGTTACACTAGTAAATCCGGTCAGACCTATAATGAGATTTTTCCTATTATCAACATTATCTAAATCAAGCCTTTGAATTTCAAAATCATTTACTTCTAATACATTTGGCTTATCTGCTTTAAAACACGATACACCACACTGTGCCACATCATAATCGTCCTCTGTCATTCTGTCCTTTAGCACCCTGAGCATATCCGGATGCACATAATCATCCGCATCCACAAATGTGATATATTTGCCGGTACAGATATCCATTCCCA
>OIYQ01000203.1_pt1 | contig 24415 bp, 23 predicted proteins | sample 1588311 | NCBI WGS metagenome assembly OIYQ01 (sample SAMN03283244) | human gut metagenome | biome: human-associated habitat; material: feces | host: Homo sapiens | place: Peru | collected 2012
AACTTCCAGAAAATCGTGGGAACCTGCCAATTTAGGGTTCCCTGGTTCTGATACCCGTGTGGTTATTCATCGCTTACGTTTTATAATTTGTTTATATGTATTTAATATTTTTTATATCTAACTTGATAAGTACTGTAGTTTCATACTACTTAAATTTATTTTTTACAGAAAGTAATTTCTTAAATAATTCCTCATTACCAATAACAAGAATACATAATTTTTCTCTTGCTCTCGATACGCCTTGAAACCATAATTTATAAAAAATGTAATTTGGATTAGGATGCATTTTTCCTTGTAAATGCCCATCTTCAGCATACTGAAAATTATCATCCATATTGAAAATTACATTATCAAATTCTTGTCCTATAACCTCATGTGTATTCTTATAGCCTTTAAAATAGTCTAATACAGAGCTTACTCGTGATGGTGTATATGCAATAAATTCATACCCTTTGTTATAAACATAATGTTCTATTATTGAGGTTGCACATTCATAATCTATAGCATAAAGTATGTCAATACAATCATATTTTATATTATCATCTGGTTTATTTTTTAGGTATATAGCATGTTTTATGAATGAAACAATTTCCTTATTTGTTCGTATTTTCTCTGTTATATGTTTTTCGCAAAAACAATCCAAACTTCTTAGTTTGTCAGGTATATTCAATTTTTCTTCTTTCCATGATAAAACCTGATAAAAATCATACTCAAAAATACATATTCGATTAAAATTCTTAAATGCAGTTATAACACTATTAAAATCAATTTCATATAATCTCTGCGATTCATCTACTAAAATACAATCATATTCCAATATCTTCTCCAAATTACAATCTCTGGCTGAAATAACATCAATGTTAGTTATTTTTTCACCAATAAATTTATGCCCTTTAGCCAACATTCCAGAATGAATAATGCATACCTTCTTATCATTAGATAGTTGCTTAGCTATATCATAAAGTAATAGTGTCTTTCCAGTACCAGCTCCACCTGTAATCCCCCATATAGTTCTTTTTCCATCTGCAATGTTCTTTAAAATTTCATTTTTAATATTTTCTTGTTGATCTGTTAAATAGTAATTTCCATCAATAAACAAATTTGGTGTATTTATTGGAGAAATCAAATAATCCTTAGCCCTAAATAGTGTTTCTATATCTTTGTGATAGCACTCTCCGTCCTGACAAATAGAAAAAAGTATTTCTGAAATGTTACTTTCTTTTAATGACACTCCATCATACGAAAATACTTTTGATCCCGTTTCTGTCATCACATATGTAAAGCTGATAATTTCCTTTTTAAAATGAGACAGGTAATATTGATTCTTTTTTAATTGATATTCTATTTTCTTCTCATCAATCATTCTGCTTTTCAACTCTATATTTATGACTGGTCCATTCTCATAAATTTTTAATAAATCAAATTCCTTTGATATCTGTGGAATTGAAAATCCATAAATAAAATTATCCAAATAACTCATTTGTATTTTCCTTGATAGCAATTCTGACAGAAAAGATTTCAGAGTTATTATTTCCTCTTTCTTTACCGCTAACCTATTACCTGACTTTGTCAAAGTATCCTTATAATCGCCAAAATTATCCAGATCAATTGCTTGACATAATACGTATAAATTAATTGCATCCATTTATTTTTCCTCCGCAAAATATAAATTCTAAAAATATTTTTTATCATTTCTAAGTATATTATTTCAATGTGTTCTGTACCAAACGACATTTTATATACATTTTTGGTACTTTTTGTTCAGGTCAAATAAAACCTGTTTCGAAATTAAAAAATCCATTGCAATTCTAATAGTTGCAACGAATTTTTATAAGATTACATAGACAGTATATAATCATTTTAATTATCTTTATTTAAAAAATCTTTTCAATAGTTTATACACCAAATGACATATTAACCTTGATTTTGGTATCTTTATTCCATATTTTTTCATTATTTATATACTTTCATATTAATATGCGATATATTTTTGAAGTCAAATAAAACGAAGGAGTATTACCATTATGAACACATTAGAAACCCGTATAAAAAACTATATTGAATACTGCACAGCTCAAAAACGTCTGGATACCAAAACCTTAAAAGCCTATAAAATAGACCTGCGACAATTCTCAGAGCAAATATCAATAACTGAAATAGAATACATTACAACCTCTGTTTTGGAGTCTTATATTACCAATCTGCATCAACAATATTCACCCAAAAGTGTAAAACGTAAAATTGCATCCATTAAAGCCTTTTTTCACTATTTGGAATACAAGGATATAATTATTCTAAATCCATTTAACAAACTTCAAATTAAATTCCGTGAACCGGTCATTCTTCCTAAAACAATACCTCTTAAAACATTAGAAGTGCTATTTAATGCTGCATACGCAAAATATCATAAAACCACAAGCCCATGCCAAAAACGAAAAACACTACGTGATATTGCCGTACTTGAATTACTTTTTGCAACAGGGATCAGAATTTCAGAGCTTTGTTCTATTTTATTACAGAACATGGATTTGCAGAACAATATAATTTTAATCCATGGAAAAGGATCTAAAGAACGTCTCATACACATCTGTGACCCTAATGTACTAAACATCCTTAACCAATATTATACTGAATACTATTCTCAGATAAGTGCCTGCGGATATTTCTTTGTAAACAATACTGGAAATCGTCTGTCTGATCAGTCTGTAAGAGATATGATCAATAAATATTGTCGAATTGCTGACATCGACTACCATATTACACCACATATGTTCCGTCATACTTTTGCCACGCAGCTACTGGAAGAAGACGTTGACATACGCTATATTCAAACCATGCTTGGGCACAGTTCTATAAATGTAACCGAAATATATACACATGTAACTATGTCAAAACAAAAAGATATATTAGCATCTAAGCATCCTCGGAAAAACATGAATATTTCAAACTGATTATAGGAACATCAAATTCCCCCAATTTTTATTTGAGATTTCTTGTTAGTCATTTCTGTTACAAATTATTGAATCAATAATTACAGGATAATAAGAAGTTATCCATTAACTTTAAACAAATAACTTTAAACATATGTTTAAAAATAATTTAATTATGGAGAAAATGATGAAATTAGTAGTGATATTAAATGTAAATCCTGATAAAAATATTAAAACAAAAATTAGTAATAATAGAGAATACACTCGCCGGGAATTAAAAACAATTTTATCCGAAGGATTTTCTGGACTTATTGATAACATTATTTTTTATGATAATTTTGGACATTTCAAAAATAATGTTTCTAATCATTTAAATGATTTTATATTAAATTTTGATTTTGGATATAAAAGTAGAATTAGAAATATGAATGTGCCAGCATTTTGTGAAAATTATAATATAAAATATTTTAATCCAGACCCATATGTTCAAGTATTATGCCAAGATAAATTTATGACAGAGAAATTTGCTGAAAATTTTGGAATTAAAACACCAAAAAGTTTACTTGTTTTTTCACATTCTTACAATAAAGAACTGTTATATAACTTTAATTATCCTATAATTATTAAACCGAATTATGAATCCGAATCAATAGGTATTACCCAGAATTCTATCATTTCAAATATTGCCAAAGCAGATTATGTAGTTAGAGATTTACTTAATACGTTTGATGGAGTTCTTATTGAAGAATATATTGAAGGTAAAGAAATCGCTGTAACAATGTTCGGGAATAGCAACAATCTATTTTTGGAGGAGGTTGAGCTTTTATTTCCTAATAATACAAATATAAAATATAAAGCGTACACTTCTGAAATAAAGCAACATATTTCTATTGAAATGAAAAAAAGTAATTACTTAAACTCTAAAAATTTGGAAAATATTAAACAACTTTATTATAATTTATGTCCTAATAAACTGATTAGAATCGATGGTAGAATTAAACAATCAGAATTTTATTTGATTGAAATTAATGCCAATCCTGGATTATATCCCCATTCAGTCGTACCTACTACATTTAAAATTAATGGATACAGTTACAAAGAAATGTTAAAAAAATTATTTCTTTAATTAATCAATAAGTATATAAGAAAAATCTATCATAATAGGTGAAAAATCATTCTTTTTTACCTATTATAATAGAGTATTAATTTTTCACCATTTTAATATTAATAGGCAGTTTCCATGAAGTTTCATACATTAATTTGTATTTGTATGTATCACTATATAATATATTTTCTTTTGATAATTTTAATCTATAATGTTCGCTTTTTTCCATATTATACATTTTAGAATAGTAAAAATATAAATTATAATATATTTTATCAATAAATCTCACAAAATCTGTCTTTTTAAGCATACCTTCCAATTCTTGAACGATTTTATAACAGTCAAAACATGATATATTATCACTTAAAATATAATAAACTAATAAATTATTATTAATAGCAAAGCGATCATACTCATCATATGTGGTTATTTTCGCATTATTTAATAAAGATACAATTTCATCATCAATATCTTGTTTATGAAATTTAATAGTTGCTTCATTATGAAGAATCATATGATTATATAACAAATTATTTCCAAAAAATGTTCTTGCATCTAACAGAGACTTTTCTGCCATTTCTGGTTGGTCTGCTAATGCGTATGAGTAAGCAAGATAAATCGCATGTAGCCCACAAAACTCGCTATTATTTGTTTTATAAATGGTATCGGTTATTGATTTAACAATATTTAATTTTTCTAAATAGTCATCGCAAAAAACATTAGATATTCTTATTAAATACGGATAAAGAACTTCATTAGTATATGATTTAACTATATTATAAATACTATATGCCTCCTCTTTTTGATTTAACTGTATTAAATCCATTATAAGTATTAAAGACAGATTAAAATAAACAGAAGATTGTTTACTATAGTTATTTATTACATTATTTATATAATTTTTTGATTCTTTGAATTTTTCACATCTATTTAAGACTAATGCTTTTATAAAAATAATATCATCGTCAATAAAGTCAATTAATTCAATAAACTGCATGGCTTCAGTATAAAGATTAGAATTATAAGCAAGTTTAGCAAAATCGACTAAAATGTCACTATTATATTTTTGTAATCCATGGCGTATTGTAACGAATTTTTGAAAATAGTCAATACGTTCAGATTGTGTATTAAAATTTTTTAACCTACAATCAATTAGTGTAATTAGTGTTTTCAATTGATAAAATTGATTATTATTTAAATAATAATCGACTAAAATGTCAACATATCGACTATTATATTCTTTATTCAATTTTTTATTTAAATTTCTTATAAAAGCAGAGGAAACCGCACTTTTTAAATATTGCATAAATTCTTTTTCATTTAAAATGTTTGTAACAAATGGTAACATTAAAATGGTATCGTCAATTTGTTCTATTAAATTTTTGTCCAAAAGAAAATTTATATCCTCCCAACTAAAATAAGGATCGAGATCATTCAATATATTGGTCAACTCTTCTGAATTTAATTTTCCATTTGTATAATTGATTAAAATTAATGCAGCATTTTGACTATTAGATAAATTCAATATAATTTCCTTTATGCTTCTCATTTTAGACGAATTATCAATTTCCAATCTATTATTAAAATCTTTTAATATACTTTCGATCTCATCAAGATCTCCCTTCTTAATACTATCTTTCAAAATGCTTGAATCTATATTTTTCGCCTCCAACTTTAAATCAGATAATAATTGATTAATATATTCCTCGATATGATTACCAGATAATTTATTCAATATATATTTTTTAAAAAAAATTTTATGACTATTTTTCAAATATTGTTCTATTTTTAAACTCGTATCATTATTATCACTTTCAAATATAAAAATATTACCTGCATACTTTACAATTAATTGACTTATTAAATTAAGTGAACCTGAATCAATTAACTTTGCATGTGGAAATATAATATTCATATTTACAGATGCAAATACATATTCAGCATATTCAAATAAATTTTCTGTCTGAGCATTTAATATAAATTGATCATATTTAACCGTATAACCTATCAATGATTCAAAGTTTATATCAAGATTTTTCCTTTTAGCTAATGCTTGTCCGAAAAGTGCAGTTACTTTAAATAATAAATTAAATGCTTTATTATTGTTGATTTTTTTCTCATAATAGCTTTTGAAATCGTCATATGTATGTTCATAACTAGCTTTATCCAGTTCTAAAACCATTGATTTAAATATTGAAAGCTCTTGATAATTATCTTCTCCGTTGATTTCTAATGAAAAATTTGAAAAATATTTAGAAACTTCTCTAATAAACTCTGTTTTTCCAATTCCGTGATCTGCCTCAATTATATAAACTTGATTTATATTATTTTGCATATTTACTTGGTAATTATTTTTAAATGAAGAACGTTCATTTTCTCTATCTATAAAAGACATACATTTCTCCTTTGTAAAAAATTTACACACAAATTTGTAAATTGTATTTGAATGGATAACTTCTTATTATCTATATTACTATTTTTGTTTATCCCATTATGGCTGTATTCAATTTCTTTTACACATAATATTATGATAAATCGCCACAACTTGTAACAATACCACAAGAATTATCCCAAGCTCGATAAATTCAATATAATATCTATATCCCATGCACCATAAAATTTCTGTTATAACAAAAATTACCAAAACTATGACTATGGTTATTTTTTTACAGAACATTTTATCGTCATCATCAAGTCTTTTATTAATCGAGTCAATCGGACTGAATATTATTAATAATATACTCGCAACTATATAAAGAGCATTCAATGTAACACCATTATATATATTCTTTCCAATCAATAGCGCTCCTGCAATTACTATACTAGATATTATGAGGCATTTCCCAAAACTATCTGCATGATACCCACCTGAAAATTTTCTTGTTATCATAAATGGAATTATCATAACAATCGATTCCATAATCATGCCCGAAATAATGCCTACCACAGAAGCAAATGCAATCGGATAAATAAGCGAAAATAAACAGTGAACTGCATATGCATACAGTTCACGTTCATCTGAAGAAATAGCCTTTTGTCCAATTAACCAATTTGCTATTTTCTCACTCATATTATTTAGTTTTCCTTTTAAATTTTGATAATTCTTTCGGGCTTTTAGGCTCATATATTACACAACATGATGCCGAATTTGCTTCTACTCTAAGTATCGTATCAAGTGTACCTTTGACATGTGAAATAATGTTTTTTCTTCTGTCTGTTACTTTCTTCATTAGTATTCTCCTCGCTTTTTAATTTTCATCAACTTCTATTTACAATAATGTTCTTATATAATATATCTTAGCTTATCACAAATCTATAGATTTGTATGAAACGACATTTTTTTGCCATTTTTGGTCAATTTATGTCTTTTCGTACCGTCTTCTTGCCTTAATTCCCATACTCTTCTATAATGATATCAGCAACTATGTTTTTAGAGGAGAGTTCTAATGAGAATACTTATTTGTGACGATGATCCATCTATCACGCAATCACTATCCCAGATAATCAAAACATATTTCAACAAAAAGAAAGTAAATAATCTCGATATTGTAACCTTTAATGATGGGGACAGCCTTCTTTCTGATAAATCCCAAAAAGATATCGTCTTTTTGGATATAGAAATGCCCGGTTTTGACGGCATCTATGTGGGAAATGAACTAAAAAAGCAGAATGACTCCATTATTATTTTTATAGTGACATCTTACCTCGAATATCTGGATGCCGCCATGAGATTCCATGTATTCAGATACTTATCTAAGCCAATAGATAAACAACGGTTATTCCAAAATTTAAATGATGCACTTGAGCTATACTATTCTATCAATCAAAAAATCGCAGTTGAAACAAAATATGGTGTTACGTCTGTTTTGACTTGGGATATCGTATATGTGGAGGCAAAGGGGAGAAAGGTTATAGTACATACTGCCACGGCTGATTTGGACTCCACTCAGACACTTCAATTTTGGATAGAGCATCTGCCGCAGGCTACCTTTTTTCAGTCACACCGTAGCTATATCGTAAATATGGCTATGGTAACAAGCTTTGATCACGAACTTATATATCTTTGTGATGGTCAGTTTACAGCATATTTAACCAGAAGAAAATTCACCGAATTTAAGAGAGCATATTTGATGTTTATGGAAAGTAAGAGGTAATACTTATGAGTGCTGCTGTTTGTTATTTTTTAGTATATTTTGCTGAGGCGTTAATACTGTTGCAATATTCATCTAATGTTTTTGAATACAAATTTTCTTCGATAAAACGATATATATTACTTACAGTACTATTTATCCCAATATATTTTATTTCATTCGCTCATATCGGTTTATTAAATACTGCTTTATTTTTTGTTGCTACTTTTGTTTTTTTAAAAATTTCAACCATGGAAAATAGTGCAACTCTCTTTTTCCATTCTGCCGTTATGATTGTAATTATGACTTTGTGTGAGCTTGCTTCTATGGGAGTTTTCTCAAAGTTTTCATATCATTTTTATTCTAACATGAATGATACCGTTTTGCTTTATTCAGTTAGTTTTTTAAGCAAATTACTTTACTTTGTAATCATATATTTTATATCACATAAGCTATCCAGCACCAGATCCAATATACGATTTTCCATCTATGAAATCACTACATTGGCTATAATACCTGTTATTTCCGTATTTGTAATCTACACAATGATATATTTTCTTATGAATTATGAAATAAACTCTCCACTCAACTATCTGCTCATCCTTAGCAGCTTTTTCATGCTGCTTATAAACATACTCATCTTTGGTCTGTTTGAACATATTAAGCAAAAAAATTCCGAAATAGCAGAGCTCACACTTCAGAACCAGCGTGATGCCGACTCTGTAGAATACTACAAAGCCCTCGTGTCACAGGATGAGAAACAAAAAGTTCTCATTCATGACATCAAAAAGCATCTCAATGCCATAGCCTCACTGAATGAACAGCACGATTCTGAAAAAATCGCAGCATACCTTACCCACGTACTCGGTTCCTCTGAGTTAAAGCACTCCGTGCGGGTATGCGATAATGACCTTTTAAACGCACTGCTCTGCCGTTACCAGAAGATTTGTCTTACGAAAAAGATTGCGCTGCATATTGATATAAGAAGTAAGTGTATTGATTTCGTGACATATGATGATCTCAGTGTACTTTTCGGTAATCTCATGGATAATGCTGTAGAGTCAGCCGAAAAAACAGTTAATCCTTTTATAGAACTCAATGTTTTTCAGAAAGAGAAAAATAACATGACCATTATCACGCTCATTGATTCCTGCCGCGTAAATCCTATCGATAAAAATGGCAATCTTTTACCAACTAAAAAACCGAATCCACAGTTTCATGGATTCGGTATGCGTAGTATAGAGAATATTGTTAAGAAGTATAACGGTGAAATGACTTTTTACTTTGATGATCCTACCAAGACATTCCATACGATTATTATGCTTCGGCACTGAAAGCTGTTTCTTTTAACGATTTTTTATCATCTGGAGCAAATATTCACAGACATCAAAACTCTTTGCTTCTTGTTCTGTTTCCCGCTTCTTTAATGAATCATATATTTGCTCCAATAAATAATCAGCATTCACTTTTTTGTTTACAAAGCTATTTTCATCAGCAGAAGCCATTCCATAACCGGCATCTGCCTTCATTGTTTTATAGGCAGAATAATTATTTATCGAATCAGGCGCAGTTCTTCCTTTATACCCCTCATATGACATAAGCGCAAACATTTCCAGATCCGATGCATTCGATGTATCAACATCATTTACATGCACATGATATACTTTTCTGTTATCACCATGTCCATATGCTACTTGAACAACAGGATCATCCTCCTTTGATGTTTTCACATATGAAGCTAAAACTATCTGACTTTCTGTATCAGACAGTCCAAAACTTGTCATTCCGATATTTTTCAGCTTATCATTTGGAATTTCCTTATCCGGTGACACCTGTTCAACTGCATTTTTATTATTTACCAATTTATTGTAAAGAGAACTGTTATTTTCCGACAACATATTCATGTATATTTCAGTAAGCTCACTCTGCCTCTCCCCACATTTATTTATGGAGTTTTGCTCACCATTTCCTATTTCGAACTCTATATTCATTTTATCGCCTGTTGACTTCTTATTATAATTTGAAGTATATGCCATTGAAATATTTGTTCCCACACCGTTTAACATATATGCCTCCTATCTGTTTTACCAATAATATTACACTTTTAATTATTATCCTTAAGAATTCCAGTCAGAGAATCCGTCAGTAATCCACTCAGGTCAACCTGATAAATTATTTGCCCTGTCAATTCCTGTTGCCTGTAAAATATAATCATATACCACGGTAGATACAGTATATTCCCTTTTCGCTCTAAATTGCTTTTAGAAAAGACAATACACTTCTTAAAATTCCAATTATCTACTTTCATGGCATTGTCTATAGCAGTATGCTTCATGAAATCATTACCTGACTTTATTTCAACAAGCTCTGTTGATAAACCATTCTGCAACACAAAATCCAGCTCACCTATTTTCTTGGAATCAAAATAATGTAACTCAAATCCATTTGATTTCAGATTCTGTGCAAATACATTTTCAAGAATACTCCCCATATTAATATCAACATTTCCCATCAAAATTTGAAACTGAATGTTTTCCATGCAGGATGCACATAATAGCCCAACATCGTTCATATAGAGTTTAAACAGGTTTCTTTTCTCATTTAGCTGCAATGGTGTTTGTGGTTCTGTCACATTATAACAGGGCAAGGCTACACCAGCATCTGACAGCCAGTTAAAACTATCCTCATATCTACTTAATCTGGCATTTTGATCAAGACTGTTTATCTTAAATCTACGCTTTTTATCATTAAGCTGCGCCGGAATACTGTCAAATATAGCTTTTATTTTTATTTTTTCATTCCCGGATGCGTATTTTGCAATATCCAGTCTGTATAAATCCAAAATACTTTTTTGGTTTTGTACTACCTTTGCTATATCATGCGTATCAACATATATCTGGACATTTTCCGGCATTCCTCCCACAACAAGATAAGTGTAAAAAAGCTTACCTAAAGCCTCGTGTACTGTATCCGTTACCGCCTTTTCGTTTTCATAACAGTATTTAAGATAATCTAACGTTTGCTTTTGTATACCATTTGCCTGTATATACTCCTCAAAATCGAGAGGATACATATATAGCAGTTGTTCAAAACCAACAGGGTAAGATTCTACTTCCTTATATCTTACGCCAAGTAAAGAACCGGATTCAATAAAATCATACCGTCCATCTTCTACAAGAAATTTTATAGCAGAACGTACCTGTGGACATTCCTGTATTTCATCAAGCAATATAAGGGTACGATGCGGTTTCAAATCCTTTTGAATATATGCCGTAATATTCGTAATAAGTTCATCGGCTGTCAATTTTCCGTCAAATATCTTTGTCGCATTCTTATCCGTAACAAAATTTATTTCAGCAAAACACTCATATTCATTTTTACCAAACTCACGAATCAGTGTTGTTTTGCCAATCTGTCTTGCACCGATTACACAGAGAGCTTTTTTATTTGTATTGTTTTTCCATTTCAAAAGCTCTCTATAGGCTTTTCGTTTTAGCATTCAACTTCTCCTGTAACATTATTCCTTAAAATCTACCATGTATTTGTAACATAATTCTCATTTTTTTCAGTACAATTGTAACATAATTCCGTACATTTTTCCAACATTGAATTTTTATTTTCAAAAACAAACTCAAAAAGCCGAATCCACACTCCCACGGATTCGGCTTTTGTATATACACTTCTATTTTCTATTTTGTATGAAGCTGTCAATCATCGCAATCACACCATCTACACCGAGCTTTGCCACATTCAGGCACAGGTCATAGTTTTCTGCCTGCCCCCACTCCTGTCCGGTATAGTATTTGTGATAGGTCTTTCTGCGGTCATTTGTCTCACGCACAACCGTCCTTGCCTTTCTCGCTGAGACTCCATGTGTATCAGCCACAGTATCAACGCAGAAGGCATCATTCGCTGTCAGGAAAACTGAGACAACATCATCTCTTCCCTGAAAGGCAAAGTTTGCACACCGTCCCTGAATCACATATCCCTCACAGCCGGCCTCAAGCGGCAGCCTGTCTATAAATGTAAGAGCCCTAGCCGGAGTATCATGCAGCACATTATCCTCCTCCGTCTCCATCACAATAGAGTAAAGCAGGGAATTAACCGGTCTCTCACTGTAAAACTCCTCATACTCATCGTAGCAGCCTGCCTCTTTAGCCCCGGCCGCAATAGCCTCTCTGTCCATGAAATGTAAATGATATTTCTCAGCGACTGCTCTACCGATACTATCTGCATCGCAACCGCACTTTCTTGCTATAGTAATTATCATAATATTCCTTTCCAACGATTGTAGAATACTAATATGACTTGAATCATACATATACTCTTACCAATTGTCTACATCTATAACTATTTAATGAACTTATCTTATGGTGGGGAAAGCCAACGCGCAGGAAGCGCGAGGCTGCGCATATCTGACTGAGCTTGTACGAAGCGGCCTAGGGATTGTTGGAATTGTGTTTGCAATCCAGCAACGCCCGTGCACGGAAGCACGGGCGAGACGTTACCGCGCCATGGACGGCGCGTAAAAGTCGGTTGCGTCCTACCTGTCACAACCTGTATCACAATTCCTACAAGCCCTTAGCCGCGTAGTAGGAAGCGAAGGCAGATATGCGCAGCCTCACGCTTCCGTCATTTGCACCACACGCTCAGACAAATCAATAAAAGTTAGCAAACACCGATGCAAACACCACCGTAAGTATTCCTGCCACCGCTATAGCAAGAGAGCTCATGGCACCCTCTATCTCGCCCATCTCGATAGCCTTTGCTGTTCCGATGGCATGTGATGAAGCGCCAAGCGCCAGTCCCTTCGATATAGGCTCAGTGATTCTGAATATTTTGCAAACAAACTCTCCGAGTATATTTCCAAGCACACCTGTCACGACGATAACTGCGACAGTGATGGTCACATATCCACCGAGCTCCTCTGATACGCCCATACCGATAGCTGTCGTGATGGACTTTGGAAGCAGTGTGACATAGTCCTCGTGTGAAAGCCCCATAAGCACTGACAGCACAAGCACTGTCACAAGGCTTGTTATGACTCCTGCTGTGAGTCCGAGCGCGACTGCTGCTATATTTTTCTTGAGCAGGGTCCACTGCTCATAGAGTGGTATCGCAAGGCATACCGTGGCCGGTGTCAGAAACCAGCTAAGGTACGATGCGCCCTTATTGTATGTGTCATAATCCACATCTGCCACAACAAGCACTATGATGGTCAGTACTATTGAGATTAGAAGCGGATTAAGTATTGCAAGCTTAAACTTCTTCTTTAAAAGCATACCTATCAGATATGCAACCAGGCTTACTGTGACACCGGCAAAAAGCGATGTCTGAAACAAATTATCCATTATGATTATCCTCTATCTTATTTATTTTCTCCTGCATCAGCCCTCTTGCGCTTCTGCATGCGGATTACGAGCTGTGAAACATGTCCTGTAGCAATCATTACAGTAAGAAGTGCCACAACCGTGATGACAAGCACCGGTACGAGCACCGGCTTCAGATTGCCCCAGGATGACATGAGCCCCACTCCCGCAGGTATAAACATGACAGGCATTACCTCTATCATGAATTTGCCTGCATTCCTTACAGAATCAAGCGGTATCAGGCCCGTAAGCAGACCTATGAAAAGTATAACCATGCCATATATGCTCGCCGGAACAGGCAATGGCAGTAAATATTTGAGTATCTCACCTACAAACGAAATCGCAAGTATGATGAGAAATTGCTTTAATAATTTCATTTTATATTTTATCTCCGTTATATTATTTTTCGTGACTATTTGTGGCTGCTTATCTGTGTTCCCTGACCATCATTGCACATACAATGGCAAGCAGCACGCTTGAAGCCCATATAGCGCGTATTCCTATGTGCATTGAGCACACTCCGCCTATACCTGCTCCTATTGCAAATATCAGAATGATTCCATAGTAGTGCGCGGTCTTTTTCAGTGCCCCGATATTTCTGTCACGCAGATATATTGACAGGCTCTCTGTGCCGCTTCTTAGGTTGCCGATGCACATGGTGCTGGCGTAGCCGTAGCCGTTTACCTTTCTGAAGGACTGCACCTGCATAGAACAACTGAATGATACAAGCATGGTCGCTATCATGTCGTACCTGTGTGGTATGAAGCCCACCGCCAACAGTATGATTATCTCTATCACCACCACTATCTGACGCCAGTGGATGCGTTTTGCATTCTTATATCTATGCCCGATTCTCTCTGCCACAAGCACACCGAACGCAAATGAGAGGATTGGGAAAAGATACGATAGTCCCTTCATCCATTCACCCATCATCAGATGCTGGCTCATCAGCACTACGTTTCCTGTCTGCGCATTCGAGAACACCTCGTTTCTCACGTTGTAGGTGTAGGCATCCTGAAAGCCTCCGGAAAGTGCCAGAATCGCACTTAGCAAAAAGGTCTCTGATGTCTGAATCCTTATTTTTTCTTTTTCAGTCATTTTTTCGCCTCTTTTTCTCATATTCGCTGTTTGCTGCCACACCCTTGTGCGACCTACAGCAATTACATATTTACAGCAATCCACACGGTTTATTATTATAGAAAAAAAGGGCGGATATTTCAATACCCGCCCCAAATATACAGTGTATTAAATTTTGCACAATACCTATAATATATATTGGATATACATAATAGATATACATGATAGCTATACCAGATACTTTTCTTCAAACTCAGATACCGGTACCGGCTTTGAGAAATAATATCCCTGGAACTCATGACAGCCCATCATTGTGAGCATATCAAGCTGCTTTTTCGTCTCCACACCTTCTGTGATGACGTCCATACCTATCTTACTTGCAAGTGTGATGATGCTCTCTAAGATATCCTGTCCCTTGACCTCGTTCTCCGATTCACGAAGGAAGCCCATATCGATTTTCAGTACATCGGCACTGATGTCCTTTAGCATGTTGAGGGATGAGTAACCGCTTCCGAAATCATCAATCTCCACCATGAAGCCCGCGTCCTGAAGCTTGTGGATAATATTCATGTTCTTCTCAAAATCGGTCATCAGCGTTGTCTCTGTAATCTCCAGGTGCAGGTTGGATGCCGGAATGCCGTACTTACTAATCAGCCCTGTAAAGGTCTCATATATATCTATAATGTAAAAGTCCTTTGTAGATATATTTACAGATATATGATAGCTTCCGTAGCCCTTTTCCTTCCACTGTGCAAGCTTTTGCGCTGCCTTCTCCCATATATATAGGTCAAGCTTGTAAATGAGACCTGCGTTCTCTAAAATATCAATAAAAGCATATGGTGTCAGGATGCCTCTCGAAGGATGAACCCAGCGCACCAGCGCTTCTGCACCCTTTGCAACACCGTCACGGTTCACCTGTGGCTGTAAGTACATGGCAAACTCATCATTTTGCAGTGCCGGCTCAAATTCACCGAGCAGCCGCCTCTGCTCTATTGATATCTCAAGCAGATGCTCATCATAGTATGCCACACAGCAGTCGTAATTACTCTTTATGGTATCTGCCGCTATATTTGCCTTGTCTACCATAATACTGACAGCCTCATCCCTGTCTCTTATCTCATACACACCCATGTACATATGCAGATGGAAGGAATTGCCAGTAAACTCACGCTGCAGCTCTTTGACCGAGCCCATCACTCTTTCCTCATCAAACGCTTCTCTCGGCAGGCACAGCGCAAAGCGGTCATTCATAAGTCTTGCACAAATAGTCCTCTCAGATGGATTCGATGACATGAGCTCCGCCTGCTTTAAAAGCACCTGATTGCCCTTCTCCATACCAAATATCTCATTGATGAATTTGAAATCCTTGATATTGCTGCAAATCAGGTAGAAGGTCGTGTCATGATACTTGTTCACCATATCGTGCACATCCTCATAGAACTGGTCACGGTTCAAAAGCCCTGTCAGGCTGTCATGCGATGCCTTGTACTTTTCCTGCTCCCACGACTCATACATCTGTGTACGGTCATTGTATACAAAATAATCGCATATGAAGCGCTTGCGCTCATCATATATGCGCTTGTAGGCAATCTCAAAATAGTGCTTTTCACCGCCTAGAACGATATCTGTCTGGAAGGTCATGCTGTCCCTTCTGTGGTCTCCCAGCATTTTAATCCACTGGCTATATTTACTTTCATAAACAGACATATTGCCGCCATGCCTGTAAATAGCCTCCATCAGATCATTATAATATATACACCTGCCCTTTCTGTCATAGCAGATGATACCATTGTTCATATCACTGACCACAAGAGAGAGCATATTTTCTATGAGCTCATTCGGCACATAGCTGTAGGTCAGATAATATATAATAACCGCCATGAAACCATATATAATCATGGAGAGGTCATATATGGAGTCTGAGCCTATGGTAGCAATATCAAACGAGAAGCCTATAAAAATAACTGTAGCTATAGCTCCGTATGCCTCCCTGTACATGCGCGATGATTTGATAATCATAAACAAATATGTAAAAATAACCAGAATCACAAATGCATATATGAACATGAAATGCAGCTTGTACCACAGGCTGTCATGATTGAATACCACCTTAATATTCTCGGCTTTTATTGACTCTATATCAAAAATCTTATTAGTCCAGGTATTCTCTATAAGCATATATGTGTCCAGCACCGCAAATATCATGGAAGCAGCCTGCACACCCTTGAAGGTCTTTACAGCACCTGTATAATACTGTGTATAAAACATAAGAGCGATGAGCATCCAGTCAAACAGTGCCATTGTAAGTCCCTTTGCAAACACTGTAACAGTGTGTCCCGGCACAAATATAAAAATGAAAAAGACTATTGAGCAGGCAAGTGCCAGCGTCTCATATATACACACGCTTTTACCAAGTCTGTCATGTTTTTTTAAGGAACCGATTGCGCAATATGCAATCAGTATCACTTCCACCAATACTGTCAGTCCGTATACTATCCTCATATTCCCACCTGTTTCTATGACCATTCTACTAACCTATATATCGTCATTGTAACTCATTTGATGTAAAAAGTAAACAAAAAAGAGGTGGTCGCAACCTCTTTTTTGTGATTTGTTAACATTTATTATTTTCCTGAAGTTGCTTTCAGTCGTGTCATGGCACGGGCCAGCGAAGCTCTTGAGTGATAGTACTCCTGGATGCTTTGCTTCTGACGGAGCTGTTCCTCGGCTCTCTCCTTTGCCTCTCTTGCTCTTGCTATATCGATTTCCTCCGGACGCTCGGCTGTCTCGACAAGCAGTGTCACACGGTTGTTGACTATCTCTACGAAGCCCATTCCCACTACCGCGTACTCCCAGTTGTCACTGCCCTCCGGCTGGAATCTCATCTCACCCTCATCGACGGCTATGACCATATCCTCGTGGTGGGCGAGGATTTCCTTCTGGCCATCGAACTCAGGGACTATTATGGAACGACATCTTCCTGAGTAAAACACTCTGTTAGCAGCTATTACCTTTAGATAAAATGTATTTGTTGCCATACGATTTGTCCTTCCTTATGCTTTTACTGCTGCATAGTCTTTGCTTTTTCCTTGACGTCCTCGATTGTTCCGACATTGAAAAATGCGTTCTCAGGATACTCGTCCATCTCACCGTCTATGATAGCCTTGAAGCCCTTGATGGTCTCCTCTACAGGCACATAGACACCCTGGATACCTGTGAAGTTCTCAGCTACGTGGAATGGCTGTGAGAGGAACTTCTGGATTTTTCTTGCTCTGTATACGAGCACCTTGTCCTCATCTGCCAGCTCCTCCATACCGAGGATTGCGATGATATCCTGCAGCTCCTTGTACTTTTGGAGAATCTCCTGTACCTTTCGTGCTACCTGGTAATGCTCCTCGCCTACGATATCAGGCTCGAGGATACGTGATGTAGACTCAAGCGGGTCTACTGCCGGGTAAATACCCTGCTCAACAATCTTTCTTGAAAGAACTGTTGTGGCATCCAGATGCGCGAAGGTTGTAGCCGGAGCCGGGTCTGTGAGGTCATCGGCAGGTACGTATACGGCCTGTACCGATGTTACTGAACCGTTCTTGGTTGATGCGATTCGCTCCTGCAGCTCACCCATCTCAGTAGCCAGTGTAGGCTGATAACCTACGGCTGAAGGCATACGTCCTAAAAGTGCTGAAACCTCTGAACCTGCCTGTGTGAAACGGAATATGTTGTCGATGAAAAGCAGCACGTTCTGATGCTTCTCATCCCTGAAATACTCTGCCATTGTAAGTCCTGTCTCAGCTACACGCATACGTGCTCCTGGTGGCTCGTTCATCTGTCCGAACACTAAGGCTGTTTTTTCCAGAACTCCTGATTCCTTCATTTCTGTCCAGAGATCATTTCCCTCTCTGGAACGCTCTCCGACTCCTGTAAATATTGAGTAGCCGCCGTGCTCTGTTGCAATATTGCTTATGAGCTCCTGGATGAGGACTGTTTTTCCTACTCCGGCTCCTCCGAAGAGTCCGATTTTACCACCCTTTGCATATGGGGCAAGGAGGTCGATGACCTTGATTCCTGTCTCGAGGATTTCCTCTGCAGGGTTCTGCTCCTCAAATGTTGGTGGCTCTCTGTGGATTTCCCACTTTTCTTCTGTATCAGGCTGTGCTCCGCCGTCGATTGCCTCACCGAGCACGTTGAACAGTCTGCCGAGAGTCTGCTCTCCGACAGGTGTCTTGATGCCGGCGCCTGTGGCTGTTACTTCCATATCTCTGTGAAGTCCCTCACTGGAAGCAAGCATGATACAGCGTACTGTATTATTTCCAATATGCTGTGCGACTTCCATCACACTTTTTTTGTCACCATTTAAAACTTCTAGTGCGTCTCTGATTGCCGGCAGGTTCTCATCCTCGAACTCTACATCGACAACAGGACCCATAACCTGGATAATTTTTCCTGTTTTCATCAAAAAGCCTACTTTCTCTTTTTCTTCTGCGATTTGGCACCGGCTATTACCTCTGTAATCTCCTGTGTAATCGCTGCCTGTCTGGCACGGTTGTAAAGAATGTCAAGCTCTGCAAGCATATCCCTCGCACTGTTTGATGCGGACTGCATCGCCATCATTCTGGCGTTCTGCTCGCAGGAGAATGACTCTACAAGAGCACCGTAGACATATCCAACAACGTAGTTTGGTACGATACGATCCATGACCGCCTCAGGCGATGGCTTAAGCGCCAGCTCCTCCCTCGGAATGTCTATAGGAATCTGCACAGTGAAGTCTGCCTTTTTCAGTGGCAGAAGCTGTGACATCTGTGTTTCCTCCTGAATCGCATTTATCATGCTGGTATAGATAATATAAACTTCGTCCAGCTCGTTATGTAGATATAGCTCCAAAATTTCTTCTGCAATATTTCTGGCACGGTTGAGTGTCGGATTCTGAACTGTGTAGTGGAACTGTTTTTCAATCTCAATCCCACGCTGTTCAAAATAATGACGTCCAAGCTCTCCGAGTACGAAAAGTGAATGGTTCGGATGATCCTTTAAGTGCTCCTCAGCCATTTTAAGGATGTTGTGGTTGTATGAGCCCGCAAGTCCTTTGTCGGCTGTGATTACGATATATCCGACCTTTCTGTCCTCAGGCAGCTTGTCCTCGTTGGTCTTGAAATAGATGTCCTCCATATCAGGCAGATGCCTGAGTATTCGGCTCATCTCTGATTGCAGTGTGAAGAAATACGGCTCTGTATCTGCCAGCATCTTTTTGGACTTTTTCAGCTTCGAAGAAGAAATCATATACATGGCATTTGTGATTTTAAGCGTATCATTGATACTTTTTATTCGATCCTGTATTTCCTTCGTGTTTGCCATAATACTACCTGTTACCCTTTATACTCTTTTACTGCATCCATGATTTTATTTACGAGCTCCTCATCAATGGCTCTGTTCTCTTCGATCTTCTGTCCGATTTCCGGATAAGAAAGATCCATGTATGAGAGGATATCGCCCTGATATTTCTTGACCTCTTTTGTCTCAATTGTGTCAAACACACCGTGGTTTGCCATGATAAGTGTCATTACCTGCTCATGCAGTGACAGTGGGTGGCAAAGTGGCTGCTTCAAAAGCTCCATAAGTGCTTTTCCATGTGCAAGCTGTGCCTTTGTGGCATCGTCAAGGTCTGATGCAAACTGTGTGAAGACCTCCATCTCCCTGTACTGTGCCAGGTCGATACGGATGCTTCCTGATGCCTTCTTCATGGCCTTTGTCTGGGCAGCTCCACCAACTCGGGATACTGAAAGACCTACGTTTACGGCCGGTCTCATACCTGCGTTGAAGAGGTTGCTCTCAAGGAATATCTGTCCGTCTGTGATAGATATTACGTTGGTTGGGATGTATGCTGATACGTCACCAGCCTGTGTCTCGATGATTGGGAGTGCTGTGATTGAGCCTCCGCCCAGCTCATCGCTCAGTCGGCTTGATCTCTCGAGCAGTCTTGAGTGGAGATAGAATACGTCTCCCGGATATGCCTCTCGTCCCGGTGATCTCTCGAGCAGCAGTGAAAGTGCTCTGTATGCTACCGCATGCTTTGAAAGGTCATCATATACGATAAGTACATCCTTGCCCTGATGCATGAAATGCTCTGCCATGGCTGTTCCTGCGTATGGTGCGATATACTGCAGTGATGCAGGATCGCTGGCTGTTGATGAAAGCACGATTGAGTAGTCCATTGCGCCGTGTTTTGTCAGAGTTGACACAATTTTTGCTACTGTAGATGCTTTCTGACCAATTGCTACATATATACAGATAACATCCTTGCCCTTCTGGTTGATGATGGTATCTGTGGCAATTGATGTCTTTCCTGTCTGACGGTCACCGATGATAAGCTCTCGCTGTCCACGTCCGATCGGGAACATTGAATCGATTGAGAGGATTCCTGTCTCAAGTGGTGTATCTACTGACTTTCTGTCCACGATACCCGGTGCCTCATTCTCGATTGGTCTGTAATCTTCCTCTTTGATATCGCCCTTTCCATCAATAGGCTCACCTAAGGCATTGATGATTCGGCCGATAAAGCCTTCGCCTACAGGGATTCCGGCTTTTTTCTTTGTTCTTACTACTTTGGTTCCTTCATGGATTCCGTGGTCTCTTCCGAAAAGGATTACTCCGATTTCATTCTGACGGATATCCTGAACCATTCCTTTTACTCCATTATCGAATACTACGATCTCACCGTACATGGCATGGTCGATGCCGTATATTGTGGCGATTCCGTCGCCGACGTAGATTACCTCGCCGGTCTCACGGCTCTCGGTATCGAAGTCGAAATTCTCTATCTCGCTCTGGATAATGGAGATTATGTCTGTTGCACTGATTGCGCCCACAGGGGTCACCTCCTGGTCAATTTTCTTTCAAGCTCACGAAGCTTTCCTTCGTAGCTTCTGTCATACTCTGTATTAAGAGTCTTAATCACATATCCACCTAAAAGTGTTTCGTCCACTTTCTGTGTAAGGGATATTTCATATTCCGGATATTTGCTTTGTAGCAGCGCCTTGGCGTCCTTTGCTTCCTCGTCGGTTGCGGCCTGTGCACTGATAAGCTCAGCTCTTAGGATATGGTTTTTCTCATCCCAGTATCTGTAATATGCCTCAAAGATTTCATTCATTTCGGCGGCATATCCAAGCTTTACCATTTCCTTTATGAAGCTTGTGATAAGCTTTGGCCCACTCTCAAATCCGTATACCTTTTCTATGATGTCATACTTTTTGGTCAGTGGTATAAGTGGATTTGCGAGCGTCTGTGCAAGCTTTTCTGTCACAAAGTATACTCTCTGTGCTTCCTCCACATCACGACGCTCTACAGCCAGCCTGTACAAAACTATTGCATTATTTACTGCTGCCTGTGTCATTAGCTTCACCTGTCTTTACAATCTTTCTCGCTGCTAAGATGGCAAGTTTTGCAATTTCAGCCTCAGCGGCCTTTGTTGCCTTATCCTGCTCGCTAGCAATGTCCGCTTTTGCTTTTTCAAGCATACTGTCTGCTTCCTGTCTGGTTCTCTCAAGAGCCTTCTCCTGCTCTGCCTCGGCTCTTGCCCTGGCATCGAGGATTATCTGGTCTGCCTGAGTCTTTGCACTCTCGAGCTTCTTTTTATAGTCGCTCTTTAAGCTTTCTGCATCGTCCTGACTCTTCTTTGCTTCCGAGAACTGCTTCTGAATCATTTCGTCTCTCTGATTGATCACGCCCATCACGCGGTCAAAGAGGAATTTCTTAAATATCCAGTACAGGAAAAGCAGATTGACTACTGTCCATATTATGTTCCATGGATCAATTTTTAACATTGCTCTACCTTCCTTTCTGTTTCATCTGGTTGTAACTGTCAGTTACGCTGCCTGATTATTTAAGGAAGAGGATGATAAGTAATGCGATAACGAAACCGTAAATAGCTGTTGCCTCTGCAAGGGCACATCCTAAAAGAAGTGATTTAGAGATTTTGCTCTCAGCCTCCGGCTGTCTTGCGATTGCGTCTACTGCGCTGCTTGTTGCCTTACCGATTCCAAGTCCGGCTCCGATTCCTGTTAATACTGCGATTCCAGCTCCGATTGCTACTAATAATGTTGATGACATAATGTGTTCTCCTTTTCTTGCTTATATGCTTTCTTTTGGTTAGCAATTATTTTGTTTCTTTTGTAAGCGAGGTTACATTTTCCATGCTTACGATGTGAAATTAAATGATGTGGTGTTTCACGCCTCATCAGGTCTTCTTACTCGGTTGCCTCCTTGATGAAAAGTCCTGTCAGGAATACAAATACATATGCCTGTATAAGTCCGTCAAAGATATCAAAATAACAACTGAATACTGCCGGGACGATTGCCGGGACGACCATCTTTAAAAGCTCCATGATTACGAATGAACCAAGGACGTTTCCAAATAATCGCATACACAGCGATAATGGTTTGATAAAGATCTCAAGGATATTGATAGGTAGTATTACCGGCATTGGCTCTGCAAAGCTTTTAAGCCACCTTTTGGTGCCCTTTGCCCTGATTCCTGCCACCTCGATAAGAACTATGCTCATTACAGCGAGTGCTGCGGTGACGTTCATATCCTTTGTCGGCGGTTTGAAGCCAAGTAAGCCTATCAGGTTTGCTATTCCTATATAGATGATTACTGTTGCCAGATATGGTATGTAATCCTTTCCTTTTTCTCCGAGTGTCTCACTGAAGAAATCATTAAGGAATTTGACTCCTGCCTCTACGGCTACCTGTCTGCGTCCGGGATTTTCAACTGAAAGATTTCTGCCGAGAAAAAAGCACAGTAAAAATACCGCTGCCATTATTATCCATGTGACTACTACCGACTCGTATATGGGTATGCCTCCGAATATCGGTATCTTGAATACCACGTCACAATTAAGTTCCTCTAACAGTCCATCTACCAGAGCATCCATCTGCGTTACCTCCTTTCTTTTTTGCTATATGAAATTTGATACGCAAATTGTTTCTTAATAACTCAAGATATGTTTTGTCTGACCCTTGATGTTTGTTTGGTCTTGATTTAATAAGAAGCAACTATCGTTGTACTTGATTTTAGTCACATCGTTTTATAAAGTCAACGTTTCATTTTTATATTGTTTGACTGGCAAATGTACTCGTTTTTTAGTTAGCTTTTTATACATTTTTAACAATTTTAGTTTTTATTTTTGTGCAGTTTTTCTATTGCGTTTTGGGGATGTTTAGATTTATTTTATTTTTATTTGCGATTTATTAAAAATTTCCAAATAATTCGGGAAGAATTTCCCTTTTTTTCACAGTTTTTCACAATACCTTTGAATTGTGGGCTCGCTCGGTGCGAGCTTGGTATTTGTGTATGCTTTGCACGGTCTCTGCCTGGCTCGCTTGGATTTGCTCGCTCTTAGCCTAGCCCAGCATTACATCGAGTGTCATCATGAGGCAGAAGCCCACCATAAATGCTATGGTTGCACGATTTGAGTGACCTCCCTCTGACATTTCAGGCACGAGTTCTTCTATGACTACATATATCATGGCTCCGGCGGCGAAGCTTAGCAGGTACGGCATCACCGGCTCTATTATTCCGATGGCAAGTATCGTAAGTATTCCTGCTATCGGCTCGACTATTCCTGACAATACTCCGTATACAAAGGCCCGAAGCTTTGAGCTTCCGGTCCCTATGAACATATTACTGTTGAAGGCATGGATATGACAGTTGCTATGCTTGTTAAATTAGTTGGAACATTTACTGAATAACAACTATATTTTATAACACAAAACAGGAGTTAAGCTATTGACCTACTCCTGTTTTGTATT
>OIYQ01000207.1_pt1 | contig 24191 bp, 21 predicted proteins | sample 1588311 | NCBI WGS metagenome assembly OIYQ01 (sample SAMN03283244) | human gut metagenome | biome: human-associated habitat; material: feces | host: Homo sapiens | place: Peru | collected 2012
CCTGGATTATCAGCACGATCTAAAACCTTAATTGTTTTTAGATTTTGATGATTAACTAAAATATCAGTAATTTCTTTAGTAGGAAATGGACGAAGCATAATTGGTTTAATTAAACCAACCGCTTCATCACTTTGATCAATTGCTTCTTTTAACATTTCTGCTGTTGAATTAATACAAACAATTGCGCTTTTAGCATTTTCTAAATTATAAGTCTCAACTAAATTATATTTACGACCACTTATTTGATAATATTCTTCACTAATATTTTCAAATACATCTAGTGCTTTAGTTAATGATTTATTAACTAAGACACTATTATTAAATTTGTGTTCTGGTAACATGTGAGCACCAATAGTTAGTGGATGATCATTATTATCAATATATTTATTAGTTGGATGAACTTTTTCACCTAAAAAGTTTCTAACTACTTGTTGGTCACTAAACACATCAATCATATGTTTTTGATGTGATGTTAAATATCCATCATAACTAACAATTACTGGCATACTAATTGCTTCAGCAATTTTTAACCCAATAATATTTAAATCATAAACACTTTGCGGATCACTGGCACATAAAATTACCCATCCTAAACTTAAACACGAATAAAGGTCAGTATGTTCACAATGAATATTAAGGGGTCCAGAAACACTACGTGTAACCAAATCCATCACCATTGGGATTTGTGTACCACTAAATACTGGTAATTGTTCTAACATATAGCTTAAACCGTTAGCACTAGTAGCGTTAAATACTCTAGCTCCACTTAAACTAGCACCATAACAAATTCCTGCACTAGAATGTTCTCCGTCAGCTGGAATTAAGTGCATATTAGTATTACCATTACTTCTTTCCATATCAATTAATTGTGCAATTTCTGTTGATGGTGAAATGGGATAGTATCCCATTACATCATAATCACAAGCAATTGCTGCTAAGGCAGCTGCTTCATTTCCTGATTTAAATACTCTTTTTTGCTCTTCCATTAATCCTCCATTAATTGATAACCTTTTTTCACACTAACTGTTTCTTCACGTTCATTAACTTTTGTTAAAGAACCAGTAGGACATACTGTTACACAACGCATACATCCTTTACAATATTGAAAATCTATTCCAACTAATTGCATTTCCATACGTCCACGACGCCCTTCAACTTCTTCCCAAATAAAACAATCATCAGGACAAGTTAAATCACATTTAGTACAATTAATACAAGTTGATTGATCAAATTTGGGTTTAAATCCTTCTCGTCCAATACTACGATCAACAACAAAGCTATTAGCTCCAATAATATAACCACCAGGCAATTGATCTTCAATCCCTAATACTTGATGAGCTTCATCATCTAGACTTTGTGGTGTAATTTGATAATACTGACATTGTTCAAAACCATCAAAGAAGGCATTAATATTACCTTCTACTAAATGTTCATATCTAAATGATAATTTATCACTAATTGTTTGTTTAGAAATATGAGGGTCTAAAAATGATAATACTTTATGAATCGCACCAAACATAATTGTATTAGTTTTGACATTATGTTTAATTCCAATACTATCAGCATCAACAACAAAGATATTTTTAGTATTTAATTTATATAATTGTTGTAACTGTTCAATACTTTTATCTGAATTAATTAAAATAATACTATCTTCATCTAAACCATTTAGGTTTTTTTGATCATTTAATAATGCTTCTTTAAAAGCAACTAAAAAATCAGGTTTAGTTACAGCACCATAATTTCTAATTGGTTTATCTTGTTTAACTGCACGTAAAAATACATTAACTGGTGCTCCTTTTTTCTCTGAAGAATATGAAGCAAAGACACTAGTTTTTAAACTACTAATTTTACTAATTTCCATTCCTAGCATCTGCCCGGTTGTATATGCTCCTAAACCACCTATAGATAACATTTTAATTTCGAAATATTGTCCAGTTTCTAACTTGGTTAAATCAATCATACCCCTCTTTTCTATCTATAATATTATATAATATTTTAGCCTTATTTTAACATTAAGTTTAACTAATTTATAGTATAATATTAAAGAAGGGGGAATAATGCATTATTTAAAGAGATTTATTAAAAATAAAAAAAATCAAATACTTTTGATTATTTTTATTTTAGCTATCTGTTCTTTAATTACAATCTATGGTGTTACTCCCCAACTAGTCGGTTATGGGAATGATGTCATTCCCAAAACCTTCTTTATTAAACAATTAATTGGTTTTATTGCTGGTTTTGTCATATTTATCTTTATTTTAAGATTAGATTTATGGAAAAGTGAAAAGTTAATCAATATTGTTAATTTAATTTTAATTGGGATGTTACTGATCTTAGCCATTGATCCACCAATTATTGGTGATTTTTTTGTTTTAAATATTAATGGTGCTAGAGGATGGTTCAGAATTCCTTTTTTAGGATCAATTCAACCAATTGAGTTTTTTAAAATTACGATGATTTTTAAATTAGCCAGCATTGCTAATGAAGCTTATCAAAAAGATATTAGTGATAAAGAATTAATTAAAGAATATATTATTTATGGAGCTATACCAATATTATGTGTATTATTACAACCAGATTTAGGAGGGGCGATCTTATTATTATTTCCTTGGTTAGTAATTAGTTTAATTAGTTTAAATAATCGTAATATGGTTCACAAGTTAGTTAAATTTACTTTAATTGGATTTGCAATTATTGGTTTATTTGTATTTGTTCCTAGTCTACAAAAAATATTAATTGATTTTACACCACTTAAAAGTTATCAATTAGGACGAATTAATTCGTGGCTTTATCCTTTTACTAATGAAGGTGGTTATCAATTACAACAATCTTTAGTATTAATGGGTAGTGCTGGTCCGTTTGGATTTGGGTTTGGTAATATCCATATTACCTTACCTGAACCTCACACTGATGTAATCTTTTCTGAGTTTGTTGGAATGTTTGGATATGTTAGTGGAGCAGTATTAATCTTATTATATATGCGCTTATTACAACTAACATTAAGTGTTAGTAAAGTGGCAACTGAATATCGTGATAAATTATTAATTATCGGTTTCTTTGTCTTATTGTTTGTGCAGATTGGGGAAAACATTGGAATGATGATTGGATTATTTCCAATTACTGGAATTGTCCTTCCATTTATGAGTTATGGACTTAGTGCCTTAATTACTTATTTTGCGATTATTGCTATTATCTGTAATATTAGTCAAAAATATAGAGCATTGGAGGAATAATGAAACGTGATAATGTTATTAGTTGGCAAGATTACTTTATGGGTTTAGCACTACTTAGTGCTAAACGCAGTAAAGATCCTAATACTCAGGTTGGCGCTTGTATTGTTAACCAAGAAAAACGCATAGTTGGAATTGGTTATAATGGTTTTCCGCAAGGAATTAGTGATGATGAGTTTCCTTGGGAAAAGAATCAAGAAAATGATTTAGGTAATAAATATCCTTATGTTTGTCATGCTGAACTAAATGCTATTTTAAATGCTAAACAAGATATTAGTGCTTGTTATATGTATGTAACATTATTTCCTTGTAATGAATGCTGTAAAGCAATCATTCAATCACAAATTAAACATATCTATTATTTAGAAGATCGAGGATTTAATTCTACTAGTGAACAAGCTAGTAAAAAGATGTTAGATTCTGTTGGTATCAGTTATACTAAAATTGATAAACCTAATATAACATTATAATACTTAGAAAATAATATGATTAAGGAGGTGGAATGAAAAAAGATATTATTAATTTTATCCAAAATAATGAAGATTACTATCAAGACTTTGTCGTTAGATTAACTAGGGAATCTAATGCGATTGAAGGAAGCTCATTATCTATTGGTCAAACATTATCAATCTTATTTGATATTGATTTAGGAATTAATTTATATAATGTTAAGCCCCGAGAAATATTGGAAGCCATTAATCACAAAAAAGCAATGGATTATTTATTTAAATATATTAAAGAAGATAAACCATTTAATAGTGATTTAATTAAAGATTTAAATGAAATAATTCTTGATGGAATCATGCCTGGCGGTTACTATCGTTCTACTCAAGTCATTATTCGTGGGTCATCACACATTCCGCCAGCTCCACATAAAATTAATAATCAAATGGAAGATTTGATTTTTGATATTAATCAAAAATCAAAACTAACATTGGAAGATCTTAGTTACTTCCATTTAAATTTTGAAAAAATTCATCCCTTTAACAACGGAAATGGTCGCACAGGAAGATTATTAATTAATTATTTTTTATTAAAACAAAATGATTATCCGTTAGTAATTAAAAACAGTGATCGCACTACTTATCTAGATTGTTTAGAACAAGAAGACATTAATACTTTAACCAAAATGTTTGATTATTATCAAAAAGTAGAAAAACTTAGAATAGATGCTTTAAATTTAGATTAGTATTAAAAAGTCAACACTTTAGAGCACTGAGTTAAAAAATGTCCCGCTAAAAAAGCGAGACATTTTTGACTCAGGGTTTCTAACCCTTAACATATTATTGTAATTGATTTGCGATTTGAGCATCAAAATCTTGTGCATTATCACAAACTTGTTGAATTTGTGTAGAAATATTTTCTAATAATTCTGTAATTTGAGCTAAAGCACCTGCTCTTACTTGTGAGAATTGTTCACCGTAAGCTTGAGCAGCTTGACCTTCCCAGTTTTCTGGGATACTGTCGATAATAGATTGCATTTTATTAACTAAGTCATCAAATTCACATTTAGCTGAATCTAAATCGCTTTTATTTACAAGTAAATTATCTATATCAACTTTAATCATCCTAATCACCCCCTTTCAATGATTGTCATTAATTTATACCAAGTCTTCACTGTCTGTTGTACTTATATTATCTATAATTTTTTGTACTTCTTGATCGTGCAATTTTAGATAGTCTTGTAGTGCATCTTGAATTTGTTGTTCTCTAACCCATATAGGAATTGTGTTTCTCGCTCTAATAAATAATAAGATGATAGCAACAACCAGCACCCACCAATTGTACTTAAAACATTCTCCCAATAGAAACAAGGTTTCAAAGAAATTATAATTTTTTCCATCGTTTAACCAAAGAAATCTGAATACCAACAAAAGAAAAACGATTGAGAAAATGTAATTAATGAATCTATGTATTGCAATGTTTCTATACATACCCTCTTTAGGGGCGTCACCATATTTTTCTACTGGCAATTCATCAATTAATTGACGTAATATTTTTCTCTTCGTTTTTCTAAAACGAAAACCATAGGCTTTGTTAACTTTAGGACCTAATCCTAGTTCTCCAGCTAAATAATAATCAAAATTATTTACACCTCGTTTTTCTAGATTATTCTTATAGTCTAAGTAATTTAAATACGTTTTTATTTTGCTTGCATATTTATAACGCAAATACATATGGAAACCAAGCATAAAAATAAGTCCAAATACCATCATAAATTGAATAAATATTGCAGTAAAAAATATTCTATCGAACACAGAATAATAATAATTTGCTAAAACGAATCCTATTGCAATGGGAGAAAATAAAAATATTCCGTATGGTAAAATGTAGTCCTGACCAAACCTTTTTTCTTTTTTATATTTTTTATAGTCGAAGTGTAGAATAGAAGTGACTGATGTATGTTGATCAATATAGTGTACGGTCGCATCTATTTTATTTAACATTAATCCGCTCGGAGAAGTTGGTAACCCATAATCTCTAATTAAATCTATAAAATTATCATCCAACATATATCTACTACCTCACATATTTTCCATAGTTTTTTATTATGTTCATGCTACCGTCTTCTGTCTTACCTTTCAATAAATTTCTTATATCTTTAATTTTTTTAGATCCATAGTCATAAGAACGCGTCACTAAATCCCTGGCTCGAATATTACCATGATGATATTTGTTAATTTTTTTAATTTTTCTAGGAATACTAGGAACAGATCCTATAGATTCAATTAGTTCTGTCTGAGATTCATCCAAAGCCACCTTTTGAGCAATTTGCTCAACAGCGTATCCTTGTCTTCTATATTTTTCTTCTTTGCTCATTAATGCATTAATATCATATTTGGCACTAAAGTCTAGTAAAAATTCATCCTTATAGGACCTCGGCATAATTTCTTTTTCAAAGTAGTATAGACCATCATAGAAAAACATACCTGATTGATATTGTTTTTTTGCCATATCTACTACTACGTTTTTACTTGCCCTTAGTTGACTTTTAAAAGTGGCTTTTGTATTGAATTTAAAGGCTGCTTTTGCCGTAGGTACAATTTGCTTTTCAAAACTTCTAATCATACTCGTTACTCCAGAAAGTGAGTTTACTAATGCAAACGCATTAACAGCTTCTTTTGAGAATTTGTCTAATGCATTTACTTTGGATTTGTATTTATTATATCTTTCTTGGTCACCGCCAAAGCAATTATCTCTAATTCCATTGTATGCAGTTGAAAAATCATTCATACTTCTAAGACGAACTGTTGATTTTTGCTCTGCAGAATCAAACCCAACATTGACAATCTTACATACCCTAGAAGCTGCAAAAACTGCTGTAGAAACAAAAGCACCTACAGCAATAAGGACAGCACCTGCACTCACCACGGTAGCTATCCCCACAAGTGCTATAACTACACCATCTATCAACAAAGACCAAAAACTATTATCCAATCTCTTAGCTTCTTCTTGGGCTTGAAGCATTTCAACATATGCCTGGATATGTGAGGCCGCTTCACTAATCTGTTCTTGATTGTCATTCAAAAAATTAATTAAATTTGAACAATCATTATATAAACCTTTAAATGATGGTAATCTTCCTATATCACCTGTGTTATATGCGCTAATTGTTATTTTTTGTGCTTCATTTATAAAATTAATTAAGTGATCAAAATGCGATTTTAAGCTATCAATTTGACTTTGATATTGTACACTAAAACCTTCACAGTCTGACTTGAATGTGTTGATTTTATTTTGCATTGTAGTTAACGAATCGGTCACAGCATCAATGGATGGAAAAGAAACTGTGATTAGATCACTAATGTTATTATAATGAGAACTCATTTGCGATGCATAATCACTTGATATTGTTTTTAAATTCTCCATTTTAGTAACAACATTACTTAAGCCTTCTTGTGTAAATTGTAATTTTTTTCCAGGGTCATAATTATCGTATGCTAAAGCATATAAATCAGAAATTGAAGAGTAAGACGAAAGTCCCAGGTTTAAGGAATCTAGTATAAAACCATGAATTTCATCAAAATAACTAACTAAATTATCTTTAATTTTTCCTTGTCCATTCATTCCTCTAACAGTATCGATAATAAGTTTATATTCCTCAAGTGCTGGGTTAATTAATGTTCTAAAATTATTAATAATTATCGATAAGTTAGCTAAGTCTGTATAATCTAACTTTTCCACACTCATTTTAAACTCCTAATAATAAAAAATATATTAAGGGTTTCTAACCCTTAACACATTATTGTAATTGATTTGCGATTTGAGCATCAAAATCTTGTGCATTATCACAAACTTGTTGAATTTGTGTAGAAATATTTTCTAATAATTCTGTAATTTGAGCTAAAGCACCTGCTCTTACTTGTGAGAATTGTTCACCGTAAGCTTGAGCAGCTTGACCTTCCCAGTTTTCTGGGATACTGTCGATAATAGATTGCATTTTATTAACTAAGTCATCAAATTCACATTTAGCTGAATCTAAATCGCTTTTATTTACAAGTAAATTATCTATATCAACTTTAATCATCCTAATCACCCCCTTTCAATGATTTGTTTTGATTATATATTACATAAACTAGTCCACCAGTGGCACATACCAACAATACACTTCCAATAACATAAATCATTGTGTGGTTGCTCTTTTCCTTTACTACTTCTTTATTTGTTTTATCGTTTGCTACGTTACTATCTACACTTGACACAATAAATTCTATGGCTTTAGGATCAATTGTGTTACCCACTTTAAGGTAATTTAAACTATATCCTAAACCTTGTAATTGCGAAATGCTATTTTCATTATTTTGAGATATTGATTGCTTAGATCCTTCAACATTACTATTTGCTGCATCAGATAAATTTCGTTCATACTCTTGAATTAGATCCATGTTTAGTTTCAATATGTCGTCATTACCCTTTATTTGTTGTTGACAATCTTTAATATAAGCATCAACTGCAACAGAAATATCTTGTTTTGAATTAGCTACAGAACTATAATTGATAGTGTTAATTACGTTTTGACCAAATCGATCGAAATTATCTTTAGTAATAGATAAATGTTCACTAATAATATTCATATTGATAGCCGTTTTCACATCAATAACAATGTTGTTAGATGTGTGCAGTGTATCTTGAACTCTTTCAGGGCCGCTAGTAATGATTTCCATTTTTCTAGAAATATCTTGATTATAATTTATTCCTGCTTGATTATCGACATTTTGAATTATTCCTTCAATAATGGAATCGTTCTTAACGTTATTTATAAACTCTCTAACCGTTGGATATTTCTCTATAGTATCAAGATTACTAGATAGCAATGGTGTTTTATTCGCTTCAATTTTTGCAATAGCATCATTCAAAGTAATACTAGGGTTATTAGCACATTCATATTTTAGTAAATCTAAAATTTCTACTGAAGACAATAAGTATGCATTTTTTATTTTATCGTTGTTAGTGAACTGAACTTCAAAGACATTATTATTATTCGGATAATAAACCTGACCATTAACTTCCACTTTATTACAATTTGTTATCGTAATCTTACCATTAATTTCTATAATTTTTGGTTGATAACCATAAATATTGAATGTGCTTCCATATATTTCCAAGGTAATCTTGTTGCTTTTTTGGATCAATTGGTGAAGTTGACTGTTGATTTGATTGATGTCAATACCTACAAATTGTTTTTCTTGTGGATCAATGCCTTGAATTAAGTATTTATTATTCTCATCTTTGTAAGCTAACAATTGTTGTTGGTTAACACCAACATAAATAGACGGGGAATCTTTAGCCACATAAATACGAATAGCTGTGTCATCTTCAGCTTTTAAAATATAATCGTCAATTAGATTTAACGATTGAATCTCATAGATAAAATATTTAGATTGGTCAATCAAATTAACTAATTTATCATAACCAAGCTGCAATTTGTCATAAGCCTTGTTATTGTTCGAGAAATCGTTTATTAATTGATCATTCAAACTGCCTTCAATTAAACCAAGACTATTTAAACTGGCTCTAATATTCTCATCACTAGCTCTGAATGCTTGAGCTTGAACTAAGCTCAGAGGTTTAAACCAATTAGTCGGACTAATGCCGTTTATGGCTATAGTGTTTGCATTCAAACTATCGATAATGTTAGTAGCGCTATTTTGAGCACTATTAACATTTGATAGCACCTCATTTACATGCATTCCTGTAACACTACGATCCAATAAGTTTATAACTTCATTGATTTTTTCTAAACTACCGCGTATTACTTTTGGATTATTTTGCTCAATATCATATATTAGTATTGTCTTATTTTTAGTTGATGATAAAGTAGTAACATCTCGCGAAAAGTTTTCTGGAATAACTATATATCCTGTATAATCACCTTTATTCAAACCATTTTTTGCATTACTTAATGTTGTAAATTCATAACATTTTTCATCAATAGTTTTTAGGAATTCTCTACCATAATAAACCGTCTTATCTGAAACTGAGGCACCCTGGTCATTATTAACTATTGCTACCTTAATATTATTACTATACTCTTTCGTATTACTGTTCTTTTTACCAGCTACATAACCAAATAGAAGTGATGCTATAATCACAAAAATTATCATAATTGCTGTAACTATATTTTTCACATATTTTTTCACAATTACTCCTTTCTTATGTGCCTATTTTAACTTGTCGCTAAAACTTTTTGCAATTTGTTTATCCAATTGTTTAGCTTTATCAACGATAGAGGGTATTAATTCTGTACGATCTTTGTCTACAATATCAACTACCGAAGCAAATACATTATTTAATTTACTAAAACAATTAGCTTCAACACAATACAAATCATCTACAAAACTAGACTTTGTTTTTCTAATCTCATGAGGAGGTATATATTTATTATACTCCTCAGTTTTTTGTTTCAAAGTAAGCAAATCGTCAATAAAAACTTCTAGGTCTTCTGTATAAATACTAACTTTTGAGGAAACTTTTTCTTTATAAATTTCTTCCGGCGATTTTGTTTCTGTAGTTTCTTGACTCATTACCATTCTCCTTCATTATTTCTATCGATTTTTAACTTAAAAGCGTCATTTTCCTGACTAGCTTCCATAATCAAGTCTTGTAACAATTCTTCGCCTTCTACAATCTCGCCCTTATGTATTACCTTTGTAATATCCTCATGATTGAAATACACAAGTTGGTCATCAACTAGCCCTTCTGGAAATAGACAACCAGCATAATCAAAATATGATTTCTTATTGTCTATTTCAGTCAATACTGAACGACCTATAATCATTACTTGTTTTACATTACCACCTAGATATACTGTAGTACCTACTGTTAAAATATCTTCTTTTTTCATTGTTTCTCCTATCTCATTAATTTATCTAATTCTTCTCCCAAATTATAAATACTATCTCGTAAGTTAGCGATAAATCCTTGTTTATCTCTCTTTTCATTTCTCAATCTTATAATCTGATCATCTATATCTTCAATTAATGCATCTATTGCATTAAAAAATTGGTCTTTATTTACTTTAAATCCTTCTAAGTCATTTATTTCAAATAAATTTTTTAAATTCCCAGCCCACACGTTAGGGAAATCTGGACCGCTGTTTTCATCAAAATTAAATGTTGTATAAAATTTATAATTCATCTCACTTCTATAATTGCATTTAAGGTCCGACAATTGTTTTTTGTTTTGTACTAGAATATCTATCTTAGCATTGATTGATGCCAAGTCATTGTTAGCTACATCAATTGATCGTTCTTTGCTTGCAATTTCACCTCGTAGTTGACTCTCATTTGCTTCATTATTTACACTCATTCTACTCCTTTCGACTTTCATAATATGGAATTCTTACAGCTATCATGCTTCCATTAATTGCAACGATTCCGTATCCTGTTTTAGGGAATAATTTATTTTGAATCATTAACGGATTGTATGTTGATAATTTACCAACAACAACCATATTGTTGACATTTTTAATCATTCTCATCAAATCGTCATCTGGTTTACATATAGCACGGCTTTCTGTACCATTGATACCAAAAACAAATTTAACACCCACTTCAGTACCTTCTTCAAATATTGGTACTAATTTAGTTATATCTTTATATTGATTTACAAAATCGTCTATGTCATCTATAAATACTATTCTTTCTTCTAAAGAATTGTAATAATTTGTCAGGGAGTCTATTTTCCCTTCAGCAATCAATTCATTTGCTTGTGTTCTTCTTTTCTCGACTAACTTTGTTATATTGTCTACAAAATTACTAAATCCTTGTTGATCATTAACATACATAACATTGTCATCATCTTTAAATTTGATAAATCCTAGATTTTTGGAATCAATAACATATGGTTTATAGTTTACTTGTGCAATTAAATTCTTCATTAAATTACTCTTACCGCTTTGTGAATGCCCAGCGATTGCTAGGAGAGACGGAATAAATTTCATTCCTATTTGCATGACATCACTTACACTTAAACCTATGATGTTTTCTTTTACATTTATATCTTGATAATCAAACTCTTGAAGATCATTTAATCCAAATTTATCTGGAATTTCTGGAATTGGTTTTGGTAGTTTGCCAGTAAATGCATCACCAATATCATCAAATAAACCTTTTACAGTTGCATTAAATTCACCGAGGTTATTGAAATTGCAAATACTGTATAATTGTAGCTGATATGTATCATTTAGTTTGACCAATCCTCTACCTTTAATATTTCCATTTAATGGATATGTAGTTCTACCAACAGCCATATTCATATCACTAACATCATTAGTAAATAGGCAAATCTTATGCTTAAAGTTGTTTAAAATCGCCATCTTAACAACACTACTTCGTGTTGCACTAATCATTAGGTGGATACCTAAACTCGGACCATTCAATGATACAATTTCTATAAACTTAATTAAATCTTCGTTAGTTTCTTTTACTGCATCGAAGTTATCCAAAACAATAAATACTCTTTCTAATTTATTATCTAAAACCTCCTCATAGACACCTATATTTTGAGCACTTGCATCTGACAATAGTTGTTTTCTTTCTTCCATTAATCTATTTACTCGGTTTATTAGTTTTGGAATCTTATCTAATCTATCAAAACCTATATAATCTGCAACGTGAACTAAATTTTTTAATCCTATTAAACCCGAATTACCTAAATCGATAACATAGAAATTAACTAATTCTGGATTGTTTTTAATGGCCAAGTCGCAAACACAACTCATTAACCCGAATGACTTCCCATATCCTGATGAACCAAACAACATAAAATTGGAACCTTCATTAAAATCAATAATATAGTTACGTTGATCTTGTTGATCAGGAATATCTACAAGTCCAACCGAACATCTTAGATCTATATCATTAATAGTAGATAGATCAATCACATCATAGTCTACTATATTTGGATTAACGATTAATGGTTCTAAACTCGGTTTCCACGCTTTCTCAACTTCCACAAAATCGCTATTGTCGTACACATGCTTAACCTCTTGAATCACAGCATCTAACTGAGTTGGTATTTGTGCACTATCTTCTATTTCTTCATCTTGATCGTTCAACAATTCTTCTTGACCCAATTTATTAATAACATAAACATTCTCATCAACAAGATCGCCTTCATCTTGCTCCGGAAGATAAGGGGCTCCACTCCAAGCAGACTGGAACAGTTCATAAATTTCATTATTCCCTACTTGTAAATATGCACGTCCAGTTTGGGTGATGAATGCTGCATCGGGTGTTTTGATAATTTCCTTACTATCGCTCTCGTTTTGTACTTTTAATGCCAACTTAAATTTAGAGTTAGACCAAATTTGATCATTTACGACACCACTAGGTTTTTGTGTAGCTAATATCAAATGTACTCCCAAAGTACGACCAATACGAGCAACACTAATCAACTCGTCCATAAAGTCGGGTTGTTCTTTCTTTAACTCAGCGAACTCATCACTAATAATAAATAGATGTGGTAGTGGTTCTGTTGCTTTGCCCGCTTTAAATAATTTATTATATAAATTTATATTATTGACATTATGTTCATTAAATATTCTTTGTCTTTTGCTTAGTTCAGACTTAATGCTAGCAAGGGCTCTCATACTTTCAGCACCATCCAAGTTAGTAATTGTACCTATTAAATGCGGCAAATCCTTAAATAGGTTGGCCATTCCACCACCTTTAAAGTCAATCAATAAGAAACCAACTTCATAAGGTGAAAAATTTACTACTAAACTTAAGATGTAAGCTTGGATAATTTCACTCTTACCACTACCAGTTGTACCGGCAACTAAACCGTGCGGTCCATGCGCCTTCTCATGTAAGTTTAAATTAACTATATCATTTGGCCCACGTAAACCTAACGGAACACTAATGCTTTTGTGAATATTTGCTCTATCCCATCTTTGTTTTATGTTTAAATCTGATACGTTATCTACATTATACATTTCCAAAAAAGTTACTGTTTCTGGTATAGAACTTGCTAAAGTTAATTTATGGTCAAATGAAGCCAAGGACCTAGCCAGACCATCATAATCTACACGGTTAAGAGATTTATCTTTTTTTAATCGCCGCTGTTGTTCAATACCACCTTCCATCAATAAATCAATATTATAGTCGTCCTTTAACATAAACACGGTTTTAATGTTACTAGTTAAATCCGCATATTGATTTACTCTAACAATAATTGTAATACCTAAATCCAAATCAGATTGCAAAAACTCCATGATCGGGTGATTCACAATTAAATTATAGTCATCAATATAAAATAGATAGTGAGGTCTAAACGTTGTATCTTTTTTATTTTCTAATAATTCCCTTCGTCGTTGTTTTAATATTTGGTAAAAACTACCTAAAACTTGCTCTTTTACGCTATCTGTACTAATGTTAGTTGTAACATTTAAATCTTCAAATTGGCAATACTTCAACCAATTGGCAAACGTGAATTCTCTTGCATATTGAGGATGATATAATAATATTATATTTAGGTCGTGGTATGATTGGAATAGACATAATTCCAAAATAATTCTCTTAATTTCGGCATGAGCCAAATCGGTATCACCAATTAAACCAACATGATTTTTTGCAAGTTCTATATGATATTTTATGTCTTTTATAGTTCTATATTCGTTATATAGTTCTTGTGCAAAAGTATTCAATTCATCCTCATTGCCAATATCAAAATTTACTTCTTTTAATTTGTAGTGAGGTATTTGATTGGTATATCCCATAGAAACGGTCAAAAAATCATCGTCTAAATAATCACGTTCATAAATTCTCGAACTTTGAGCTTCAATCATTTCTGATATCTCTTTTACAGAAGGATAGTTATAATTATATACTTCCTTCTCGTTGTCATATAGTTTTTTTAGTTTTTTAGACAATGATGATAGGTATTTTATATAGTCATTTCTTCTTTTTGCGTTATCTTTGGCTATTTGTTTCTTTTCTTGGAAAAAGGTACTAATTGAATAAGTTAGAGAACAAAGAGTGGCAATTATACCCACTAGTACAAATAGACCTCTTCTAGTGAATATTGCCATTAAAATTGTAGTAAGAATTGATATTAACGAAGGTATAATTATTTTGGCAATTGTGTTTTTATTCATTTGCTCAGAACTACTAGGAGTATTGATATCAATTTGACACGATTCAAATTGTTTAAACATTCGCGGGCTCTTTTGATACTCTGTATTGAATTTTTCTACAGCTTTTATAAAATCAAAAGATGTTTCAACTTTATTACCTAAAAAAGTAATAAAATTACCAAACACACTAAATACTAGATCGTTTGCAACTATTACATCTCCATCATTAATCGCTAAAAGATTATCGTTAAATGATTTACCATTAATATATAAAACACATCCGTATGGATTTAATAATTCTTTATTATCTATTTCAAAGTATAGCTGTGTTTTAATATCCCCAATTGGAGAAAAAACAATTTTTCTATTGTGTTTGTATTGATAATACACCTCATCATACAACAAGTAATATTCATTTTCAATTTTCGAAAATTCATTTCTTTTAACTTCTTTTATGGTACCATCAAGCTTATAATAATAACATCGATTTTCGATAATACAGAATTCTACGCCATTGATAACGATATTCTGCTTTTCTCTAATTGTATATTCATATACTTTATCGTCATGGTAATTTAGTATTATCATTTTGCCCCTTCATATCAAATCCAGAATCCTTAATTTTACCTTCTAAGTCTTTTATTTTACTTTGTTTCTCATCACTAGAATAGTCATCGCTATTATTAACGAATTCAATCTCTTTTAAATACGAATAAACAAGTAGATTTTGATCATTTAGTATCATGGCTTGGTTATTAGCACCACTAAAATTATCTTGCGCCAAATAAACCCAGTAATTTAGGAAATTATCATTACTGTTGATATTAATATTATTTAAAATCTTATTAGAAATATCTTCTGGAAGAGATTCTAATTTTACATAACTAAATGCAATGATAAATTTATCATTTTTACTCATTTTATTAATATTGATCTTTTTAGATAGATCAATTACATGACTATATTCATTTTGAATGTAAGATGTTTGTAATTCATTTATCTTTTGATATTTATTTAATTTATAAAAAACAAAACTTGTAGATAATATAGATGCAACTAACAGTACAGATAGTATAATTTTTATTAAACTATTAATCTTATTTTTCTTTTTGCTAAGAATCACACAATCATTTTCAAAATGATGCTTTTGTAGTTTAATTTCTTGCTCTAATATTATTCTAATTTGATCAATATCTTGTAGCTCAACAAATTTATTTGTTAAACCATTACTTTTTAGGACACTAAAACCACCATCAACTAACGCTTGATATTCACAACCATTAATAAGTAATGCACCTAATAACGATTTCCACTTAATCAAAAAATTGTTGCCTTGTCCATAATTAACATCTCTTTGCAAGATTGAGACATTTAATTTTTCTTGAAAAACTAAATTACTTGGCGACAACGAAAAATCAATATAGTTATTCAATTCATACAAGTCCAATGCATTTAGTAGCACTATCAGTTTTTCATAGACTGTCAACGATGTTCTGTCCAATAACTGTTCCTCTTTTGCATCAAATATGAAAACTATAGAATTGTTATCGACTTTATATTTTGTATCAACTAAATTTTCATTTTTAGAAATTAGATAATCAAAATCAAATCTATTCTTTGCATTAATGCTATTTAAATTCACTATTCTTTGTATTGACATATAATGTATCTCCTGTTTGTATTCCACACTCATTGAAAGTTTTTAGCACACTAAATTTTCTTTTCATTCGTTCTGAAATAACACTAATTTCGAACGTTCCGATAACATCTTTTTCCAATAATATTTTTAATACGTCTAGAATCAAATTATTATCGTCACATGTTATTGTGGTAGTTGACTTTTCAACAATACATATTTTTATTTTCATTTATTTCCTTCTCAAACGTTTTAGGTTTATAATATATATAGTCATTAAAACCGAAAATATACATAACAAGATAACAAATACAGGGTGTCCTTTTTCAGTTGTTAACTTTTGATTTGTTTTATAATTATAATTGTGATCTGAACCCAATACATGGTCATATTTTATATCAATAACCTTTTTCTTTTCCAGGAATATTATATCTTCAAAGTTATATTCATCATTAATATTTTTATGTTCTTGAAACAATGCTGGCGAAACTTCTTGCGATAAAGGTGCATGCTTTTCGTCATTCTGATTGTTTCTTATAGAAGCAGAAAAAATACCAATTGAGCATACACTTAGTGTAAATATCACAAATAAAATTCTAAGTTTTCTTAACACAACTGTATTATACCAATATATATATATATATATAGTGGAAATTATTATCCTGGTGAGTCATGTCAAATGGAAATGTAATAAATTATAAGAATAACATGTATTTTCCAGATGACACTATTGTCGTAAAACTACTATCAGAAAAAATGAAATGTTTGATTATTATCAACAAGTAGAAGCAGTTAAAATTAATAGTTTGAAAAATGACAACAATTAATTAGTTGTCATTTTTTGTTTCGTTATTTAAATAAGTAAATAATCTAATATTAGTTATTAATAAAAAGATAACATAGATAATAAAATATAAAAGATGATGAACATTAGCTAATATTGTCAATAAGTGAAATAAAATAATAAATATCTTAGCAAAGTAAATGTGATATTTGATTTTTTTATTCTTAACTAATCGAATTAGATAAGAATAAATAATATATAAGATTAAACTGATAAAAACACTAGTTGTATATAAGTTAAGTTTAAAGTGTTGGTGGATTAACTTAGATACTAATATTAGGCCAAAAAAGACATTAATTAGCCAAGAATATTTTTCATAGTATTTTATTATTTGTTTTTTACTCATTATTGTCCTCAAGATGTTAAAAAAATCCTACAATTTGTAGGATCTTTTATATTATTCAAAACTAACAACAGGGGCAGTTTGAGCTGCTTCATTTGCCACAAAGACAGGCATTTCTTTAAATCCTAACATTTTAGCGACAATATTTGTGGGAAATGTCACTAAACGCATATTAAATGTAGAAATGGCATCATTATACAATTTTCTTTGTAATGCAATATCTTCTTCAATTTTTTGTAATTCTGCTTGCAAATTTAAGAAGTTTTGGTTAGCTTTTAAATCAGGATATTGTTCTACATTAATTAAGAATTGATTTATTTTTTGACTCATTGTATTCATCATTTTATTTTGTTCTTCTCTATTAGCATTACTAAAGTTAGAACGCATTTTAATTACTTCTTCTAATGTTGTTGATTCATGTTTAGCATACCCTTTAACAGTATTTACTAAGTTAGGAATTAAGCTAAAACGTTTTTCAATTTCAGTTTGAATTTGTCCCCATTGATTATCAACCATTACACGGGCTTTTTGTAAACTATTGTATATACTAATTACCCATATACCGATTAATATTACTATAACTATTATGATTATAATTGCAATTTTCATTTCTTCTCCTTACACTAATTATAACAATTTATTACTAAAAATAGGTTTAGAATGATGAAACTCCTCCACCACTAAATCCTCCTCCACCTCCAGAAGAAGATCCTCCAGTGGATGAAAATCCATTGCCATAACTAAATGATTGACCATCTACTCCATTAGAACGACTAGAACCACGACCATTATTTATAAATTTTTCTAAAGGATTATCAGCATATACATAACGAGCATGAGCATAAGATTGATATAATAAATTAACCGCTAAATCGAACTGAGTATTATCATAAACTTTCCCGTAGTCTGATAGTGCTTGTAATACTTTACTATTAACGTTTAAAGCAACAGCATATATTAATATCTGTTTCCATGAAGCTAAACTATCAATAGTTTTATCTTCTATAAATGTGTAATTTTCTAAATAATTCTTATATTCTTCCCAGCGCAAATATAGTTCTGGTTGTTTAATATCTCTGGCAAAAGCCAAATACGTTAAAACTACTATTACTTCAGCAAAAATGTATGCATAGATACCAACCCAAAAAGAAGGGATGATTGCAATAGTACCTGTATATAATAATAAACCTATAATACAACCTACAACTATTAAAAATATTTTTAGTGCATTGACACCAATCCCTGTTACGATTTTATTAGCCTGAATTTCAATTATTTTTCTAGTTGATGATAATTTTATTTTATCATCAGCTAGTTTTTTTGCCAGTTTTTTTGCACTTAAAGACTTACTGTTGCCCATCAACTCATTTAAAAATTGCTTTTCAATAACATCTAATTCTAAACAGTCTTGCGTTTTTGAAATATTAATTAGCTCATTATTCTTGTCACGGTTAACTTTAATTGCTCCTTTTAATTCTAAAGATAACAATAGTAAATTCCAATCGATTTTATCAAGTTCTAATCCATCAATAATATCAACAAGAACAGGATTTGTATCACTTGGTGGTTGGGTAACAACTCCTGGTCCTGTTGCTTTAATTAACGGATCTTGTTTTCTAAACACATAAACGCAAGCACAAAAAGCACTTAGTGCTATAATTAGTGTTAAACTATTAATTGTAAAGTTACGAGTTTTATCACCTGTTCGTAATGCCTTTTTTCGTGCTACATCTTTATCTATATCTTCTTTATTGGTAGTCAAATTATAAGTTTGAGCATTAGTAATCAATTGTTGATTATATCCTTGAAGTGATGTAATAACATCTATTTCTAATCCATGGTACTTCTTAATCAATGGTATATGAACTGTTAAAGTATTGCCTTCAACTTTATTGTTACTTTTATCACCATGGACAAAATATTCAATAATGTTATTATCAGGGAAGGTGATTGTTGAAGTGAAATTCTTAACAGCTACATCTTCGCCTTCAGGAAACATTTGATGATAATACCTAGCTTCTCCATCTTCTAAATTACCAGCTACTAGTAGCATTTCAGGAACATGGTATTCAACATTAAAAGTATATTCTTTACCTTTTTTCATTTCATTATATATTTTTACTTTTTTGTTTGTCTCTTGATACCCAACTTTAACACTTTTTCCTTGACATTGAGCTTTTTTAAGCTCAATGTCAATGTCTTGTTTATCACTAAAAGGTAGACCAACAATTATTCCATGTTTATCTTTTTTAGGCTTAAATACTATTTCTTCTTTAATATCGGCACTACCATCAGGATTAATTACTGTATCAATCGTAAACTTTTTATACTCGGCACTAAACACACCGCTATTTGCTACTGCATTATAGATTGGCATCATTGCTAAAGTTAGTATTCCAAAAATAAGGAATCTAAGGATCTTCATTGCATTAATTTTTTTTACCATGTTATCCTTTCAAAACATCAAACATATTTTAACATTTTTTGATTTGTTTCCCCATAATTTCTATATTAGTATATAATATATAGGTAAATCAAAAGGGGGCTTATGAAAAAAGTTTTAGATGTCAAAGAATTTCTAGAAATGACCGTAGAAGAAATCTTTGCTGACCGTTTTAGCCGTTATTCTAAATATATTATTCAAGATCGTGCACTTCCTGATATTAGAGATGGATTAAAACCAGTACAACGAAGAATAATTTATTCAATGTTTAAAGAAGGTAATGTCTTTGATAAACAATTTAGAAAAAGTGCTAAAACGGTTGGTAATGTAATTGGTAACTATCACCCTCACGGTGATAGTAGTGTCTACGAAGCGATGGTTCGTATGTCACAAACTTGGAAAAATAACGAAATTATTGTTATGATTCACGGTAATAATGGTAGTATTGACGGTGATAGCCCAGCAGCTATGCGTTATACTGAAGCTAAATTAAGCCAATATGCAAACTTAATGATTACTGATATCAACGAAGAGACTGTTGATATGGCCCTTAATTTTGATGATACTGAATATGAACCAGTCGTATTACCGACAATGGTGCCTAACTTACTTATAAATGGGGCTACCGGAATTTCAAGTGGTTATGCCACTGATATTCCGCCCCATAATCCAGCAGAAGTAATTAATGCTGCTATTTATGTTAATGAACATAAAAATGTAACAGTTGATAAAATTATGAAATTAATGCCTGGTCCAGATTTTCCAACTGGAGCTACAATCGAAGGAATTGATGGTATTAAAGAAGCTTATACTACAGGTAAAGGTAAAATTGTTTTACGTGCTCAATATAGTATAAATAAAAACAAAATTACAATTACAGAAATCCCTTATGATGTTAATAAAGCCCAATTATTACAAAAAATTGACTTAATTAGAATCGAGAAAAAAGTTGATGGAATTGATGAAGTAATTGATGAATCAGATCAAAACGGTCTAGAAATCTCAATTAATCTAAAAAGTGGAGCTAACGCTGAAGCAATTTTAAATTATTTGTTTAAAAATACTGATTTACAAAAAAACTATAATTTTAATATGATTAGTATTAATAAACACAAACCAGAATTATTAGGAATTATTCCAATGCTTCAAGCATTTCTAGATCACCGTTTTGATGTGATTACAAAACGTTGTAACTTTAGATTAGATAAAGCTAAGAAAAAATTACATATCTTAGAAGGTTTAACATTAGCTGTTGAAAATCTTGATGAAGTAATTCGTATTATTCGAAGTAGCGATAATAAAGCTGAAAGTAAAGAAAACTTAATTTTAGCATTTAATATAACACAAGAACAAGCTGAAGCAATTGTCATGATGCAATTATATCGTTTAAGTAATACTGATTTAGTCGAACTAGCTAATAACAAAAAAGAATTAGAAGATACAATTAAAGCATTAGAAACTATTTTAAGTAGTGATGATAATATTAAAAAAGAAATTAGTAAAGAATTAAAACAAACATTAAAATTATTATCCACACCAAGAAGAAGTGTGATTGAACAAGAAGTTAAAACAATTGAATTTAATCAAGAAGATTTAATTAAAGAAGAAGAATGTATTGTAAGTGTTACTAAGCAAGGATATATTAAACGTAGTAGTATGCGTAGTTATTTATCTTCTAATGGAATTGCTAATTGTAACGAACATGATAGTGTTAAATATGTAATTAAAGCTACTACTAAACAAAAATTAGTGATCTTTTTAAATGATGGAACTTACTGTATTATACCAATCCATGAATTAGATGATATTAAATATAAAGATAGTGGTGTGCATATTGCTAGTATAGCTAAATTAAATGATGGAGTTAATGTTGTTGGTGCCATCAACATTAACCAATTTAGTGATTATGAGTTCATTTATGGTTTAACTAACCAGGGTTATTTAGCTAAATTTAATTTTAGTGATCTAGATAGCACTAAATCAAAACAAAAAATTCAAATGCAAAAACTTAAAAAAGATGATTTTGTTGTTGATACTTGTGTATCAACTAATGACTTTAGTTCATTGTTAAGCAATAACTTATTAATTACAACTACTGCTAATCGTTATCTAAATTTAGATGCTAGTAGTTTTGAAGTTCAAAACTTAAAAACAGTCGGTCGCAAAGTAACTAAATATAAAACTAACGAAGTTAGTTTCTCATTAAACTACTTTGATCAGGAAGTACTAGCTATTAGTAGTGATAGTTGTTATATTAAATTAAGTAATATAACTACTAAACCAACTGATAAATTAACTAATTTTTATCAACCGTTAACGACAAGAAAACAAGAAATTATTAAAGTTATTAAATTAACAACACCACAGGTGTTGTGGACATATAACAATGAAACTGAAGTTATTGATGTTGATAAATTAGCATTAATGACACCTGAAGATAAATTAAAATCAGTTAGTAAAAATGAAACACTAAATGTAGAACCTAGTTATTTATAAAGAAATGAGGAATAATTGTTATTCCTCATTTTCTTTATTTATTATTTTTCAATGCACTTCGTGTATTACTTACAATCATAATTATAAACATTATAACTATAAGTGTGATAGGAATAACTGTAATAAAGTTATCTGATACAAAGGAAACCATACATGCCAACAACTCTAAAAGCAGTGCTCCTAACACTAAAAACAGTGTACCGGTATATACACCCGTATCGTTCTTATAGATTAGATAAATAGTCAATCCTATGATACAAATAACCGATAGTGTTAATATTCCATGAAAGTCAAGTACAAAACTTGTCATTCCCTTCCCCAAATCTGCAATGGCACTTCCAAAATCTGTATTGCCTTCTGGTACAGGTCGAGTTAATTCTGGTTTTAACATTAAATATGTATTGATAACATCAATTATTGCCAAAGGTATGATTAAGAAGCACATTACTATCAACAATTTCTTAGTTGTAGAAAAATTTTTTAAATTTCATTCTGTTCCTTTTAATAATTATTCATTAGTTTTTTGATTATTTTGTAATAATACTGTTAGTAACTGATCTTTTTGTTCAGGTGTTAATTTATTTAAATCAATCGTAACATTATTTTCAACTACATTTTCATCTTGTATATGTTTAAAATTTTGTTGAGCAAAATGATTCTCTCCGTTTTGTTCTTGAATAATTGGTTGATTATTAGTTGGTTCTATAAATTGTGTATTTGGCATTGTGTATTGCGCATTAGCAATAGGTTTATTACACAAAACGTTGTCTTTAGGATATTGAACATTTTGTACATACACTTGATTTGTAACATAATCATTGTTATAATTTTGTTCGTTAGTAAAATATTTACGAATAAAAAAGATAATTATATCGATACTCAGAAAAATCGGATTGCTAGCACAAAAAATTACTATTGCCCAAACACCTATACCAAAACTGTAACTATTAGGGAAATATGCACTATAAAGATACATAAATTCACAAATAAATAATATAGAATTATAAATGATTAGTCCAATATTCTGAAGTGTATAAAAAGTAAACCAGTTCATCAAAATATAAAATGAAATTGTAAAAATAGAATAAAATATGAACATTATATCAATTCCCTCAGTGCCGCTATGAGACAATACAAGGAATAAAAATAAGATTGCAGAAAAGACATTTAGTGTTATTAATATTAAACTCACGATAGTTAAGATTTTATATGATATTGATGTTTTACCCATTTTTCCTCCTTAATTAGTGGTAATTTGAATCGGCAACCGTTTTTAGACAGCCAATCTACATTCTTTATAATCCATAGGTGTCATGTAATCTAATGCCCTATGGATTCGTTTATTATTATACCAATATATTATATATTGGAAATACTATTTAGTAGCGTGGTATTTTAAATAAGTATTAATTACAATATTATTTAACTCTTCTTGTTGATTAGAATCTTTTAAATATAAATTAACAATAAAAAGCTTTAAACTATCATAATTTATCTGAGATAAATTATGACTAGTTTGTAATCTTTCTAATGTATTATTATAAATTATTTGCTGTTGTTCTTTAACCTGGGTTTTATCGATCGCAAATAATTTATTAATAAATAAACTAACTATTCC
>OIYQ01000208.1_pt1 | contig 24096 bp, 20 predicted proteins | sample 1588311 | NCBI WGS metagenome assembly OIYQ01 (sample SAMN03283244) | human gut metagenome | biome: human-associated habitat; material: feces | host: Homo sapiens | place: Peru | collected 2012
TCTGAAGAGCAAGATAAAAAACAATAAAAAGGACTTTTTATGAAAAAGGGTGCGTCATGGACTTATGACACACCCTCTTGAAACCGTAACCTTTCTGTGGCATTCTTTATACAATAGGCAGACTGATGCCGTTGATCTTCTGATAGATGTCGAGCGCATAGATGTCTGTCATGCCGCTGATGTAATCCAATACAGCCATGATTCTCTCTTCCAGATTCTCGTTCTCTATGTCGTACTGGCTGCTTACCCGGCGCAGGAGCTGCTTGGAGTAGAAACGGGATGGGTTTACGGCTGCTTCGATGAATACCTCCATCAGCGTAGCCATAATTTGATAACCCGAAAGTTCGATGTCGAGTACCGGCTTGCTTTGGTAAATCTTTGAGAATGAAGTCTTTTCACATTCCTTGTACGCCTTTTTCTGGCGCTCGGAAATGTGGTCAATGAGACTACCCTCGAATGTTCCGGCAAGGATTTCTTCCTCGTGAGCCAGGAAGGCTGCCACACATTCGTTTTCCAGTTTTCCGATAACGCTGGCTCTCATGTAAACCACTTTCTCGTTTTCGTCAGTCAGTTCTTCGTCGATGATTCGCTGGCGTATCTTCTGCTGGATATTTTCATCGAAGAAACTCAGCAGCAAGTGCTCCGTCTCAGCAAACGAAAGAATCTTGAGCTTGTGGGAGTCTTCAATGTCCATGATTTCGTAGCAGATGTCATCGGCTGCTTCTACCATATATACGAGTGGATGTCGGGCGTATTTGAGGGGTTCACCCGGTGCCGATTTGCAGGAAATGCCCAATTCATCGGCTATTTTCTTGTAAGATTCCGCTTCGGAAGCAAAGAAACCGAATTTTCCGTGATTTCCGGCAAGACTGCTGGCAAACGGATATTTCACGATGGAGGCAAGCATGGAATAGGTCATGACAAAGCCACCCTGACGGCGCCCCTTGAAACGATGCGTCAGGATTCTGAAGGCATTTGCGTTACCTTCGAAATGCGTAATGTCATCCCAGAACTCTGATGAAACCATTGATTTTATCTTCTGTCCCGGTCCTTCGCTGAAGAAAGTCTGGATGGCTTTCTCGCCGGAATGACCGAAAGGAGGATTGCCCAGATCATGTGCCAGGCAGGCTGCGCTCACGATGGTTCCTATTTCTTCGAAGAGCGTATCATTCAGTTCCGGGCGGTTTTGGATGATGCGGCGTGAGATGTCGTTGCCCAACGACATGCCTACGCTAGCCACCTCCAGGCTGTGGGTGAGGCGGTTGTGTACGAAAATGCTGCCCGGCAGCGGGAATACCTGCGTCTTGTTCTGCAGTCGGCGGAATGCAGAAGAGAAGATGAGACGGTCGTAATCGCGCTTGAATTCAGAGCGGTCATCGTGGCGCTCAGCATGCTTGTGCTCCTGTCCGAAACGCTTGTTGGATATGAGTTGTTTCCATTCCATATTATTGTATTACTTGATTCTGTAGCGCAAAAATACACTAAAGTAAGCACAAATCAAAATAAAATATGATAAATTACAGATTTTTATCCTCAAAAAATCATTTATTCCATCAAAATTGCTTATTTTTGCAGATTATTAAACTCAGGCATAGGCAAGTTCTCAATAGAAGTGCAAAAATCTGAGGGGTTGGATGCTTACACTTCTACGCAAAAACTCCCGATCTGCTGGAATTTTAGGGCAGACCGGGAGAAAAATTATTAATAATTACGGAAGTAAAAAAGTAAAAAAAGAAAGTAATCAGAATGTGGACTACAGGTGGAAGTTGATCTCTGCTAGCCAGGATGATACATCAAACGATGGACATGCCTTGCGGACTCCTGGCAGGTCGCGATGACCTAATATCTCGGCATCCGGATAGCTCAGTGACAAACTGTAGAGTAACTCTTTCAACGTCTCCTTCTGCTCGGGGGTGCGAGTGTCGGCTGGCTTGCCGTTCTCGTCGAGACCGCCCTCATAGCAAATGCCGATGCTGTGGGCATTGTAGTGGCGGGCATGTGCGCCTATCTCATTCTCCGGACGGCAGGGATAGAGTATGCCGTCCTTTGTGATGTAGAAGTGGTAGCCGATGCCCTTGAAACCTCTTGCCTTGTGACAGGCTTCCAACTGCTCTACTGTGAAATTCTTGTTGACTCGGGTGGCGCTGCAGTGTATCACGATCAAGTTGATCTTTCTTGGATTCTTCATCTTTTTTCAGTGGTTAATGTTTAGTGAATAATGATTCATTGCCTTAGCCCATGCAGCTCGATACGCAGAAGGAGCTGACGACGGCGGTGAGGACGGTGATGATGAAATTAACGAGTTTCTTGAGGGTTTCTTTCTTCATAAGATCTTGATTTTAATTGTTTGACATGAGGGACTTTCTGCCCCTTGAATGATACTTACGTTGGGTGAGAGTTTAGGAAATCAGAAAAGTGGACAGGATGAGCAGATGCCCTTATATGACTGTTTACTGGAATGATGTTGCCATGTCGTAGATGATGGCTTGTATTGCCATAGGTACATCCCTGACTGCATCCTGTCTGTACACTTCCTGATTTCCGTTTTCTAGAGGCCTAACTGACCGGATCCTCCTCCCTCACCGGAATCTCCTCCCTGACCGGTATTGTCTGGGTTAGAACCAGTGTTGTCTGGGTTAGAGCCGGTGCCGGTCTCTCCATTGTTGTCTTCTGGTGGCGTCTTTCCGCCATCATCCGTCTGGGTGCCGTCGCCTGCAAGGATGGTAGCCTTCTTCAGCGTTCCGTCGAGGCTGAGGTTCAGGCTACTGAAATCGCCCGTACCACGAGCTCTCATCTTCAGGCCTTCGATGTTCTTGATAACGGTAAACTCCTTCTCGGTAGCGGCACCCGCCTTGTTCTTGATACCAATGGAGAGGATGGCGAGGTCGGCAATCTTCACTGCGATGCCCTGGAGAACCAACTCTCGGATGCACGCAACCATGTCGGTAATGATACCCTTAATCGCTCCTCGAGAGAATGGGGTGTTGTGACTTGCCATGTGATCTACGAGCTGGTCAATGTCGTAGGTCTGCGTGATGACCGGATAGGCGAAGTACTTGCCATAGGCATTCGGCATCTTCTCATTGATGTTCTTTTTTAAAACGTACTGAATCATGAAATGGTGAATTTAGTGATAGTATCCTCCACCCCCATTGGGGCAGGAGCATCATCCTCTTTGAATGACAATGCAAAGATACGAAATCTGAAAACGCCACTTCACGTTTTCTCACGTTTTCTCACGTTTTCTCACGTTTTCTCACGTTTGGTATTTACGGTTCGCCGAGAAAATAGAAAATATAGGAGGTTTGCATCGGTGTGAACTCCTTGCTTCTCTTGCCGTATCCACTCTCTTGGAGCTTCTGCAGAAGGTCGGGATTGCGCTGAATCCAACGCTTTAGGTGTGCACTTGCTACCTCTGGTGATGAATCGGGAAAATAGAGCAGGGCCAGCTCCTGCTTGGTATAGCTTCTTATGTCCATATTGCTTTTGATATTTTAAGTCATTCAACTTCCATACTTGCGGATTGAAAGTGATATACTTATGGGTTGAAAGTGATATACTTACGGGTTATAAGTATCATACTTATGGGTTGTAAGTGACATACTTACGGGTTGTAAGTGACATACTTAGTCCTCGACAGTATCCGTTGGGCTGATGGTGGAGTCGCTGTTCAGCTCGACCGGTTCCTTTTCGATGACAGCCCAACCGTTGCCCTTGTCCTTGTGAATCTTCTTGAAGCCCAGTCGCGCCATCACGGAACCGATGTTGTGGCTGTTCAGATTCTGGCGGAGGGCTGGGTTGCAGCCAATCTTCTCCAGGATTTCTGAGGTGTAGCGGAACTTGATATACTGCAGTGGGGTATCTGGTTCCGGTATCCTGTAGTACTTCAGAATCTGCTCTTCGGCATAGTTAGCCACCATGAAGAGACGGTTGTGGTTGCGCATCTGGTCGATGTCCTGACGGGTGAGCCAGAAGGTCCAGCCCTGGGTGTCTTCCTTGCTTCGGCTCATCACTTCCTTGCCCAGTGCCAAAGCTTGGGCATAGACGTTCTGATAGTCTATCGGATGGTCTATCGGACTATCGATGCTCTCTACAATCCATGGCGAATAGCGGCGGTTCTCCTCATCGGTGATAAACTGCTGGCTGTTGGTGGTGCCGGAGAGGGAGGCTCGGTGGGGCAGTTCGCTGCGATACTTGTCGTAGGGGCGGCGGATGGAGAAGGTGAGCTTCGTGAGGTTGCTCTTGAAGGCGCTCAGGTTCTTGCCGAAGACACTCTCAAACTCATCAAGACAGATCATCGCCTTGCTGCTGAATGCCTCCATGAAGTCCTTGTCGGTATAGCTGGCTGTGGAGTCGTTCAGGAAGTACTGGCGCAGCTGTGGGGGCAGGAGGTAGGCAAAGAAGGTGGTCTTGCAGATGCCGCCCTTGCCTACGAGGATGAGGATGAACTGGTTGACTACCGTTACCGAGCACCAGCCTACTACCATCGCCACAATCCACTTCTTGAAGTAATATCTGAACAACTCCGGGGTGTGCTCATAGCCGGGCTTCTCCACCACATGGATGCGGTCGGCGAGCTGGTTGATATAGTCTGGATCTTTATCTTTTTGCCACGCTGGAAGACTTTTGAGATAGTCTTCCAAAGGGTCAAAGCTCTGGCAGAAGTCGCTGTTGATGATGCTGTGGATGGTATTGATCGATACGTGCAATCCTGCCTCGTCCATCTCTGCCCAGAGCGAGTTTTCGATGTTGTCGTCGACACGGGTAGGGTGGGGATACTTGCCTGTATAGACCATTCGGCTTTGCAGTTCGTAGAAGCCGGTCATCTTGTTGTGCTGCCAGGTATAGTGAGTGGACAGCCACTGCTTGACTGCCTTTACCGAAGGGCGGGTGCTGTAGCCTTCGCCTTCGCGGTAGTAGTGCCAGGTGCCGAAGAGTTCGCTATGCTTGTAGCAGGACTTGAGGACGGAGGCTGTCTCGGGATATTCGGTGCCAAACTCCTTGTCGGCATACTTTAGGACTTCTTCCTGGCTGATGCCGTACTTGAGGCAGCATTTGCAGAAGTGGAGCACGTACTCGTTGTGTCTGCCGGGCTGGAAGTCGTAGCCCCACTGTTGCAGGAGCTGCATGATATGGGGAGCTGCCTCGTCGATGGTGATGGCAGTGTTCTTCTTCTCTTTCTCCTTCGACTGGCTTTTCTTCGGCTTGCGCTTGGCATACTTCGCCTCCATGGTCTTCTTGGTATAAAACTTCTTCAGATCGCTGAAGTCGAGTTCGAAGGGAACCGACTGCCAGTTGAAATAGGCTTCGGGATCGTGTGCCAGTCCGGCACATCGGGTGATGTCGGAGCATGCCTTGTCGCATTCCATTCCCAGAAGATGCTGGTAGTGGAGCTGTGCCTTGGGAAGGATCAGGTCGAAGAGTTCGAGGATGCTGATGTCGTCATCCTCGGCTGGAGCATACTTGCAGAAGATATGCAATCCTCTGCCACTGATGCTGCGATGCATCACCATGGTGTGCTCATCCTGGGAGATGAGTTGCTGGCAGTGTTCCAACTTTTGGGTTGGAATCTTGTCAAACTCTACCATCAGCAGGTAGGTTGGCTTCACGAAGTTGGCGAGCTTCCGTCCATAGCCGTCCATCTGTGCAGAGATGGTGATGGCTGGGCTTTGCGGTTTGAGCTCGTCGGCGAACTTCTTGCTTATCTGGAGTCGCTGGCGATACAGTTCTGTCATGTTCTTGATCTGCGGGTCGCTGGTGATGAGTGATCGTAGATACTCCCAGGAGACGAGAGGATGGCTCTCAGACTGCTGGATGCTGTGGAAGAAAGAAGGCATCGCCTGGTTAGCTTCCGGGTTGTTGGTTTTTTGTTTCATGTTTACCAATTTTGGTTTGAATTGTTTGTTGTTTATCTCCGTCAGAATCGGCTTTTTTTTGCTGAATCTGAATATTAACTCATTTTAACTTTCTGAACTCTGAATACTGAATACTTAAAAATACTAGCGTTAAATACGTGTTAAATACACGTGATAACTATTTGTGTATCATTTCTTTATATTCTTTCTTGATCGCGCTGTATATCAAAGATGTTAAACCTATAAGTTCAGTTCAGCCGTTCAGAAATCCATTGCAAAGATAAAACAATTACAATAAAATGCCAAGAAATGCGTACCTATGTATATAGGTACCGTTTTATGGAATCTTAACAGAGTATTATTTTTAATTTAAACATTTTAACAATGAAACATTTCAATAAAGCCCAAAAGGCATTGAGAGTATTGTTGAATGATGTGTATCCACACACGACCCTGACGAGCCGTAAGATTAAGGAATCATGTCATTTGAGTGAGGATGGTCAAAAGCGAGCCTAAGAGGGTAAGGTTAGTTTGTGTCAGTTCTTTTCTTTATTGATAGGAGCGTTGAAGAACAAGTCGACCGATGATCAGCGTTGGTTTGAGATTGCGAAAATTCTTGACTTGATATGGGTGGCATATCATATGGTTTATCCTCATGAGAAATGCCCTATGGAGGGTGGTTTTGAAGAGAGTCTGAAGAAGCTGTTTAAAAAGAACGAGAACGACTAGTTCGGATTGTAATGTGGTGTGTCATGCTGTTTTGCAACACTAAGATAAGTGAATTCTTCGATATGACAAAATCCTGGGCAACTTTTTGTTGCTCAGGTACTTAAAAAGTTTAAGTTATAATAGTGTTGCGGAATTAAGGTACGAAAAGAATAGTGAAAAAATGTTGATTTTCATAGAAAGTTATTAATTTTTAACACGCATAATTTGCTAGTTTCCAATAATTTTTCTTATTTTTGCGGGTGATTCTGTATCTCTTATGTAGAGATTCAGATGACCGACATCAAAACCGAACTTGATTCGCATGATGAAAGAGACAAATATACAACCACAGGTTACATCCACTATTGCAGGGGACGACGGCGAAGCCGTGGGAAAAAGTGAAAAAACGCTAAGAAAATGGCTTCCAAAAAGCCTAATGAAGGGCTTAAAAAACCTGATGATGCAGGATGGTATGTGGCTGTAGTGAGAGTGGCTTACGAATAGAAGGGGCCTGAAATATCATTTTAAATTATAAAGCTTATGAAAAAGATTTGTATCAACAATCGCGACGAGATGATTATATTGTTTGTCGATAATATAGCATATATCATGGCAGACGGCAATTACACCAAAATATGTTATATCGGTGGACTTTCTACAGTGCTGTCGTTGGGTATCTCAAAGATTGAGGCTATGTTGTCGCAGGCTTACCCCAAAGGAACGACGAGTCCGTTTATACGCCTTGGACGTAGCGTTATCATCAACCAGATGTTCCTCTACGACATCAACGTTCTCAAACAGTACCTTGTTCTGTCCGATTGCCTTAAAAATTCATTAACACTCAAACTTCCCAAGCCATTGCTTAAAAAATATAAGGATATGGTGAACAGAAGTAGTAGCATCGCTCTAAAAAAATAGTTATGCAAGAAGTTATTATCGGTAAGGAGGGAACACAGAAGTTCCCTATCAACAATTCGAGAGTGAGCCGACAACATGCCAAGATTACTGTATCGGACAGTGGACAATGGACTCTTGAAGACCTTAATTCCACCAACGGCACTTATATCATCGACGACAACGACGAGCTTGTTCAAATCAAGAAGGTGAGCATCACAGAGTTTACTCGTATCGTCCTTGCCGACCAGACAAGTATGGGTTTCACTTTCTTTGCCCACCATGTTGTTGAGGATGATCCCAAAAATTACAAGGCTGAGTTTCAATATGTTCTTCGTATTCACGACAAGGCTTTGAAGGAGAAGGCTGAGATAGATGCCAAGATACAAAAGAAAAGTATGATGAGATTCTTGCCGGGTGTTATCTCGGCAGTCATAGGTCTTTTACTTACATTGCTTCTTCCTCTCAACCAGAAGGTGTATGGTGTAGCAGTAACTGCTGTATTCACGGCACTTTTACAGGCTATCATCAATATCTATTTGGGCAAGGACTCGAAACTGAAGGATTTCAGCAACAAGTATTCCAACAAACTCACCTGTCCTTGTTGCTCTAAACCTCTCTCTGAAATAGAATTTAAAAATCAAATGTGCAGTAGGTGTAAAGCCCATGCATAATGTATTAAAACAACAGAAAAATGAAACGACTATTCACCACAATCATTATTATGCTCCTGCTGTGTATCTCGGCAGAGGCTCAGAAAACGTATGCCATCATTACTGGCGTGTCAAACTATGAGGGCGACCAGAACGACCTTGCCCAGTCTACCAAAGATGCCAAGCGTCTTGCAATGCTCTACAAAACAAAAAATGCAACGGTGGTGTTGCTTACATCCAAGAATGCCACACGTGCCAATGTCATTGCTGCCATCCGTAAGGTGAAGGCTGTTGCCAATGCCAACGACCATATAGTGTTCTCGTATAGCGGACATGGCATGGAGAATTATATATGTACTTATGTGTCGGGGGGCTCAAAGATGCTTGCCTATCATGAGCTGTTCAGCGAATTGGACAAATGCCAGGCTAAGGACATTGTTTGCTATATTGACGCTTGCTTCTCAGGAACTGCTGCCAATAATATGAACACTAAAGAGATGACCACTAAGGACATGAACCGCATTACTTGGAAGAACATCGTGAAGAACAATCCACGATATATTGTCTTTCTGTCCTCACGTGCTGATGAAGTCTCGCAAGAAAGTTCACTTGTAGGTTCGGGATTACTCACAAATGGTGTCATCAAGGGATTGCGTGGCAAGGCTGACAGCAACGAGGACAAGAAGATTACTGTGATGGAATTGTTTAAGTATGTACACAAGGATGTGCAACTGCATAACAACAAGCAGCATCCGCAGTTGGTCACTTCCAAGTCACTATACGATAATGTTTTAATGAACTGGTAAGGAATATCAATATGGCAGAAGATAATAAAAGAAAAGTAATGGCAGCCAAATGTCCCAAATGCGGACAGGTTGTGAAGTTCTATATGCCTGAGCAGGAATGTGTGGTAAAACTTAAATGTCCGCAACAGCAGTGTGGACATGTTTTTGGAGTGAAGATCACACAGAAGGAAATTCATCTTGGCAATGGTGCCACACAACAACAGTCTGATGCAAAGCAACAGCAAGGAGAATCTCATCCTGTCACCGACCCTATTGTGAACACTGGTGGCACTCCTTCGGGTGTTATTGCCCGACTGTTGCAGAAAAAGAAGCATTTCTACAACAAGGATAAGTTTCATGTGCTGCATCTGGGTGCCAACACCATTGGTATGTTCGACCCGCAGTCGCCTTCCGACATCATGATTGAGGGCGACCGTACCATCAGCCATCGCTCTATTACTATAACGGTTGAGTCTGTGGGCAGCTCCTATAAGTATCTGTTCACTGTCAACCGTTCTAAGAATACTGTTTATCTCTCTGGCAAACCTATTGCCGAGGGCACTTCTATTTATATCCAGCCAAACCAGGAGTTTGTGCTTGGTAGAACACGTTTTTGTCTTTCTAAATAAACAACATGATACATAACGCTCTAAATATAGGCTCCTCATTGAAAGGAGCCGTCCTTTATTCTATAGCAGAGTCATTGCATAGTGGTGGCTTTGGCATCACCTATCGCGCCACAGCCCAAATCATGGTGGGCAACATTCCGCAGACTGCCACATTCACCATCAAGGAGTTTTTTATGGGCAAGATTTGCTCAAGGGATGCCAATGGCAATGTTGTGGTGACTGCTGAAAACCAGCAGGCGTTCAAAACTGCCAAAGCCGACTTCAAGACAGAGGCTGAGATTCTGCACTCGCTCAAACACGACAACATAGTGCCAGTGAACGAGGTGTTCGAGCAGAACAACACTGTGTATTATGTCATGAGCTATCTTGGCAATGTGTCGCTCTATCAGTATGTGGCTGAGAATGGTGGGGCATTGCAGGAGTCTCAAGCTAAAGGCATCATCTTGCAGCTTACGAGTGCTCTTGCCTATCTGCACAACCGCAACATCCTGCATCTCGACATCAAGCCCGATAATATCATGATGGTTAGGCATGGCAACACCATAAAACCTGTATTGATTGACTTCGGTCAGGCTATGTATTTCGTCAATGGCAAGCCTAAAAAGGATAAGGGCATCCGTGGCTATTCCAAGGGTTATTCTCCTTTGCAACTGAAACAAAACGTCAGCACCTTCTCTCCCTCGCTCGACATCTATTCGCTTGCTGCCACATTGCTCTATATGCTTAGCGGTGTTGACCCATGTGATGCTGAGGAGCAGAGTATTCACAAAATCTATAAGACATTGCCTGAGTCTGTGTCGCGGAACACTATGGATGCCATTATATGCGGATTGCAGAAGGAAACCGTCCACCGACCTAATGACATTGCTTCCTTTCAGAACATATTGGAGCATGGCATACCTTCAACTGCCAACAGCTCATCCTCAAATAATGCAGGCGGCGGATGTAATCCTACCGACCCTATCATTCCCGATTCTCCTAAGCCTATAAGTACCAAGCTCATTGCTATAGCATGTGTGGCAGTCGTATCTCTTGGTGGATGGTTTGCTTGGAATAAATTTAATAAAAATGAAGGAGGCAATGTTACTGAGCTTTCGGCTAATGACGATACACAGCAATCACAAAAGAAGGACTCTACATCAGTCATAGCCGATAATTTAAAGCGCGAGAAGGAGAAGAATGATAGTATATCTGTAGCTAAAACCTCTAAAAAGGCTGCTAATAAAAAACCGTCAAAAGAGTCAGAAGAAAAGATTGAGCCTGCGGATTCTCACAAGCCAACTTCTATTCCTTCTTCTAAGCCTACCCCAGCTCCCAAGTCTGGCACAGTAAATCTTGGTTATGCCACATGGACTGGTGGTCTGCTTAATGGCAAACCTCATGGCAATGGTACAATGAAGTTCCATGCTTCTCATGCCGTTAGCGGATGCTATATGACCCCTCAGGCTGGCGATTATATCATTGGCTACTGCGAAAACGGAGTGATTCAGAATGGTGGCCTCTATCGTGATGGAAAGAAGATAGATACTGTCATCAGATAATAACATTATAAAAGTACAACAACAATCATGCGAAAGATATTGTTATCCTTTTTCATGCTCTTTGCAGTAATCTCAACGGTATTTGCCCAAAAGCTCACAGTGGAGTCGTTTAAGCTTGCCTCATACGACCTCACTGCCCAATCTCAACCTCGCAAGGACAACAACAATCTTAATTGCGCGCTTGTCAAGGTGGGCATTGCTCTTGATGGGGTGAAGTTTGATGGTCCCGGCATCAAGGGCGAACCCGTTCAAAAGTTGGGCGAATATTGGGTGTATATACCTAAGGGAGTCTCCATGCTTCAGGTTCTGCATAAGAACTACACTCCACTTATGGTCAATTTTTACGACTATGGTGTTGGCAAGGTGGAGAGTGGAATGACATACATCCTTACTTTGTCAAAGCCAGCAGGCAGCACAGAGCCTACTGATGCAGGAGGCAACTTCTATACGCTCACCGTAACCCCAAAAAATGCTGTCGTCACCATCGACGGCAATCAGCAGACGGTATCCACCGACGGTGAGTATTCTGCCATGCTTCCTTATGGCAGTCATACTTATAAGGTGGAGGCAGGAGGTTATATCTCCAAGAGTGGATCATTCACTATCAGCAGTAGCGACATGACTCCCATCAATGTCAGCCTTGTCTCAGCTATGGCTACAGTCTCTATCACTTGCCCCACACCTGCCGTGTCGCTATATGTCGACAAGAAATCCGTTGGCATGGCTCCTTGGACAGGAAGTATAAAGGAGGGTATGCACCTTATCGAAGCAAAGAAGGAGGGCTACCGCAGTCAGCAGCGCACTATCAATCTGTCTCAACAACAAAGGCTTGATGTGGCTTTTGCTGAACTCGCAGCCATACAAGGTAACCTCTCTGTAAACTACAAGCCCTTTGGTGCTGATGTTTATATTGACGGCAAGAAGGTTGGACAAAGCCCACGTGTGTTTAATGGTATCTTGGTGGGCAATCATAAGGTTGAAATAAAGAAAGACGGCTATGGCACGGACAGCAAGACTGTAAGCATCTTGGAGGGTCAGACAGCCTCTTTGTCGGGAGTGTTGACAACACATACCTCATCGTCTGTGACATCAGGATTTTCATCGTCTGGCAATACAATAACCATCCCTGTAAAGGATGGCATCAGCATTGATATGGTTCGTGTTGAGGCGGGAACATTCACCATGGGAGCGACACCTGAGATGAAGGATCCGTGGAAAGAAGAGAAACCTACCCACCAAGTAACTCTGACCAATGACTATTACATTGGCAAATACGAGGTGACTCAGGCATTATGGCAAGCCGTGATGGGCAACAACCCATCGGGATTTAAGGGCGACAACTTGCCAGTAGAGCTGGTTAGTTGGAATGACTGCCAAGAATTTATCAGCAAGCTGAACCGTATAACTGGCAAGATGTTCCGTCTTCCCACGGAAGCCGAATGGGAGTATGCTGCCCGTGGTGGCAACAAAAGCCGAGGTTATCAGTATAGTGGCAGCAATAATCTCTTAGATGTAGCTTGGTATGACGATAATAGCGGTAATAAGACTCATGCCGTTGGTACAAAGCAGCCCAACGAGTTGGGTATATATGATATGAGTGGTAATGTATATGAGTGGTGTCAAGATAGGTATGGAGTATACAATAGTTCCTCACAGATAAATCCTACAGGTGCTAATAGTGAATACGACTGCGTGTTCCGTGGAGGTAGCTGGAACAACGATGCCGGGTTCTGTCGCTCGTCGGACCGTCGCTTTATGCCGCCTGGCTACAGCGGCTACAACCATGGGCTCCGCTTGGTTCTCTCCGAGTAACGACTTCTTGTTTTAAGTTATCCACTCTTATTATTAATGTCCTAAGCCCTAATAAAAAACATCGAGTAAAATTCCGGCGTAGCTGGAAAAAACTAATATAAATTTTATGCGTAATATTCTTCTATCCTTCGTCTTGCTCTTTGCAGCAATATCATCAGCTCTTGCCCAAAAGCTCACAGTGGAGTCGTTCAAGCTTGCTGGAAACGACCTTACTGCCCAAACTCAGCCTCGCAAGGACCTTAACGACCGCAACTGTGCCTTGGTGAAGGTGCTGTTTGTTGGCGACATTCTCAATGTTGAGGGCAATGTCATTATGCCTTTGGTAAAGCGCAACAACGAGACGTGGGTATATATGCCGCAGAACACACGGCAGATGAAAGTAATCACCAAAAACTATTTGCCTCTGATGGTGACATTCGCCGACTATGACATCGAACGATTGGAGAGCAACCGCACATATGTGCTTACGCTTTTGAGCAACAATCTGCAGCAAACGCAGCAGTCGCAAACTCTTACTATCAAATATATGCCGACTAACGCCACTGTACTTGTGGACAACAAAATGGTGAAGGGCACGAATGGCGTAGCACAGACTACATTGCCAGTAGGTCAACACTCGTATATTGTCTTTTGTGATGGGTATGAGTCGGAGGAAGGAACTGTAAAGCTGAAAGCCTCTGCTTCCAGCAATCTTCAGATTACTCTGTCTAAAGAAACTGTGGCAACACAACAAAATATAGTTTCTCAACCAGCAGTGGCTCAGCAGCCAATGGAGCGAACTCCAGTTACTAATGTTGATAATATCTCTATTCCCGTAAAGGATGGTATAAGAATTGATATGGTTCGTGTTGAGGCAGGAACATTCACCATGGGAGCGACACCAGAGATGAAGAATCCGTATGATTATGAGAAACCTACCCATCGTGTAACTCTGACCAATGACTATTATATTGGCAAATACGAGGTGACTCAGGCATTATGGCAAACGGTGATGGGCAACAATCCTTCGAAATTTAAGGGTGACAACTTGCCAGTAGAGCAAGTTAGTTGGAACGACTGTCAGGACTTCTTAAGCAAGCTGAACCGTATAACCGGCAAGACGTTCCGTCTTCCCACGGAAGCCGAATGGGAATATGCTGCCCGTGGCGGTAACAAGAGCCGAGGCTATCAGTATAGCGGTAGCAATAATCTTTCTGATGTTGCTTGGTATGACGATAATAGCGGTAATAAGACTCATGCCGTTGGTACAAAGCAGCCCAACGAGTTGGGTATATATGATATGAGTGGTAATGTATCGGAGTGGTGTCAAGATTGGTATGGAGAATATAATAGTTCCTCACAGGTAAATCCAACTGGTGCTAATAGTGGATCCTACCGCGTGGGCCGTGGAGGTTGCTGGGGCAGCGGTGCCAGGCGCTTTCACTCGTCGTGCCGTGGCTGCGGCACGCCTGGCGGTCGCTACAACAACATAGGGCTCCGCCTGGTTCTCTCCGAGTAACGACTTCTTGTTTCGAGTTATCCACTCTTATTATTAATGTTCTAAGCCTTAAAAACATCGAGTAAAATTCCGGCGTAGCCGGAAAAAACTAATATAAATTTTATGAGAAATATTCTTCTATCCTTCGTCTTGCTCTTTGCAGCAATATCATCAGCTCTTGCCCAAAAGCTCACAGTGGAGTCGTTCAAGCTTGCTGGAAACGACCTTACTGCCCAAACTCAGCCTCGCAAGGACCTTAACGACCGCAACTGTGCCTTGGTGAAGGTGCTGTTTGTTGGCGACATTCTCAATGTTGAGGGCAATGTCATTATGCCTTTGGTAAAGCGCAACAACGAGACGTGGGTATATATGCCGCAGAACACACGGCAGATGAAAGTAATCACCAAAAACTATTTGCCTCTGATGGTGACATTCGCCGACTATGACATCGAACGATTGGAGAGCAACCGCACATATGTGCTTACGCTTTTGAGCAACAATCTGCAGCAAGCGCAGCAGTCGCAAACTCTTACTATCAAATACATGCCGACTAACGCCACTGTACTTGTAGACAACAAGATGGTAAAGGGTACGAATGGCGTGGCAAGGACGACATTGCCCATAGGTCAACACTCGTATATTGTTGCTTGTGATGGGTATGAGTCGGAAGAAGGCATGGTTAAGCTTAAAGCTTCAGCACCGAGCAATATACAAATAACGCTGACGAAAGAAGCAATGGCAACACAACAAAGTATTGTTTCCCAACCAATAGTGGCTCAGCAACCAATGGAGCAAACTCCAGTAACTAATGTTGATAATATCTCTATTCCCGTAAAGGACGGCATCAGCATTGATATGGTTCGTGTTGAGGCGGGAACGTTTACTATGGGATCTACAGCGGAGAAGAAAGATCCGTGGGATAATGAGAAACCTACCCATCGTGTAACTCTGACCAATGACTATTATATTGGCAAATACGAGGTGACTCAAGCTTTATGGAAAGCCGTGATGGGCAATAATCCTTCGAACTTTAAGGGTGACAACTTGCCAGTAGAGAAAGTTAATTGGAAACATTGTCAGAAATTCTTGAGCAAGTTGAACCGTATAACAGGCAAGACGTTCCGTCTTCCCACGGAAGCCGAATGGGAATATGCTGCCCGTGGTGGCAACAAAAGCCGAGGTTATCAGTATAGTGGTAGCAATAATCTCTTAGATGTAGCTTGGTTTACAGATAATAGTGGAAGAAAGACTCATGCCGTTGGTACAAAGCAAGCCAACGAATTGGGTATATATGATATGAGTGGCAACGTATGCGAGTGGTGTCAGGATTGGTATGGCAGATACAATAGTTCCTCACAGGTAAATCCTACAGGTGCTAATAGTGGATCCAACCGCGTGTTCCGTGGAGGTTGCTGGAGCGGCATTGCCAATGGGTGTCGCTCGTCGCACCGTGGCCTCGACTCGCCTGGCTTCCGCGACTACTACCTTGGGCTCCGCTTGGTTCTCTCCGAGTAACGACTTCTTGTTTCGAGTTATCCACTCTTATTATTAATGTCCTAAGCCCTTATTAAAAACATTGAGTAAAATTCCGGCGTAGCCGGAAAAACTAATATAAATTTTATGAGAAATATTCTTCTATCCCTTGTCTTGCTCTTTGCAGCAATATCATCAGCCTTTGCCCAAGAGCTGACAGTAAAATCCTTCAAGCTTGCTGGAAGCGACCTCACTGCCCAGACTCAGCCACGCAAAGACTTGAACGACCGCAACTGTGCAGTTGTGAAAGTACAGTTCGTGGGTGAGTTGACCAACATTGAGGGCAATGTCATTATGCCTTTGGTAAAGCGCAACAACGAGACGTGGGTATATATGCCGCAGAACACACGGCAGATGAAAGTAATCACCAAAAACTATTTGCCTCTGATGGTGACATTCGCTGACTATGACATCGAACGATTGGAGAGCAACCGCACGTATGAACTCATCATTACTGCTTCGGGTAGCACACAAGTTGCACAGAAACAACGACTAACCATACGCTACTCTCCATCATCTGCCACTGTGCTTGTGGACAACAAGATGGTGAAGGGCACGAATGGCGTGGCAAAGACCACGCTGCCTGTAGGTCAACACTCTTTTGTTGTGGCTTGTGATGGTTATGACTCGGAGGAAGGTACAGTAAAACTAAAAGCGTCAACTCCAAGCAATCTTCAGATTACTCTGTCTAAAGAAGCAGTGGCAATACAACAAAATATAGTTTCTCAACCAGCAGTGGCTCAGCAGCCCGTAGTACAAGCACCTATAGCTAACAGTGATAATATAACCATTCCCGTAATGGATGGCATCAGCATTGATATGGTTCGTGTTGAGGCGGGAACATTCACCATGGGAGCGACAACGGAGATGGAAAATCCATTTGATGATGAGAAACCAACCCATCGTGTAACTCTGACCAATGACTATTATATTGGCAAATACGAGGTGACTCAGGCATTATGGCAAGCAGTGATGGGTAATGATCCTTCATCTTTCAAGGGTGACAACTTGCCAGTAGAGAAAGTTAGTTGGGACGACTGTCAGGACTTCTTAAGCAAGCTGAACCATATAACCGGCAAAACGTTCCGTCTTCCCACGGAAGCCGAATGGGAATATGCTGCCCGTGGTGGCAACAAAAGCCGATGTTATCAGTATAGTGGCAGCAATAATCTCTTAGATGTAGCCTGGTCTTGGGAAAATAGTGGAAGAGTGACTCATGCCGTTGGTACAAAGCAAGACAACGAATTGGGTATATATGATATGAGTGGTAATGTAGAGGAGTGGTGTCAAGATTGGTATGGAGCATACAGTAGTTCCTCACAGGTAAATCCAACTGGTGCTAATAGTGGGTCCTACCGCGTGATCCGTGGAGGTGGCTGGAACTTCATTGCCAAGTACTGTCGCTCGTCGATCCGTGGCCGCGGCTTGCCTAGCTGCCGCGTCGACCACCTTGGACTCCGCTTGGTTCTCTCCGAGTAACGACTTCTTGTTTCGAGTTATCCACTCTTATTATTAATGTCCTAAGCCCTAATAAAAAACATCGAGTTAAAATTCCGGCGAAGCCGGAAAAATTGATACAGTATAAACTATGCAGATTCTTATAAATAAAGTAGAGTTTTTCTCTCAGCTTGGCAACCGCCCTTCTCAACAAGACTGTCTTTCACCAACAGAACCAACAGCCCGCACTTCTTTTTTTGTTGTATGCGATGGTGTTGGTGGCAGCGACCATGGTGAGATAGCCAGCAGTCTTGTTTGTCAATCGTTCGAACATAATCTTGTTAATAACGACTGTTGCAATTTAAAAGCAGCAGACATTGTAAGACTTACAAACGAAGCATACAAGACATTATACAAAAACAGGGCAGTTTGTGCATCAATGGCTACAACACTTGCTTTTATGGCAAAGACCAATGAGGGAATGCTCTTGGCACATCTTGGCGACAGCCGTATCTATCAGATACGCAAGGGCGAAGGAGTGGTATTTCAGACCAAGGACCATTCGCTCGTAAATGACTTGCTCGACAGTGGAGAGATAAAGCCGGAAGAAGCCAAGAATCATCCTAAAGGTAATGTCATAACAAAATGTTTGTTCGTTACTGACGACAAAGACCGCTATATGACTCCGACAATAACCCTGATACGCGACATAAAGCCACATGATGTGTTTATGCTATGTACGGATGGAGTATATGGTATGGTCGACAATGCCGACTTGGCTGAGATACTGACATCCGACAATTCTCTTGAAGAGAGAACAAAAGAACTGGCGGCTATATGCAGGAACAGCCACGACAATAACACGGCTTATATAGTAGAGATAGATGACATAGACGATGACGACACTGAGGATAAAGAAAACATAACCTACATAATAGACAAGCCAAGGAAATCAATAAAAAGCCGATTTTTCGACTTCGTCAGAGAAACCCTTGGTCTCGTCAAATAAACTTAGCCTCTGAAGTAACATGAAGAAAAAAACTTGGCTGAGATATAAATAAGTCCTATCTTTGCATCAGAAAAAAGTAAAACAGAAATATAAACCCAATAAAAACATTGATTATGGAGACAAAAGCTTTGAACATCAACGAAAACTCAAAAGAGAACTTAAAGAAAGGTGCAGCATTAGCTGGAGCAGCTATGGCTGGTGCAGGTGTTATGGTAACTGCCGATATTATAAGAGGTGAGGAAGACATAGATATTGTGGATTCTATAGATGATAACCCTACTGCCCCTATTGCAGAAGAGACGAATGCCAACGATGCAACAACACAGGCTACAGACACTCACAACGCAGCACAAGACAATGCCGCAGGTGCAACAACACAAACAGCAGAACATGCTGCAACAGCATCTACCACAGAGCCACAACCACAGGCTACTGTAGAAGAACCGGCTCAAACCAATGGACCATCGGCTAATGAGGCTTCTACTAATGAGGTGAACGCAGAAGTCAACGTAGACGATATTCCTGATGTTGACCCTACCCTCGTGGCACAGAACCTGACAGAAGACGTTATAATGGTTGACCCTACCGACATCGACATGGAGAACATGAACATTGCAGCGGTGGGACCTGTGGAAACCGTTGACGGTGAGGTGTTGACTGCTGCACAGATTGTAGGTGACAATGGCGAAACCCTGTATATGGTGGACGTAAACGGAAATGGCTCGTATGATGTCATAACCGACGATACTGGCAATGTGTTGGCTGATGTGCCTTCTACTCTTACTGTGAGCGACACCGAAAGTATCATTGGCACTAACAATGGTGAATATGGCTATTTGGCACAGAACGATAGCGACAACCCAACGGGTGCTGTTGTGGACAATGCTATGGACGACGTTGTGAACCTTGAATCATAAAGGCATGTTAAATCAACAAAACCAACAAAAACTATGAGATATAAATATATAATGCTGACTGTGGCAATGGCTTTATTTACTGCCTATAATGCCACAGCTCAGAAAAAAACAACCCCGAACAGACATGCCAGGCCTGCGGCAGTGAATGCTGACTCTGTAGAGGTGAGGAAGTTGACCGATGATGCCAAGAAGGGTAACAGCGAGGCTCAAAACACTCTCGGCACTTATTACTACTCTGGCAAGAAAGTGAAGCAGAACTATGATGTGGCCCTGAAATGGTTCAGTATGGCTGCCAAGCAGAAACATGTGAAGGCTATAGCTAACATGGGACTTTGCTACCAGTTGGGACGTGGCATTAAGCAGGACTCTGTGATGGCTGTGAAACTCTATAAGGAGTCGATAAAGGCTGGCAACGCTGAATTGGTGAAGCAACGCGAAGAGAATGTAGTAAAGAACAAGTCGGCTTTCGACATAAACCTGCTTGCCGACATCTACTACAACGGATGCGGAAACACAGTAAAGAAGAACAATGAGCTTGCACTGAAATACTTGAAGATGGCTGCAGCCAACAACTCGCTTGAGGCGACCGTAAGAGTGGCTACCTTGTATGACCGTGCTAAGATGTATGCCGAGGCTTTGTCTTACTACCAAAAGGCGGCTGCCAAAGGCGATGCTGTGTCGGAATATAAATATGGCGATTATCTATGCAATGGCAAAGGCACTAAGGTGGACAAGGCTCAGGCTGCAGCTTTTCTCGATAAGGCTGCTAAAAAGAATGTACCTAATGCGATGATGATGCTCGGTGACTTGCTGTATAAGGGCGATGGCATTCAGCAGGACTATGCTAAGGCTATGGACTTGTATAAACTTGCGGCTGCCAAGAAAAATCCAGTGGCAGTATGGAATGTGGGTATAATGTATAAGAACGGACAGGGCGTGAAACAGAACTATGTCATTGCACTGCAATGGCTTGCCGATGCTGTCTCAAAGGGAATGAAAGCCAACTTCCAAAAGCTTCTCAACGAACCTAATGTGGAGATTAAGAACGGATGGAAGAACACCGACTTCTACTCGTTTGTGCATGCCATGTCGCTAATGGAATCGACGACACCCGATTATGCTACGGCTGTGAAGGAACTTACTATTCTTGAAAAGAAAAACATTGCCGTAGCTTCTACACTCCTCGGACTCTGCTATTCCGACAAGTCGTGGAAAAAAGCCAACGAGAAGAAGATGATGGCTTATTACGAGAAGGCCGCAAAGGCTGATGACCCTTATGCCAACTATCTGCTCGCAAAGATTTATTTTGATGGAAGCAATGGTGTGAAGGCTGACAAGAACAAGGTGGTGGAATACTACGAAAAGGCATCTGAGGGTGGATATGCACCTGCGAAATGTGAACTTGGCAACTTGTATTTCACTGGAAAGATAGTCAACAAGGACATATCGAAGGCGATAGCCTATTATAATGATGCCTTGCTGAACGGTTATCTCTCTAAAGAGGCTGCCGACAATCTTGCTTCATGCTATCAGCAGGGACTTGGCGGTGTGAAGAAAGATGCCGAGATGGCAAAAGAGATTGCCAAGCGCGGAAAAGTGGACAACGCATGGACTACATTGCTGCGTGGCTTAACATTTGAATAAAAAAACTAAACATATATGAGAACCATTTTATCTGCCATTGTCCTTCTGTTGTATGTTGCAACAGAAGGCATGGCACAAAACATGTCGTTCAAGACGGAAGAACTGAAAAGAGTTGCTGCGGAGCTGAAGCTGGACGGTCTGGACACTCTTAAGGTTGGCTATTCTGTCTTCCCAAAGGACAAGTATAAGATTGTTATCAAGAAGACCGACAATGGTATGGTGGAGCATATAGGATTAAGTCTGTTCCGCAATGCCTACCGCCAGAAAGACAACAATGCTGTGCTTGAGTTCATAGAGAGCGGACTGCTATGCCAGACATTTAAACTGACAAGAAACAATCTGAAATATATGGACGCTAAGTTTGTTAAGGGTGGATGGAGCAAATTGCTCGCCATTACCGACTCGGCTTCGTTCACTATAGGCAAGATAGACAACAAGGCGTATCAAGCAGTATGGAAAGAGGGCAAGACGGAAGTTGTCAACATGCTTATCCCTATAAAATATGACCTCTTGCTGAGTACGCCACGCAAGGAACTTGAGCATAACTTTATGCGCGACTTGAAAGCGTATAAGCCTAAGCAGCAACCTGCAGAATGCGACATTGACGTAGCAAATCTAAGAACGGTTAGAGATCTTGAGGATACGCTGTATACTCTGCCTGGCAAGAATTATATATTGCCTACTGTCACCAACACTACATATTATAGGCTTAGCGGGAAAAAGGACTATGTGCCAGTGATCGACTCAAAGTATCCTGTGCAGACTATTGCTAACACTATGTTGCTTAACTGCAAGAGTATTCCCGAAGCCAAGATGTCGATAACGATGATAGCAAGCGACAAGAAAAACGAGACTGCTACCGTCAGTGTAAGACAGTTTTTGGAGTTTGTAAAGAGTCAAGGTTGCATTCCTTATTTCAGTTTCGAGGAGATGAGGGATGGTAAGTTGTATGGAGCCATGTTTATATATAATAAGGAGACTGGCTACGACCATATCTTTAGCCTGGAATGTGATGTGAAGGATATTGCCACAAACAAGCTTGTGCTTAATTCAAGAGCATATCTTTACACTCCAACGACAAATGTAAAGAACCTCTACAACGACATTAAAACAAAGAAATCGAAATGACATTAAGACGATTATGCACATTTATTGTGGCACTGGTTGCTTGCGCTCTATCGTGCTTAGCTCAAAACTCCTTTGAGGCTATCAACGAAATAAAACTGTCGGGCAAATATTTCACTGCTGAGGCTACTGCTGCAAGTGTTGATGAGGCTAAGAACATTGCGTTCAGTTATCTTAAGGAGAATATTGCCAACTACTGTGAGGAAATGGAGATAGAGGAGGTTGGCGAGGACAAGATAATGGCTAATTTGCAACAAAAGAGCGTAAACCGTGGCGATGCTGTAATGGTGTTGGTGTATGTGGCTAAAACCATTGTTGAGAAGAAAGAGACTATGACTTTCCATCCCAACACAAGCGTGAACACAAATACTAACAACAATAATACAAATACAACTCCCGTCATGGGGTCGGCTAACTGGCCAGACATAATCAAGAAGGTTTGTGACGTGAGCTCCTTCGTCCAGTTGCAGTACTTGCTTGACATGGCTATGGACAACAACCTTATTGACTCGTGGGGCAAATACAATTCCGTGCTCAATCAAACCGAATGTTATCTTGTGATGATGAATGTAGACCGCCAAATAGTGGCTGTTCTCTCACCAGTGAAAAATGACGCAAGAACAGACGTGAAGACAGGAAAGGTAGTTGACTCTGAAGGAATGACTTCATTCAAAAACTGTGCACCTATATGTGTGCGTATAAAATAATCTGCATATAAAAAACAAAACTTTATGAAAAGATATTTTCTTTTACTTTATGTCGTATTGGTTTCATCGTTGATGTCTGCTCAGGTGACTTTCCAATTCTGCGACGGCATATACAACGAATCGCTTAAGGTGAATGTTGAAAGAAACGTGTCGTCTTTGCTAAGCGAGATAAACAAGGCGGAAGCCAACCATCGCCAGTTGAACCTCACTAATATTGACATTGACGATATGGCTGCGAATGGCTTGAAAAGTCTTTGGACAAACATTCATTTCCGTTGTGAGTGGAACAAAAATGTGCAGTCTTGCCTTAAAGACTTCACTGGATATGAGATAAGACAGATACCAGTGGAGATGAAACCCATTGACAATACTTACAAGGGTGAGATACATAAGGAGTTGACCATCAGCTTCAATAAGAAAGGTGTTATCACGGGTGTAAGAACTGCCATCGACAACAATTCGTATGTAGCTCTTCTGCATGGTAGCAACTCAAATATTGACCTTAGAATGAGAAGGGAGATTCTGAACTTTGTGGAGAACTTCAGAAGCTACTATGTGGAGAAAAACATCAATGCTCTGCAAGAAATCTTTAGCGAAGATGCTCTTATCATTACTGGTCGTGTTATCAGAACATTAGGTAAAAACAACATTGAGGGTGTCTCGCAGAAGGTTAATGAGAAATTGATTTTCACTAAACAAAACAAGTCGCAGTATATAAACAATCTTAGGAATCTGTTCAAAAGCAATGAATTCATAAATGTTGACTTTTCGGACATTGAACTGATGCGACATGGTTCAAATCCTAACATATACGGTGTGAGACTACGCCAGAAATGGAATAGTCAGCAATACAACGGCAGACAATACTCCGACGACGGATACGTGTTCCTGCTTTGGGATTTCCAAGATGAAGGCAATCCGAAAATTCATGTTAGGACATGGACTCCCAAAAGAGCAAACCAGACAAAAGATGACTTCTCGCCAGAGGATTTCTTTATTCCGAATAAATAAGGTAGCTTCTGCTTGTTTCTTACATAGCGTGCGTGTAAAATAATCTGCATATAAAAAACAAAACTTTATGAAAAGATATTTTCTTTTACTATATGTCGTATTGGTTTCATCGTTGATGTCTGCTCAGGTGACTTTCCAATTCAGCGACGGCTTATACAATGAATCGCTTAAGGTGAATGTTGAAAGAAACGTGTCGTCTTTGCTAAACGAGATAAACAAGGCTGAAGCCAACCATCGCCAGTTGAACCTCACTAATATTGACATTGACGATATGGCTGCGAGTGGCTTGAAAAGTCTTTGGACAAACATTCATTTCCGTTGTGAGTGGAACAAAAATGTGCAGTCTTGCCTTAAAGACT
>OIYQ01000214.1_pt1 | contig 23836 bp, 22 predicted proteins | sample 1588311 | NCBI WGS metagenome assembly OIYQ01 (sample SAMN03283244) | human gut metagenome | biome: human-associated habitat; material: feces | host: Homo sapiens | place: Peru | collected 2012
GGATGCAAAGGCTGCATACTCTGATGCGGACTTTGTTGTTATAGCGGCCCCTACGAACTACGACAGCCACACGCAGCACTTCGACACATCTGCGGTCGAGGCTGTGATCAAGCTGGTCATGGAGTACAACCCGGATGCCATCATGGTCATTAAATCTACCATCCCTGTAGGCTACACCGCTTCCGTGCGTGAGAAGTTCAACAGTAAGAACATCATCTTCAGCCCGGAGTTCCTGCGTGAGTCCAAGGCTCTCTATGATAACCTGTATCCTTCTCGTATCATCGTTGGCACTGATCTGAACGATGAGCGTTTGGTCGAAGCTGCTCACGAGTTCGCAGGTCTGCTGCAGGAGGGGGCTATTAAGGAGAACATTGACACCCTGTTCATGGGCTTCACCGAGGCGGAGGCTGTTAAACTGTTTGCCAATACATATCTTGCCCTGCGCGTTGCTTACTTCAACGAACTGGACACTTATGCAGAGAGCAAGGGTCTGAACACACAGCAGATTATCGATGGTGTTTGCCTTGATCCTCGCATCGGCAGCCACTACAATAACCCGTCCTTCGGCTACGGTGGCTACTGCCTGCCTAAAGATACGAAGCAGCTGCTGGCCAACTATGCCGATGTGCCGGAGAACCTGATTGAAGCAATCGTCGAGAGCAACAGAACTCGTAAAGATTTCATTGCTGATCGTGTTTTGAAGCTGGCTGGATATTATGGTTATGACGAAGATAACGAGTACGACAAGGAACAGGAAAAATCTGTGACCATCGGCGTGTACCGCCTGACCATGAAGAGCAACAGTGATAACTTCCGCCAGAGTTCTATTCAGGGTGTCATGAAGCGCATCAAGGCAAAGGGAGCCACGGTTGTGATTTATGAGCCAACCCTGAAAGACGGAGAGACCTTCTTTGGCTCTGTCGTTGTGAATGATCTGGCAAAGTTCAAGGAGATGAGCCATGCCATCATCGCAAATCGCTATGACAAGTGTTTGGATGATGTGAAAGAAAAAGTATATACCAGAGATTTGTTTGGTAGAGATTAATAAGGGTGGGTTAGTAGAGAGATGGATGAAAAGAAAAACGTAAAGATATGCTTTGCGGCTTCATCAGGTGGACACTATGAGCAGCTCATGATGTTAAAACCGTTGATGGAAAAATATGACAGCTTTGTTGTTACAGAGAAGACTGATTACAGTGCAGAAGCAAAGGGTGAGAAAACATATTATATGAAGCAGGTCAACCGCCGAGAAAAAGATTTTATCTGGCGGATGATTCAAAATGCATGGGAGTCTATCGGCATTTACAGAAAAGAAAAACCTGATGTGGTCATTTGCACAGGAGTTCTTGCAATGATACCGATTTGTCTGATTTCAAAACTTATGGGTAAAAAACTGATTTACATTGAGTCCTTTGCAAAAGTTACTTCTCCGACAGAAACAGGAAGGTTGCTTTATAAGTTTGCGGATCAGTTTTATGTTCAGTGGAAGCCGATGCTGAAATTCTATCCTAAAGCCATATATTTAGGAGGAATCTATTAAATGGAAAATAAGATTTTCATAACACTTGGATCACAAAAATTTCAATTTAATAGATTGCTGAAAGCCGTAGATGAACTGTGTGAACGAGGAACAATCGAAGCAGAAGATGTGTTTGCGCAGATTGGATATAGTGATTATCTTCCGAAGAACTTCAATTACAAAAAGTTTTTGGATAGGGATGAGTTTAGCAATGAAATGGAAAAAGCCAACATTGTTATAACACATGGAGGCACTGGAGCCATTATTGGAGCTGTCAAGAAGGGAAAGAAGGTTATAGCTGTTCCGAGGCTCGCGAAATATGGTGAGCATGTTGATGATCATCAGCTCCAATTGATAAAGCAGTTTGATGACCTTAATTTGATATGCTCTTGTCGTGATGTTGGTGATTTGGAAACTGCACTTGATACAGTGCAACAGACAAAGTATAACAGCTATAAATCAAATACAATTAACATTATCAACAGTATTGAAGAATATATAAAAGGAAATTGATTATGAACAGAGATAAAGTTATGACTTTTGTAAAAAAGAGTCTTAGTTTTTTGCCAGATAAAAGCTATATCAAGTTATATTATCAGCTGAGAGTTGGAAGAAAATTGAATACAAACAACCCGACTACATTAAATGAAAAGCTCCAGTGGCTGAAGTTTAATTATAGGTTTCCGCTACAATCAATCGTGTCTGATAAGTTGCTGGTTCGAGATTATGTGAAAGAAAAAATAGGAGAGGAATATCTAATTCCACTATTAGGTAGTTGGGAAAAATATGAAGACATTGATTTTTCTTTGCTTCCAAAGCAATTTGTCTTGAAATGCAATCACGATTCTGGCGGATTAGTAGTTTGTACAGACAAAAATAAACTTGATCATGCAAACGCGAGAAGCAAAATTGAAAAATCCTTAAAGAGTAATTTCTTTTATATTGGCCGCGAGTATCAATATAAGAACATTAAGCCGATGATTCTCTGCGAAAAATTCATTTCTGATGATGGAAATATTCCGATGGATTATAAGATTTATTGCTTTAATGGTAAGCCGGATGTCATATTGGTTTGCAAAGACCGATTTAGCAAAAATTCACACAAAGCATCTTACTTATACTATGACCAAGAATGGAATTTCATTCCATTGAACAAAGGCGATGATAAGTTGCCTGATCCTAAAATTCCAATGCCAAAGAACTTAGATAAAATGTTAGAAATAGCAAAAATTTTATCTAAGGATTTTGTTTTTGCGCGTATTGATTTGTATAATATTAACGGACAAATTTATTTCGGGGAAATCACTTTGTCACCTAATTCTGGATTTGATGCGGATATTACATATGAAACAGATTTAATGTTTGGCAGAAAGTTGAAAATTCCATATTGGGACTCTATAAAGAGAAATATCTAATCGGGGAAAGATGATAGAATAAGGAGAAAGTAATGTAATGAAAATTTTAGTAATAGGGCCGAGTCCAATAAGATCTAAAGGTGGGATGGCTACTGTTATAGAGGAAATTGTAAAGGACAAAAAGCTGAATGAAGAATTTGAAATAGATGTTTATGAATCATATATTGATGGAAATAAATTAAAAGTTCTCCTGTTTTCTCTGCTTTCATTTGTTCGATTCTATTTTACGAAACGAAATTATGATATTTATCATATCCATGCAGCTTCATATGGTAGTACATTCAGAAAGGGATTGTATGTTCGCGCAGCCAAGAAGTGGGGGAAAAAAGTGATTCTGCATATCCATGGGGCAGAATACATGATTTTTTACGATAAAAGCAATAAAAAGAAAAAAATCTGTTCAATATTAAAGGCCGCGGATAGAGTTGTTGCATTATCTAATGAGTGGAAGCATAGATTTGATGAAACCTTTGGATTGACAAATTGCGTTGTGCTGGAAAATGGTATTGATATGGAACGATTGCAGCCTGCAATCACAAGTAATCAAGAGCATCCGCACACATTTGTATCGCTTGGTAGGCTTGGAGAAAGAAAAGGAACATATGACTTGATTACGGCAATAGAACAAGCAAAAACAGAGGTTCCTGATATTAAGTGTTATTTGGCTGGCGATGGCGAAATTGAAAAATGCAAAGATTTAATTAAGCAGAAAAAGTTGGACAATAATATTATTGTTGTCGGGTGGGCTGATTTCGATAAAAAACTGGAACTTTTAAGAAAGTCAAGTGTGCTGGTGTTACCATCGTATAATGAAGGTCTTCCGATGGCAATTTTGGAAGGAATGGCGTGTGGAAAAGCAATTATAAGCACAACAGTTGGAGCCATTCCAGAAGTAGTTAAGGAAGAAAACGGGATTCTTGTACAGCCCGGAGATGTTACTGCACTTGCTAATGGTCTATGCAAATATTGCATTGATAAGGAAGCAGTAGATAGAGCTGGAGCTGCAAATATAAAGCTCATAAAACATAAATACAGTATGAGAGTAATGCACCAAAGATTAGCTCAGTACTATGTTGATACAATGCGCGGCAGCAATGCTTGAAATGGCCTGAATGGAAGATGCATAGGAGATTGCGATGATTATTACAAAAACACCATTCCGCATGTCTTTTTTTGGCGGCGGAACAGATATGGAAAGTTTTTTTAGAGAAAACGGTGGAGCTGTTTTATCTACCACATTTGACAAGTATTGCTATGTAAATGTACGCCATTTGCCAAGGTTCTTTGACTATTCAACGGAATTGTCCTATTCAAAGACGGAACGCGTGACAAACATTGATGACATTCAGCACCCTGCAATCCGTAATGCAATGAAAATGCTAGACATGCACGAGATTCGTCTTACATATGAAGCAGACCTTCCGGCACGTTCTGGCCTAGGAACATCAAGTTCTTTCGCGGTTGGAATGCTGAATGCCTTCTATGCTTTAAAAGGTAAGTATGCCGACAAGAAGAAATTGGCTGATGAAGCTATTTATCTGGAGCGTAATCTCTGTCAGGAAGCTGGTGGATGGCAGGATCAAATCGCTGCTTCTTTCGGTGGATTCAATCGTATCAACTTTAATGCGGATGGATATGAAGTCCTGCCGGTTATTATTTCACCGGAGAGAAAGAAGCAACTTAATCAGAATTTGATGATGTTTTTCACTGGGTTTACCCGTTTCTCTTCTGATGTGCAGAAAGCAAATGCAGCAGGAAAACAGGATAAGATTGCCCAGTTGAAAGAGATGCTTGCTTTAGTTGATGATGCAGAGCGTGTTCTGACAGACAAGAATGCAGATCTGGATGATTTTGGTAGAATGCTGGATCACACTTGGAAACTTAAACGCCAAACTGGCTCAGCAGTGTCCACGAATAGTATTGATGAACTCTATGATAAGGGCATGGCTGCTGGCGCACTGGGCGGTAAATTGCTGGGTGCCGGTGGCGGTGGATTCCTTGTATTTTATGTTCAGCCGGAACGACAGGACGCAGTGCGATGGGCGATGCGCGATTTAATGCATATTCCGTTTGCGTTTGAGGATGGTGGTACGAGAGTGATTCATTATACACCGGAAACCTATGAACCAAAGAACTAATTTTGAGTGAGGAATAAAGAGATGAAAGTAGTAATAATGGCGGGAGGTAAGGGAACGCGTATTTCTTCAGTTGCCAGTGATATCCCGAAGCCTATGATTAAAATTGAAGGGAAACCAGTACTGGAACATGAATTAGAGTGTCTGCGTGACCAAGGGTTTACTGACATTGTTATTACGGTGAGTCATCTTGGTAATATTATTATGGACTACTTTGGGGATGGATCTGCTACATCCCCTGTGACGGGAAAACCGTTTGGTGTACATATTGAGTATTATTTTGAAAAAGAACCGCTAGGCAACGCAGGTGCTTTATTCAAAATTAAAGATAAACTGACATCTGATTTTCTGCTTTTAAATGCTGATGCGGTGTTTGATGTTGATTTTAATCGTTTTGTTGGCTTTCATCAGGAACATGGTGGGATGGTTACACTTTTTACCCATCCGAATAGTCATCCATATGATAGTGGTTTAATTATTGCGGACAAAAATGGAGCAGTAGAAAAATGGCTTGCTAAAGAAGACGATCGTCCGCAGTATTACAGAAACCGAGTGAATGCGGGATTGCATGTTATCAGCCCGAAAGTGCTGGAACGGGTTGATATTGATGCAGATTCAATAGGTACGATTGATGCAAACGGTAAACCGGTAAAGGTTGATTTGGATCGCCAACTGCTAAAACCGTTAGCCGGAACAGGAAAGATGTTCTGTTATGATAGCCCGGAATATGTGAAGGATATGGGTACTCCAGAACGGTATTACTCCGTATGTGCGGATTACAAAGAAGGAAGAGTGTCTGGGAAAAATCTTAAAAATAAGCAAAAAGCAGTGTTTCTTGATAGAGATGGAACGATTAATAAATATGTCGGTTTTCTTCGAAATATAGATGATTTTGAACTGATGGATGGCGTAGCTGAGGCAATTCATAAAATCAATGAATCTGGCTATCTTGCAATTGTAGTAACGAATCAGCCAGTAATTGCTCGCGGTGAAGTGTCTTTTGAAGAGCTGGAAGAAATTCACAATAAGATGGAGACACTTCTTGGAAAAGAAGGAGCATATTTGGATGCCATTTACTATTGCCCTCATCATCCTCATAAGGGATACGAAGGGGAGCGACCAGAGTTAAAGATCGATTGTACTTGTCGCAAACCGAAGCCTGGTATGCTGTTGAAGGCGGCAGAAGATTTCAATATCGATCTTTCACAGTCGTGGATGGTTGGTGATGGAGAAAACGATATCAAAGCCGGTTACAATGCAGGATGCAGAACAGCTTTGATTGGTCGTGAATCTTATGGTCAGACAGTGACAATACCGACATTAAAAGAGTTTGTAGAACAGTGTCTGAAATAAAAGAAAGGGTATCGAAATGAGTGAGTTGGAAAAAAGATTGATGAAGCATATTGATTTATTAGTGGATCGTTACCCTTCGCTTGAATCTGAAAAGAACAGTAGTATATCTGCATATCTGCTTTTGGAAGAGTGCTATGTAAATGGTGGAAAGCTGCTTGTGGCAGGTAATGGAGGTTCGGCTGCAGATGCAGAGCATATTGTCGGTGAACTAATGAAAGGCTTTAAAATGCCAAGAAAGCCAAGAACTGATTTTGCGGAAAAGCTTATGGCAGAAAATCAGGAATTAGGAACTGTCCTAGCAGAGAATTTGCAAGGAGCACTTCCGGCAATTGCTTTGGATGGACACCCGGCATTATCTACGGCATATATGAATGACTGCGAGCCGTTGCTTTGCTTTGCACAGCAGGTTAATGGTTACGGTAAAGCGGGGGATGTGTTTCTTGGCATTTCTACAAGTGGAAACAGTAAAAATGTTTTGTATGCGGCAACGACTGCCCATGCCAAAGGTATGAAGGTCATTGGTTTGACTGGTGCAAAGAGCAGCAAATTGGAACTGATGAGTGACGTTTGTATCAAAGTACCGCAGACAGAAACATATATGATTCAGGAACTTCATCTTCCAGTGTATCACTGCTTGTGCTTGATGTTGGAGGAGAAGTTTTTTGGTGAGATTTAATGCAGTCTGAATCGATTTGAAAACACTTAAGGAGAATAAAGAATGAAGAAGCTAGCACTGGCATTAAATATACCTAGAACGATTTTTGTTAGGTGCTTGATCATGCTGTCCGATAACGAAGGTCTTATTTTAGAAGAAGCCTCCTATTGGTATCGTATTTGCCATCCGAATTCAAGGATACCCAAATCAGTTATTGTGCAGTTGAATTGGGTATTACTTAGCGAGCGCCCATATCATAATCTTTTGAGCTATCGCTTGAAAAAATTTCAAAATAACAGACTGGTTGGCAACTCAATATCCTCAGTCCTGTGCAGGCTTATTTTTCCAAACGAAAAGACCTTAGTTCTTGCGGCTAACGAAGTGGGGAAAAATCTGTTCATTCAACATGGCTTCTCTTGCTGCATTACTGCCGACAAGATAGGAGAAAACTGCTGGATTAATCAGCAGGTAACGATAGGCTATGCGTTTGCGCCCAATCCGCCTGTAATCGGAAATGGAGTCAGAGTCTCTGCTGGTGCAAAAGTGATAGGAGATGTTAAGATTGGTGATAACGCTATTATTGGTGCAAATGCTGTGGTTGTGAAAAATGTTGCAGAGAATTTAATTGTCGGAGGCGTTCCGGCAAAGGAACTTGGCATAAACACAAATCACAAATTATACAAATAATTGGAGATAAAGATGGATGCAAAAAAAGTGTTGATTGTATACCTTGGAAAAAATGGAGGCCCTTCTGCTTTTACATATGAGCTGGCGTGCGGATTTTCTCTATGTGGCCATCAGGTTTATGCGCTGCTGTCTGATGCAAATGAGATGAAACTCAGTTGGGAAAAACAGAAGAAAATTAACAAAATATATATTTATACTGGCAATACACGGAAAATTGTTTCTGCATCCATAAAGATGGAGATTAAGACACGCAGATTTTTGCGGAAACGGTATTGCAATACGGAATTTGACTATGTTATATACACGATGCCCCATCCATGGTCGTATCGGATTGGCTCAGCTTTTCGTTCAAAAAAACATGTTATGTTCTGCCATGATCCCATTGCACATTCTAGTGCATGGCAGGTGTATCGAATTATCAATGACTACTTGTTGAAAAAATGTGATGATATATTTGTTCTAACGAAATCGTTTGTTCCAGTGATTGAAGAACGATTTCACGTTCCTAAAGAACATATTCATTATGTGCCACACGGCAGAATGAGCATTTATGGCAAGGATGTCTGTGGTACGGTGCCGCAACATAATGTGACGGGAGTCAATTTTATCTTTTTTGGCAATATCACGGGATACAAGGGCTTGAATGTTTTGGGCAAGGCTTACCGTGAGCTGTGCTTAGACAAGGAATTAAAAACAGATTTCACGCTTACAATTGCTGGCAGAGGAGACTTTTCCCCTTTTGCATCGGAGTATGAGGGGCTCCCCAATATTCAACTTGAAAATCGCTTCATTCCAGATGAAGAAGTTGCCTCGATTTTCCGAAAGCCGAATGCCGTACTAATCCTACCATATCTTGATGCAACACAGTCCGGCGTTATTCCAATAGCGATGGAATTCGGTGTGCCAGTTATCGCTTCTGATACCGGTGGTTTGCGGGAGCAGTTGGATAACGGCAATATTGGTGTGCTATTTGAGTGTGCAAATGCCAATGCGTTAGCAGAAGCCATGAAGAGTATGATAAAACATCCCGGGCTGATGGCAGAGCAAAGAGATAAGATGAAGGGCTATCTTGTTAGACTGAATTGGGATAACATTGCAGCTAGTATGGTTGAACAGCTTGAAGCGTTTCCAAATGATAGAGAATAAACAGGAAAGGGTGGGTATGTTGTAAATGAAGCAAATACAAAGCCGAGAGGATTATCTGGATTTTCTTAAAGCAGACAAGTCGGCAAATCATTTTCATAAACTGTTTCCAATCCCGTTTTATGATTATATTTGGATTTATCTGAGAATTATGCGTTCTCTGGAATATCTTGATAATTGTTACCCGAATACAAAAAAAATACAGAAAGCAATTCAAAAATTTAGACTGCGACAATATAGCGTTAAACTGGGTATTTCTATCCCCCCCCATACCTTTGGTAAAGGGCTGACGCTTTGGCATTGGGGATCAATCGTCATCAATCCCAAAGTTGACGGTGGCGATTTTGTTGTGATTCAATCGGACGTTAATATCTCAGAAAACGTAAAGATTGGAAACTATGTATATCTTGCACCAGGTGTTAAGGTGTTGGAAGGCGTGGAAATTCGAGAGCGAGTTATTGTTGGAGCCAATAGTGTGGTTACCAAAAGCATATATGAAGACAATACAACATGGGTTGGATGTCCTGCACATAAAATTAAGGATAACGGATATCAGGGTTGAAAAGGAGAAAACTTGAAAAGAAGAGTATTTTTAATTGCAATAAACTATAATGGTCTCTCAGATACATTGGAGTTTATTGACAGTGTAAAAAAGATAAACTACCAAAACTATCAAATCATTATCGTAGATAACGCTTCTAATAAGGAAGATGTTAGTGTTATAGACTGCATCGAGGGAGTGACACTGTTAAGGGCAGAAGAAAATCTTGGCTTTTCGGGGGGCAACAACCTTGGAATAATGTATGCTCTAGAACATGGTGCCGACTATATTGTATTGATCAACAATGATACATTAGTTGAACCGGATTTTCTGACGCATGCAGTTGATTACTTAGATCAACATTCGGACGTTGGTATTGTCACAGGAAAAATCATGTATGAGGAAAATCGGAATCACTTTTGGTTTGCCGGTGGAAAACTAAATTATTTGCGAGGAAGAGCGTATCATTATGGGAGCAATGAGGAGGATCTAGGACAGTATGATCAAACGCAACAAATCAGTTTTTGTACTGGGTGTTTAATGGTAATTTCTGTAGAGGCTTTGAAAATAGTCGGCCCTATGAGAGAAGATTATTTCTTATATTACGAGGATACGGAGTATTCAGCAAGGTTTACAGAAAATAAATATAAAATGGTTTATCTCCCATCTGTAAAAATTTACCATAAGGTAAGTGCAAGCACAGGAGGGGGATCAGTACTGTATCATTATTATAATTGGAGAAATCGTCTTTACTTCATCGAAGAGCATGTACATGGATGGAAGAAGTTCCCCGCTTATCTGTTCTATATGTATGAAGGCGTGAAAAGAATTGCATTGGGAGATATTTCTCCATGTGTTTACTTGCGAGCGGTTCGAGATTACTTATATCGAGTTAAAGGCAAGGTAATTCTATGACCAGTGGAAAATTAAAAGTAAAAACCTTGTTGAAGTGGATGTTCCTGTTATGCTGTATATTGAACTATCAGCTCTTTTATTTTTTGAGATTACCGGATGAGTTACTAAGATACAATTCAGCTAATAACAAGACGCTAATCACATTGATTATCATCGGTATGTTTGGAATCATGCTTATCATTAAGCGAACGGACTGCATGTCTAAATGGCTAAGCAGATACCTTTTTTTCTTTTTTGCGGATGTAATCGCTGTGTATGTTTACAGTGTGGCAAAGTATCGGATATCGCTATACAGTGTCTTTTCTGTTTCATACTTCTACTTTATTCTTCTGCTGGCACCTTCTTTGGTATACATATTTGAACGCGAAAAAGGCTTTGAAAAAACGCTTGTCACAGTTATGTATGTCACGTTAGCAGCAATGATTCTGTTGGCAATTCAGTCATTCCTTTATAATACTGCAGGTGTTGTTTTTCTAGATGGATATTTTCAAGTTTCCTCAGGCATAATGCGCAGTGGATTTTTGAGAATGAGTATTACGCCGTTGGGACCGTTTATATCAATTTATGCAGGCTATCGTGCAATGAGTTCCCAAAAGCATCGGTGGAGATATGCGATGATTGCATTGTTTGGCATATACTGCGCCGCATTTGTCAGCCGTACAAGAATGCTAATTATTATTACGGTGGTATGCAATCTGATTATGTACCTGATGTGTATGAAAAAGCAAACGAAAACGAACAAAATATGTATCTGTTTTGCAATTGCTGTAATCGTAGTGAGTATGCTGCCACAGTTGAATACATTTTTTAACACATTCAGCGTTGACAATGTTGAATCAGGAAGCAATACCTCTATTCGCCTTGAAGCAATTGCGTACTATATGGGATATATTCTAAAGTACCCTCTGACAGGTCAGGGATTTATTAATGCGGCAAATAGTATGGAACTATATGTTCTGCTACGTGGATTAGGAGGACATTTCTATTACGATGACATTGGAATGATTGGAACCGCTAGCAGATTTGGTGTTCCAGGATTCGTTTTTCAGTTGCTGTTACTGTCTTTTTTCTGGAAAACCAAAAATGCCATCGGAGACAAAAAAGAGCGCATTTTGCTGATCGGATTGATGTCCTATTATTTATTATCTATGATTTCTCTTTCGATGTTTGATACACAGCGAATACTTGTGCTTGCGATTACTCTTGCTGTTTTTGATTATCTTAATACTTTATGTAAGATAGAAAAGGAAGGTTGATTAATGATTAGAATCATCACGTTATATAATTCTTATAATGTGGGTGCTTTCTTGCAAGCATTCTCACTTTATTCTCTTTTGAAAAAAAAGAATTGGGATGTTTCCTTTTTAGATGTAGGGCAGAATCCTGAAGAATATTTCTGGCGAAGTATAAAATATGTCAGAAATCCGGTGGATATTATTTTTCAGCTACGGCAACGCAGAAAGTATCGTCGAGCAGTCAAGAAGCATCTGCCAATCGTAAAAAAGAACCAGTTGGGGCAGGGTGATACAATTATTGTTGGTAGTGATGAGATGTGGAATGTCAACAATGGCTCTTTTGTCCATTTGCAGGAATACTTTGGAAGGAATTTGGTCTGCCGGAAAAAGATAACCTACGCTGTCAGCGGAAACGGCACAGGGGTTGACGATCTTAGACAGTTTGACAAGACCATTGATTTTTCTGAGTTTGATGCGTTGTCTGTCCGGGACAATTCCACAGCGATGTTGGTTTCTTCAGTGGCTAAACGCACAGCAAAAAAAGTTTGCGATCCAACAGTTTTGTTCCGGAATTTTCAATCCGAACCGGTAAAAAAACTTGGCTATGACTTCCTTTTGGTTTATGCATATCCGGCTAACCTTACCAACGAAGAACGAGAAAGAATCAAGGGGTATGCAAAACGAAATGGTTTGAAAACTGTTTCCGTCAGTTTATATAATTCCTGGTGTGATGTGAATATTGCTGCGGAGCCGCTAGAGTTTTTAGGATACCTTGAACAGGCGAAAGCGGTTGTGACCAGCACATTCCACGGTACTCTTCTGTCAATTATTTATCAGAAAAATGTCTATACTTATGCTCATAATAATGAGAAAATCTGCGAGCTACTGAAGGATCTGAAATTGTCCTATCGCATTGTGGATGGTGTATATTGCTATGAAGATATCTCTGTAATTGACTATGTGCAAGTGAATGCACGTTTAGATCAAATGCAGTCGAAGGCCGATAAGTGGCTGTCTGACAACCTGAATGAAAGGAAAAAGTTGTAATGTACACAGTGAGTGTTATTGTTCCAGTGTATAACGCAGAAAAGTATATTGAGACATGCATTTCAAGTGTGTTGAATCAAACATTTACTGATTTTGAATTAATTCTGATTGATGACGGCTCCGAAGATGAATCTGGACATATTTGCGATGAATATGCGACGAAGGATACTAGAATCAAGGTCTTTCACAAAGAAAATGGAGGGCCATCGGCTGCCAGAAATTCTGGTTTGAATGTCGCACAAGGGGAATGGATTCTCTTTCTAGATTCCGATGACTGGATTGTGCCGGAATCTTTGCAGCTATTGATGTCTGAAGTGGTACCAGAAACAGCTATCATACAGTATTTATACGAAGACGGACAAAAAGGAATACCCCAAAACCAGATTACAGAATTTAGCCCGAAGGATGCATTTGCAAGGATGATTGAGGGCACAGATGGTTTGGGATATATTTGGAATAAATTGTACCGAAGGCGTGTAATCAAGGAAATTCGATTTGATGAACGGTTTAGGATGAGCGAAGATATTTTGTTTAACGCAGAGATTTTCCATACAATGAATCAAAATCAAAGGATACGGCTTTTCAATAAAGTGCTTTACGTGCATACTAAAAACCCGTGTAGCTTGGTGAATAATGCACGATATATCGGTAGATTTTCTGACATGATTAAAGTTATGGAGCAGATTAGGGAACGCTTCATGACGGAACAGGATGTTGAATTAAATAAGCAATTGGCTATTTCTCTTGTGGAAATCGCTACACTGTGCTTGACAAGATTGACAGTAATGAAAACTCAAGAAATCCCAAATCATATCATATTCTACCAAAGATGTATCAAAAAAAACTATTTGACCTTCTTTAGAACAAGCAGAACATCAATTGTGCACAAGCTATTTGTGTGGATGGTCAGTAGAAATGCTGTTTTAAGAACGCTGGCTGTTAAGGTGGAAACTCGGCGGCATGCGTGATTTAGAGGTTGCCGAAAAAATAGAGCGTATTTGAAATTCACTATCAAATTTGCGAAATACAGGGAGAAGCGCAGATTGTTGTACCTATCATATCTGTCAAAAATATATAGTCTCATTTATTGTGGTGAAGCTCATAGCGAAAGTGCTCGGAAAGATATATATATAAGGTCATTCTGCCACATTCTGATGTTTTAGATTACCAATAGGGAGGACCAAGATTTGAATAGCATTAAGAAACTGCCACAGACTATAATCTATGCAGCTCGAATAAATGATAGGGATGTACTACGGTCCAGTTCTTCAGGGGGGTTATTCACGGTACTGTCGGATCCGTTTCTGCGTTGCGGAGGGGCAATCGTCTGTTCAGTATATCAGTATGATTCCCACCGTATGGAGTTTTGTCTAATTACGGAGAAGTCCAAAAGAGACTGCGCCAAAGGCTCCAAATATATCCAGAGTTCTATGGGAGATATTTTTAGAAAAGCACATGAGTGGCTAATGGAAGATGCAGGGCGTAAGTTGCTTTTTGTCGGAACTGGCTGTCAGGCAGAGGGCTTTCGGAAGTATGCGGAACAGACCGGTATTCGACAGCGGTGTACGGTCGTAGACATTATATGTCACGGTGCGCCGAGTCCCCTTCTGTGGAGGGAATATGTCACGCATCTGGAATGCATTCATAAAGGAAAGGTGACGAATCTAACTTTCAAGGATAAAAGGAATGGTTGGCTACGGCCTACAGCTTGTGTTAAAATATTTAACAAAGAAATCTCGATTGCAGATTATGTCCGCTTCTTTTTTAGCGATGTGCCGCTACGTCCAAGCTGCTATCAATGTCCATTTGCAAAAATTGAACGGGAAACAGATATGACAATCGGTGATTTCTGGCATATTGAGGAGAAAAAACCGGAATTTTACGATTCGGAAGGCAATTCGCTGCTATTGATCCATACAGAAAAAGGCAGTGCGTTTTTTGAGCAGTGCAAGAATACATTGCAAATCGAACGAAGTACAGCTGATGAATGTTGGCAGTTGAATCTTGAGCGCCCGACAGAACGGCCACCGCATCGAGATGAGATTTTGCAGGAGTGCTTAACATATGGCACATATCAAACTATCGTGAAATATTATGGTGAGAAGCGACAAAATCTTTTGATGCGTATTGTAAGAAAGATTAAGAAACTGGTGGTGTGGAGATAATAATGAAAGAAAAAGTATTTCTCTACTCGAAAAAAGAAGATTGTTGCGGATGCTCAGCTTGTTTCGCAATCTGCCCCCAAAGAGCAATTTGCATGAAAGAAGACAGGGAGGGCTTTGAGTATCCTGAAATTGATGAAGAAAAGTGCATAAAATGCGGTATGTGCTTGCGCGTCTGCCCAATGAAGAGGAAATGAGACATTTATATGATTATAGTACTTATTTGTATTGGAGTTATAGTGGATTTAACTGCTTGTTGGAGTTATTGTTCCTACAAGAATTATAAGGAAATCAGAAAAAAAACTTGCAGTTCAAACTGCCGAAGGAAAAGAGCAGTTGGAGAAAAAAATCAACAGAAAGAGTCGCTCAAACAGACGGTGATCCTCCTACTTTTCAGGTGGTTGGAAAGTATAATTCGGCTCAATTTGCTGATTGTGGCCTACTTCCCTAGTCATCATGTGCGTAATTTCCTGTATAGAAATATTTTTCGTGTTCATATTGGGAAAAATGCTGTTATTTATTACGGTGCGGAGATTCGTTCCCCGTGGAATCTGCATATTGGTGAAGGAAGTGTAATTGGGGATAGGGCTATTTTGGATGCAAGAAATGGAATTTATATTGGAGAAAATGTTAATCTGTCCAGTGGAGTATGGATTTGGACACTTCAGCATGATGTAAACGATCCATACTTTGCTACCAATAATGAAGGGAAATGCGTCAAGATTGGAGATCGTGCATGGCTTAGCTGCAGGAGCGTGATTCTTCCGGGCGTAACAATTGGCGAAGGTTGCGTAATTGCGGCAAGTGCGGTTGCCGCAAAATCCACAGAAGCGTTCTCAATCTATGGTGGAGTCCCTTGCAAAAAGATTGCGGATAGAAATCCAAATCTGGAATACCGCTTTAACGGATCTCATTTGCATTTTTTGTAAGAGAATGTATCCAAGTAATTCAATTCTACAGCGGAACTCTGATTGAATCGACAAGAAGGAAAGAATATGGTTAATAAAAATAAAGAACTGGCAGTTAATACTGCTATTCTGACAATTGGTCGGATTTGCACTCAGTTTATGAGTTTTTTCCTTATGCCGCTATATACAGCGGCATTATCCACAGAGGAGTATGGTGTTGTGGACTTGGTCGGAACATACACCTCGCTATTACTGCCAGTGGCACTTTTGCAGATTGATCAAGCGTTATTTCGCTTTCTAATTGATAAGCGAAACGATGAGGACGGAAAGAAGTACGTTTTAACGACCGCAGCTATTTTTTCCTTGGCACAGGTAGCAGTTGTAATTGCTGTTTTTCTGCTTTTTGGACGGTTTATATCGACAATCTACAAGTGGTACCTCTTGTGTAATCTGATTATGGCGATTTTTTCAAGTATGATGCTTCAAACAGCACGAGGTCTGGGCGACAATGTATCCTATGCAATTGCCAGTTTTTTATCTGCACTGGTAAACGTCATCTTAAATATCCTCACAATTCTCGTACTAAAAATGGGCGTGGTTGGCATGCTTGCAGCAACAATTGCAGGTAACTTTGTGGTTGCCGTGTACTTGTATTTTAAGGAAAAAATCTATTGCTATATTGACATCGGCTTCTTCAATAAGGGCGCCCTAAAAGCAATGTTGAAATACTCAGTCCCGCTAGTCCCGAATGCCTTGAGCTGGTGGGTACTGAGTGCATCGGATCGCAGTATTGTTCTGGTTTTCCTTGGAGCAGCATTTAATGGTCTGCTATCTGTCGGCCATAAATTTTCAAATTTGTTTATGGTTTTTTATAATATTTTTAATATTTCATGGACAGAGTCGGCGTCCTTACATCTGAATGAACCAGATGGTGAGGGGTTTATCTCTGGTGTAATAGTAAATATGTTCAAGCTGTTCAGTTCAATCGCCATCGGTATGATCGCTTGCATGCCGTTTGTATTTCCAATAATGATTAACGAGAAGTTCAACGACGCATACGGAATTATTCCACTGTTTATGCTGTCGTCTATTTTTAATGTCGTTATTGGATTGTACAGTGTCATTTACGTTGCATTGAAAAAAACAAAGGAAATCGCAAAAACATCTGTCTATGCGGGCATAATCAATATCATCGTTCATCTAGTTCTAGTCAAATATATTGGGCTTTATGCGGCACCAGTATCCACAATCGTTGCATTTGGTTCAATGGCAGTGTACCGTTATTTTGATTTGAAGAAATATCTAAATGTTCCCTTACCAATGAGCGTTTTACTGCTTGTTAGCGGAATGTTTGTCCTCTCATGTGTGTCGTTTTATAGTAAAAATACGATTCTGCAAATCGTTATACTTTTTGTGATTGCCGTTGTTTGTGTGATAGCCAACAGATCGATTCTAATGGAAGCCGTACGACTGATTTTGGGAAAGCTTAATAGATTGATGGAAAGCAGATAATTTTAGCGGTCTTTGGTCTTGCAATGTAAAGAAAGAATCGAACGGAAAAAGCTAATAAAGGAAGATATTTTAGAGGATTTTCTGAAAGTTACTGATATAAAGTAGGAGTTGTGGCAATTTGAGTGGGACGATGAGTCAAAGCAGACCATTTAATAGCAATATGAGTGCAAATGAATTTCTTAAAATTCAAATAAGCCGGATTTAGTTATTTGATTCGACGGTAAGCTGTGCTATAATAAAAGTGGCAGTTTCTCGTACTTACTTTAAAAGGACAGGCAAGGTATCATTGTGCGTCATTTATCATATCGAAAGACTCGAGTTCAATCCAGATGCGATTATTGAAGCAATAACATGGACTTCAAAAACTAAAACTGATCGAATGAAAAGCGGATTCGGCAAAGATATTCATCGGTTCTTGGAGATAGCTGATGGCTTGTTTGAGGTTTTTGTATTCCCAGTGGCATTATGAAAGAACCGATAAAAGAAATTATAGTCGTATGTTTTTAAACCTCCATGGTATATCATAGAGAGAATCACGCACATATACTGGGAGCAGTAGCTCCCAACGCTGCTCGAAACTTTGCACACCTCTACGCGGTGAGCGGCAGGCAACATAGTATGAGATACTGTGGCTAAGAATGCAGAGGATGGCTTGTCAATGTGAGGGTTATGTGTGATGAAAAACGTTATAGGAGTAGATAGCATTACATTTGCCTCTTTACTTAGTGGGGAGTCGATAAGTACTGAAAATGTTGTTATAGATAAACAGACACTGGCACAGTTGATTCGTTTTGTCAATGGAGAAAGCCTGACAAGAGCAAATCAGACTATAGTGTTTGAATCTGTGTCGGTTCCAATGGACAGAGCTAATGTTTTGTTCGTTGAATCTGAGAACTTTTCAGTTGATGTTTATGTGACTGATGCACTTGGTGATCGGTATCTTATTAAGATTCCTAATGCGGTAATTCATTCACAGAATCCTGATCCTGATAGAGATAACCACACCACTATATTTGCAAATGTAGAACTGATGCTTCAGCCGCACTATACAGTTTCAGCAGTACCGTTAAATTAACTTAATTATTACTAAGGAAGCGTAATGACTGTTCAAGAGTTTGCTGTACAATGCGGTACTAAAGAAGCCACTGTGGTGAAGTGGTTGGAGAAAGGATATGTGCCGGGAACAACTAAAGTAGACGGAGTGTTCCGTATTCCTCAATCAGCGAGAAAACCGTATACAAAAAACCGTGCTAAAACAGGAAGTGCTATTCTAAAAAGTATGGTCAAGGCATGTGATTTGCGTTTGGGAATCTGTGCAACGGTGTATAAAATTCCCGAAGCTGAGTTTTCTGGATATATTGAAACTTTAGTACATTCACAACTGATTAGCACATTTCAGGATGATGGGATTACATATTATAATGTTACAGATAAAGGTGTTGACTGGTTAAAACACCCATTCAAGAAAAGCGATTGGATTTCGTTGATTGGGACAAGTGCATCTGTGGTGTCTGCAATTTCGGCCACCATTCCTTTGATTGTCAAATAGTATTATTGTGCTCATCTGCTTACAGTGCTATACTAAGACCGTAAATACATAATAGACAGGTTAATATCCTATGCCCAGAAGCAAAGGTAGCAAGAATAAACCGAAAGTTACCAACGACTACGCATCTCAGATCGTAGAGAAGCAAGAATCTATCACTTCTCTAACAACTGTGATCGCCTTCGTTACGCGACTAATATCGACACCTGAAAGCTGATCTGAAAGAGAAGAAGACTGCTCTTAAGGCTACCCAGAAGGAACTGACCAAACTGGAAGCCAGGAAAGCTGCCGCCGATCAGAAAGCCGCCGAAGCGGCGAAGAAGAACGAGGCGGAAAAACTCGTGAAGAAGTTGCTGGCTGAGGGTGTCAGTGCTAACGACACAATTGAAAAGTTGAAATGAAACACAAGACTATAACTTCAAGTGTGATGTGACACTAAGGATTACCAAATTGCGAGACGTTTGGCTTTCAAAGGAAAGGACGAATTTATGAGAAGTATATTGGATGATTTCCCAACTGAGAAATTAATACTGCATAAGCCGTCTGGAAAAATCTATGAGGTAAAAGGGCTAGTTGGATCGTCTGGAATTCAGAGTGAAGACATTACTGTGCCCATTGAACCAAATGATTACTATGAACGAGATTTACCCAATGGAATAATTGAGTATTATGAGGTGGTGGACCCGGGATTCCATAAGGGGATGCATGACATACCTGATCACTACCAGACGAAGGTGAAAAGAATTTCAAAACCAATTTCCTATAGGGAAGATAACGAACTTCCACAGATGATCTTCATTAGCCATTCTTCTAAAGACAAAGAGTTTACGAAAGCTTTTGTAGACTTACTATTTGATATTGGGCTTAATGAAGAGGATATTGTTTGTTCTTCATATCCTAGCCTTGGAGTTCCGCTTAGAGCCAGTGTTTACGAGTGGCTTGTAGAAAAATTCCAAGAATGCAGGCTGCATGTATTCTATTTTCTTTCTCACAACTATTACAAATCTGCCGCTAGTCTGAATGAAATGGGCGCTGCGTGGGCGATGAAACAAAAATGGGATGGAATTCTTCTACCGGGTTTCTCTTTTTCAGAGATTACTGGTTGTATTGATCCGTCCCAAATCGGCATTAAACTTGATGGAGATATCGATGAGTTAAAACACCGACTGGGTGAGCTGAAAGATGATATTGTTGAAGAGTTTGGCCTAAGAACTGTTAGTGCAACTCGTTGGGAAAAGATACGAAATGAATTCATTGACAAAATTCAAAAGATAGCGCTGACTGAGGAGCCGCTACAGGATGTCGAGTATACGCCCACTTCTATTGCTAAAATGAATGGGATGGCAATATATGCTTGCGTTATGTTGATGTACGCGGCTGCTTTTGATGGTAAAATAATGGTGTTGCCAACATTGGGATATACATCCTACCGAGCAGGTGGGCGCAATATGGAGCGAAGTCAAAACCCGCGTGAATTGGCGGTCTGGGATGATGCTGTGGGTCAGCTACAATCTAATGGATATATAAAGAGAACTGGGAAAAAAGACCAGATTTTTCAGGTTACAGCTGAAGGCTATAATATCGCTGACGCATTTAGAAAAACAAATGATTTAGATCTGTCTAAAGAACCGGCTGAAGTATTATTGCAATTTGGCGTGTAATGTGCCCTCGGAAAGAAAATCCACATCAATCGAAGAAATCGTATAGTTCTTAAAAGAAGCTGAAACATATTACTTGGCAACTGTCAAAGGAGACCGGCCGAGAGTGCATCCGCTTGGTACAGCACATGTTTTTGAAGACAAGCTGTAATCCAGACTAGAAAGAGGAAGGACGTTTTCAAGCGGCTGCATGCCAACCCGAAAGCAGAACTATATGCATTCAAGGACCGTGAGGGAATTCGTGTTGCGGGCGAACTGGTAGAAGATGACCGTGTTGAGGTGAGACAGTCCATACTGAATGCTTATCCTGAACCGAAGAAGATTTACGCTGCAGATGATGGTAACACTGAAGTGTTCTACTTCAAGTATGGTGTGGCTACTATTATTTTTTCACCCATGAGCTGAAAGTAATTTAAGTTTGATGATATTGCCGTGTGGACAAACTGAGCTCCAGCAGTTCACACGGTATTTTTTGAAGTATACTTTATAGTTTGTGACGAAAATAAGAGGGAGGAAGTCATATGAGAGAAACACGAAAGCCCGGCGGAGGCCGGAAAAAGTCAAAGCCGGAGTATGATGCAGGGAAAAATCTGAAAGAGCAGATGGGTGCAGCGGTGTCCCTCTATAAAAACAACTCCCTTCAAGCCATCGCAGATGAACTGTCCCTCAACCCTATCAAGGTTCGAAAGCTGCTCATCACAGCCGGGGTGTATGAGTCAGACATAGCGGAGACGGTGCAGCACACCTTTTACAAGTATAGAGAAATCCAAAGCTATAAAGACGCAATCCTCTCCACCGCATCAGAACTCAAGCTGTCCAAAGCCTCCGTCACCTCGTACCTGCCATATGAAAAGGGAGTGTATTTCCCAAGCACGACCTCCACAGAGAAGATCAGTGCAGGAGCAGAGCGGCAGCGGAGATACAGAGCAATGAAAAAACTGCGAGCAGCGCCGACAGAGGAGCATTTGTGGGATGTGGTTCTGATGTATCAAAAAGTGCGTTTTAAAACCTATTCCGGCTTGCCATTCTCTTATGAAGTCCGAAAAGGCAGAAGTGGGGAATACACAAAGGAGCTCTGGATCGACCGCCGGGAGAACAGCAAAAGTCTTGCGTGGAGCTCTGTATTGCTGGCACTGAGCAATATTAAAAAGGTAGGAGAGGAGGTGGCCCGTCCAAAAGCGCTGGGTGACATCAGGGGCGTGACTTACATCTACGGCATGTTCTATCGGTTTGGACTCCTCGATATGCCTGACGAGGCAAAGCGTAAAATGAATAAGTGCGGGTATGTTTCCAAGGGCTGATATGCGGGTGCTTATGTGAGCAACTGACGGTGCGTAAGGTGATAAAGGTTCCATATCGAACAAAAACACACGACTTCCCACACCATCTCCCAAAATCGCTTCCGGTGAAATTTTAGCAAAAGAGGCAGCAGAGGAGCGCATCTGGGCAGGGCGAACGCCCCCGGCGGGAGCCCCGGGCCCCGGACGCTCCGAGGAGTGCACGCGATATCACATGAAAAATTCACGCTTATAAAAAGCAAAAACATCCCCAAAACTCAAAATTGCGAAAAAACTTGAAAATGACGCTGAAACGTGGTATAATTTTAGTACGAACAAGTCGGTTTTGGTACGACAACGGTATGCTGTGGTACTGTAACTGTTGTTTCGAAATTATGAACGACCACAAAAAATGCGTGAAAAATTAGCGTAGCTACGACGACACCTATCAGGTTCAGGTCGTGTCTTGGTACGACAACGAGAACTCCTACGCCTCTCGGATGCTCTGTACTATGAGGCGCTTCGCCGAGAATGGCTAATAGAGTTTTTACGCTCAAAAGTGCTTGAAGCATCGTGCCGAATAACAGCTTATACAGGCCTTTCTGGTGTGAATATTGTGATCGGCACGACAACAGGATATTGCGTTCTACACCCTTTCTTTTGCGGGTTTCCGTGAGAGGAAGGGTGTTTTTATCTGTCTGCGGGGAGAAAATCTGCAGAAAGGATGATTTGCTCTGAGAATTGTGCTATACTGAACTTACAGTGTCCCGGAGCCGCTGCACCATGCAGACGACATTGCTTCTCTTTGCAGGAGCATCAGGCAACGGGGGAAAGCATATACACTATAAAAAGTTCACTTTTGGGAACGAGGTAAGCAAGAATGGGAAAGTATTTTGGAACTGATGGCTTCCGTGGTGAAGCTGGTATTGATCTGACTGCCGACCACGCCTACAAGGTTGGCCGCTTCCTTGGCTGGTATTATAATATGCTCCGCAAGCGCAACGGCAACAGCGAGCCTGCCCGTATCGTTATCGGCAAGGACACCCGCCGCAGCTCCTATATGTTTGAATATAGTCTTGTCGCTGGCCTGACCGCTTCCGGCGCAGACGCCTACCTGCTGCACGTCACTACTACGCCGTCTGTGGCTTACATTGCCCGCGTGGACGATTTCGATTGCGGCATCATGATTTCTGCCAGCCACAATCCGTTTTACGATAATGGCATCAAGCTGATCGACTGCTACGGCGAAAAAATGCCCGAGGAGACCCTGCTGCTGGTGGAGGACTATCTTGACGGCAAACTTCATGTGTTCGATCAGGACTGGTCGGAACTGCCTTTTGCACACCGGGAGCACATCGGCTGCACCGTGGACTATGTGGCAGGTCGCAACCGCTATATGGGCTACCTGATCTCTCTGGGCATCTACTCCTTCAAGGGCATTAAAGTCGGTCTGGACTGCGCCAACGGCTCCAGCTGGAATATTGCCAAATCCGTGTTTGACGCTCTGGGCGCTGACACCTACGTCATCAACAACAAGCCCAACGGTCTGAATATCAATAACAACGCTGGCTCTACCCATATTGAAGGTCTGCAAAAGTTCGTGGTGGAGAACGGTCTGGATGTTGGTTTTGCCTTTGACGGCGACGCTGACCGCTGCCTGTGTGTGGACGAGAAGGGCAATGTCATCACCGGCGACCACATTCTGTACATCTACGGCTGCTACATGAAGGAGCACGGCGAGCTGATGAACAACACAGTGGTCACCACGGTCATGTCCAACTTTGGCTTGTACAAGGCCTTTGACGAGCAGGGCATCGGCTACGCAAAGACCGCTGTGGGCGACAAGTACGTCTACGAATACATGGCTAAGAACAACTGCCGGATCGGCGGCGAGCAGAGCGGCCATATCATCTTCTCCAAGTACGCAAGCACCGGTGACGGCATCCTGACCAGCCTGAAGATGATGGAAGTCATGCTGGCCAAGAAGCTGCCCATGAGCAAGCTGGCTGAGCCGCTGAAGATCTACCCGCAGGTGTTGGAAAACGTCCGCGTGACCGAACGCATAAGGCTATTCACTATGGGGATGACAGCATTCTGGAACCAGTATTCACAGAACGAAGACCGGGCG
>OIYQ01000218.1_pt1 | contig 23454 bp, 26 predicted proteins | sample 1588311 | NCBI WGS metagenome assembly OIYQ01 (sample SAMN03283244) | human gut metagenome | biome: human-associated habitat; material: feces | host: Homo sapiens | place: Peru | collected 2012
CGGAGTCTGCAACATTGCTTTTGATATCTCCTGAAATAATTCTTTATCTCCGGGATTAACGATGTTCTTTCTTCCGATCACGATCTGCTTGAACGCATATTCCTGTTTATCTACCCGTGTCCATTCATCCGGATGCCCAATCGATTCCAGATACTGAGCTGCGTAATTGTAGCACTCAATATATGTACGAATTTCTTCCGGCTTTTTGTTTTGCTTGGCTGCCAGAATACCTATATCCATTCCAGCATCAAATTTTTCCTGGTAGTCTGCCGCTATTGCGTGCCATACATATTCTGCCTTCATATCAGAATGAATCTGCAAGGCAACTTCAAGGTCATATATCCCTTGAGGATCACTATCTGGCAATACGGCCACACGAACAGTTTGGAAATGGGCATATTTGGATTTGTTGCCGTAATACAATTCGCGCCAAGCACAAAGACGGCGGTTTCCGTTTACAACGACACCATCCTTAGAACAAATAAGCGGTTCGGTTTGTTGGAGTTTATCGTTGTCCTTAAATGTTTTCAGCAGATTTTCTTTGTCTACCAATAATTTAAGTACCTGATGCTGATTCTCCTGCGCTTCGATTGAGTTCGGATCGCTAACAAATAAATCTCTAGGGAGATCGCGATGCTGTGCAAGCCATTCTTTCTGCAAACTTTTCGTTCGAATATTTTCAATTCGATAAACCAACATTTCTATAGGGACTTCGATAACCGTCAGCGGACGATACTTCCCACGATAATTGACCTGATACTTCTCGCCATTCTGCGCATTGTTAACTGCTTCGTCAATTGCAACGATGCGCTGCATATTGGGGTATCCAAAATGATATGTCACGCCCATTGTTCTCCCTCCGTTCCATCAAATCCAATAACTACTATTGGCATGGTGATAACTTGACTGAAAATCGGTAATTCTCTGATTAAACGCTCGTAGTTAGCCATGTTGGACCCAAGTTCTTTTGCTGTTTTTATCTGCGGAATGAGAATAATCCCGGCAGTGATATTTCCCCTCGTATAGAGCGTCTGTAGTTTTAAAAGATCTGCATATATTCGTCCCACATTTCCTGTTTGAAAGCACATACCAATACCTTTCAAATAAGACGAAATTGTAATTCGAGAGGATGAATCCAAGCGATATTCACCTGTCCATCCCTCTTTTTCCAATCTTTCTCGCACAGACTCTTTGATGCTTGCTACCGTTCTCTTTGATAAAATAGGATTAATATCCCATAGAATTTTTTCTACATCAGAGACGATATCACGAGGAACTACTTTAAGACCGCTTCGATGCTCATATATCTGCGTTCTCATTGTTTGTTTCCCTCCATTCGTCTGGGATTTTTGACAATGCACTTGTCTTGGGGTCGTAAATAGGCTTGTCATAGGGGCGATATTTAATACTTCCAGTAACAGTTTGATCTAACCGTTCCTTGCCTTTGTTAGCATACTCCTCCACTATCTCGCATCCCCAGAAAATTCTCTTATGAAGAAGTGCTGCAACACCAGATGATGCAACACCAGAAAATGGATCAAAAACAAGATCATTCTCATTGGTCAGGGCTAAAACTAGCCGCTCAATTAGCCCTACAGGAAATTGACATGGGTGATTAGTCTTTTCAATATGATTACCTTTCACATTTGGAATTTCCCATACATCTTCCGGATTCTTGCCCTTTGGGTTTCCAGACAGTTTCCCTTTGTTTTCTCCACGATAACTGCGTTTTCCGGGATACTTTGCAGGGACTCGCACATCATCCAAATTGAAGGTGTAGGTGTCACTTTTTGTGTACCACATAATCACTTCGTAACGTCCACTAAATCTGTTTTTGTTATGAAGTCCATGCCCAAAATGCCAGATGATTCGGTTGCGCAAATGCAAATTCAACTCTTTAAAAATAGGGGCAAGCTCAATATCGAGTGGCGTAATACTGCCGTTCTCAACATAGTTTCCCACTTGCCAGCAGATGCTTCCGTTATCTTTGAGCCGAGGATATATCTTTTCAATGATTCTTTTCTGCCAATCGTAATAATCAGAAAGTGGCACCTGATTCTCATATTCTTTGCCAATGTTGTATGGCGGTGATGTAACAACCAGATCAAAAATCGGTTGCATGGGTAACGCATCCAGAAATTTCTCGACATCCATCAAGAATAATTGCGTAGTAGCGGTATTTGGCAAAACTCCTTTTTCAATGTTTTGAATTATATCTATAGGCATCTTCATACCTCCAAATGGCACATATTATTTTCAATATCAATATTTGTCATAGTTTGTCGAATAGACGATTTAGGAAGAGTTGCAAACCAAGGGGTTAGTGCGCCCATTCGCACCCCTGAGGTGGAACGCACCCCATTATTTCGAGTCTGGGTCGCTGAAAATAACTACCCGACCAAAGTCCTCACCACATCTATAATCTGCTCGTAGGTAATATCCTGCGCGTAAGCGAACTGCTTACGGTATTTATCCCACATGGCGCGGAGTTCTGGGCTTTCCTCGATGTTGCGTAGTATTCCAGGAACATCTGTGATCTGCTCCGCAGTGCCGCGATGCTTGGCTGTTGCACTCAGCGCCTCAGCAAACACGGCTTTATCAAATTTCTGTGTTGTGGTCAGTATGTAGGCATCATAGAAATCTCTGGGGCGGGTATTGAACACACCACGCCGCAGGATGGTTTCCACCTTTTCTGCCATGACTGTTTCAATGTTATACGCCCACAGCTCATAGGACTTTTCATCATCAAAAATCTCGGAGAAGTTGTACTGCACCGCATGAGGTGTGATGGCATCACCGGTGGACACATCAATACTCATCGGGGTCAGAAGTGTGTCGAACCTGGCGTTCAGCATGACGCGGTAGCCGCCGTAAATATCATCCTCCCGGATGGGAGAGATGGTTCCAATCTCGAATACCACGCCATCGTCCAAAGAAATGGCGCAGACCTGCTCCAACGCACTGCGGATCGCATCCGGTGTGAGGGGCAGGTTTTTCAATGTGGTGTCCAAGTCCATCGTAGCCCGGTTGTCCAGACCGACGATGGCCGCCACCAGCATACCGCCCTTCAGAACGAACTTCTCTTTATACGCTGAAGCAGAAAGGCGTACAAGCAGCCGCTCAAACATATAGTTCTGCAAGATCACCTGAGCCGGGATGTTTTTCTTCTTGGCAATGTTGCGGATCTTTGCTTTCAGGCTCATTGCTTTGCTCACAGAAGCACCTCCAAGTATTGACGCAGGATGTTCGCCACACGCATCTTCTTCGCGTAAGAATTGAGCTTGTTCAAATCCTTCTTGGGATTGGCAGCGTACAGTTTCAGCGCCGCCAAAAAGGTTTCCATTCCGAGCTTATTACGGCTGCGGATCACATCGCAAACGGTGCGTTCCAGATCGTAGCAGGGAACGAGATTACCGGCAGGCGTTTTCAGCTCGGTCTTGCCGAGATCAAACAGCTCCGGCTTGATGTAGTACACTTTACACTCTGCTTTGATTGCTGCAGAAGGGATGCATCCGGACGGTGCAGTGATTGTGTGTTCAAAAGGTGTTCTGTCCGAAATACCATGTAAGAACAGAGCTGTTTCGTGAGAGAATATGATTTGTGTTGAACGCTTGCTTATCGACAGCAGTTCATCCTCCATATCATCGGGAAGGATGTACTGTCCCTTTACAATGCGATGGATTCTATCTTCTTTGCACAGCTTGTAGAGCATAGCTTTTGAGATGCCATGCTGCGCTGCGATTTTTGTTTCAATGATACCGCCATGCTCCTTGGCAATGGCAGCGAGTTCAGCAATATAATCCATTCAAACACCTCGTTGCAATAACTCAATAATATTATACTCGGAATTACGATCATAGTCAATACGTTTTCAAGGACATTCGGAAAATATTCACAATTAAATTATGACGATAATCAACACAGAGTAAAGGGCTTGGGATACTCCCAACAAACAAAAATTTCCGGTATGTACGGACACCGGCTGTGCTTGCTGTTCTCTCAAATCCCAGTTTTCTCCGTCCCAATGCCGCTCTTTCTCTCCGCCGAAATCTGCGCTATACTGTAAGAAAATCAGCGGAAGGAGGGCTTTCATATGGCACTCAAACGGGTATTTGCCGGGTTTTACACGCGATACGACGGAAAGCCCATCTTCGTTGTCCGGGTGCTCAAGGACATCGACACCGGCGAGTCCATCGTGGTCTGCAAGGACGCCAGTTTTTCCAAAGAAGACAACGAGCATTACTACCTCATCCGGTACACCTCCTTCTGCGAGCAGGTCGAAGTCGATGGTGTGCTGCGGGATAAATACGTCCGCCAGACCCGGCGCGAGATTGACGAAGGCACCGTCCGCGAAGTGTATGAAGACGGCTTTCCTGAGCCCAAGAGCAAGCCCTTCACTTACGTCGATGAGCGCACCATCCGTTGCAGTCGAACCTACTATGAATACGCCAAGGGCATCTGCGAAAACTACCGGATGGACCTACGGCGATACAAGCTCATCCGGGAGCGGAAGCAGTACATCGGCGTATCCAACCGCGAGGCATATCAGGCCATGTGTGAGGATCTCGCGTTTGCTCAGCAGTCTCTCAAAACGGTGCTCAACGACTACGCCGATCTCTTCCGGAAACGCTTTTCCGAGGGGCTGTCCATCCGCAGGGCAGCAGATGCCATGCAGCAGAATCGCGGCGTGATCGAGCGTCGGCAGACCGCACTCTATCGGGCGTTCGCCCAGCTCTTGCAGCAGCGGGACGAGGCAGATGGTGTCTGTCGGCTGATGCAGAAAACTGAATACGATCAAAGAGATATAGAGGATTTACTTGAATAATTGATGCAACATCAAAGCGCTTGTCGTAGTGGCAGGCGCTTCTTTTTTGCCCTTGTTATGACAGAACCGTGACACGCCGCATCATTTTGTCCGTTGTAAAGTAGAGAGGAAAACGTCTGTGAGACAAAATCGTGACACTCTGATTTATTTTGTCCGTTGGTTATATAGAAGGGGAAAATAATTTTCTCTCGACCCCTGTTTTTCTCTTGAAAAATGTCCGTTGTAAAGTGAAAGGCAAACAGCTTCGCTTCCAAGCCGCCCTTCAAACAAAGTTTTTCAAAATTGAAAGGAGAAACATTATGATCACTTACCACAACCGTACCCACATGACCGCTGTCCCCACAGAACTGCTGCAAGACACGCACCTTTCTGTTGAGGCAAAAGGCTTCGCCGCAATCCTCTACGCCCTTGGCGATGAAGGCGTTGAGCTGTCGGAGCTGGCCCGTCAGCTGAACATGCCGGAGGAAAGGATTTCCGTTGTTTTAACAGAACTTGCCGACACGGATTACCTGCAAATCCGGAAGGAAGGCGATGATGAGTTCTGTCTGGAACTGAGGGGGAAGTAATACATGCCGGACCGCACACGACCCATTCGAAAGGAAATCTGCCTGAACGAGCAGGAATTGAATCTCATCCAGCACAAAATGCGCCAGCTGGGAACACACAATTTCGGCGCTTACGCCCGGAAGATGCTGATCGACGGCTACATTATCAAGGTGGATTACACCGAGCAGAAAAAGCTGGCTGCCGCCGTCAGCCGTGCCGCCTCAAATATCAACCAGATATGCCGTCGCATCAACAGCACTGGGCGCTGCTATGAGGACGACGTTGCCGAGCTGAAAGCACGGCAAGCCGAGATCTGGGAGCTGCTGAAAGTGCGGCAGAGAGATGAACTTTGACCACAACGGGATTTTCCATGTGTGGGTTTTCCGTCACCGGTTTTCCGGACGGTGGACAAGCTGACGCTCCGGAGCGTTCCGCAGCCGGATTTCAGGACGACGGTTTTCGTACCTTCCATCGGGGCTGAAATTCATCCTCTAACTAATAAGAAATAAATCAAGATACAAGAGAATCAATCTATCAATCAGTCAACACAAAAATGGATGGATTGATGGATGGGACAGGAGGTCAGGTGAAAACTTTTTGCAAGCTCACGGCGCAGAGCCCGGCGGCGTCCTATGTACCGCTTTCGAGGTTTCTTCTCCAAGATGAAACCCTGCGAGACATCAGCAACGACGCCAAGGTGCTCTATGCGCTGCTGCTGGACAGAGCCAGCATTTCCCGGCAGAACGGCTACGTCGAGCCGGACGGCACGATTCGGCTGTACTTCACCTTGGAACAGGCGCAAACCAAACTCCACCGCAGCCGTCAGAGCGCCACGCGAATCTTCCGGGAGTTGGAGTACAGCGGCTTGATTATCCGAAAAAAGCAGGGCTTGGGCAAGCCCGCGCTTATTACGCTGAACTATCCAGCGGACGCAAAGCTCATCACAAAGGAGGGTGAAGATGCACAAGCTTGACCCCATCGAGCGGCTGCCGGATGGCACGCTCTTCCGCCTGACGCCGGGGCAGCTCCGCAGCGTGCGCGGCCTTACAAAGCGCTGCTGCAACTTTTCGGGCGGCGAGTGCCTGGTGCTGGACGGTGTCTGCCCGCAGTTTATCTCCCACAGTCTGATCTGCCGGTGGTTCCGCCGCGCCGTGCTGCCCCAGCAGCCAAAGCTGGAACAGGCCATCCTCAGCCCGAAAAAACTCCGCCGCTGCGAAGTCTGCGGCAAGGGCATCCTTGCCCACTCCGGCAGGACAAAATACTGCCCCGCCTGCGCCAAGGAGGTTCACCGCCAGCAGAAGGCGAAATCCGCCCGCAAACGGCGGTCGGGCGTAGACAATTTGGGGGCGAAAAGCCCTTGAACTGCAAGCATTCCCGCACCACCAAAGCCGCGCGGCAATACGATTTCCCTCGCAGCCGCGAAATCGAGTTCTATTTGTCTACATAGCAGTCGGAACACACGCATAGATTGAAGAAGAAAACGCTCTGGAAAGGAGGGCAGCCATGGAAGTATTTCTGATCTTCCCGAAATCAAAGCAGGCACAGCATGAGCTTGGGCAGGAGCTGGCGAAGTTCCAGTCCGAGCAGATGCTGAAAACTGTCCAGAAGCTGCCCTGTTCCACGGAGCAGAAGCTGGAACTGGTGGACGCCGCCGTGAAACACCTGAAAGCGCAGCAATAATACATAGCAAGCGAGCAGACCGGCATTCAACGCCGGTCTGCCCGTTTTTCATATGGATCGTTATTGTTTTTCTTCTTTCAGAAGTCTCTTGAACAGCGTGGGATAGTTGCTTGCGCCGTGGGCGATATGGTAGACATAGACCGTCTCAGCGATCAGCCGATACACGCAGATATACTTTCCTGCAATCACATAGCGATACCCGCCGTTTCGCAGTTCCTTGTCCTGCGGGATATGGCCGGACAGTGGAAACATTTCCAGACGGGAAAGCGTATTCAAAATCAGATTGGTGATGTTCCTTGCTGAGTTTGGCCCTACAAGGTTCATGTGGAGCTGTGCGATTTCTTCAAGCTCCCGCTGGGCAGGTTCCAGAATCACAAGATTAGCCACGCTGATAGATCGTCTCCAGCCGTTTTCTGGACTCCTCCAGCGTATAAGTCGGTGCGCCGGAAAGCCGGGCTGCTTCTGCGATCTCCAGCTTTGCGCGCAGCTTCAAGGATTCTTCGCGCTGTTCAAAGGCCTCGATGCTCATAACGACAAGGTCGCCTTCGCCGTTTTTGGTGATATAAATGGGTTCCGCTTCGTCATGCGCCAGATCAGAAATCATGCCATAGTCATTGCGAAGTGCGGTCGAAGATTTGATAATCACGGGGCAACACCTCCTAAATTATTCTACGATAATTCTATCAGAATGATTCATGCTTTTCAAGACCCTGCTTGAAATACTTCTCCCATGTGGATTTGAAAATCTGCACGTTACCCTGTTCCCATCGCTTGAACTTTTGCAGCGGGACGCCAAGCTGTGTGGCATATGCCTTCTGCGTCAAGCCGAGCCGCTGGCGTATGGCTTTGATCTGCGCTCCCTGACCACGCAGCAGAAACAGGTTATAGTCATCCAGCAAATCCTCCAGCGGCACTTCAAACAGCTCCGCCAGCTTCTCCATATGCTCCTTCGGATAAAAGTCCCGCCCTGCCTCTTCGTAATGGATGTAGGTACTGCGGTCGATGCCCGCATAGTCTGCAACGTCTCTCTGCCGCAGTCCTTTCTGGTAGCGAAGCCAGCGCAGCTTGTCCGCTGTTTCGGTGATTTCTGAGAAGTCCGAGAACTGCAAATTGAACTTTTCCGCGTCCTGAAACTTGTGCGGCAGCACCACCGGAAATTGAAGAATCTGGAGCGGGGCTACTTTTACCGCACCTGATACATTGGAAATCAGAATGAAGCAGCGGACTCCCACTCTCGCCAGCAGGCGCCATTTTGCCTCAAAAGACACCCGTTCCGCCACCTCAACTGTCGTTTGTTCCGCTGCGATAGTATAGCATTCTCTACGCAGCGGGCGGCGTAGGTCGCAAGGCGCGCGCCCTTCTCGGGCTTGAAGGTCGAAATGCCCTTGATGAGCCCGATGGTGCCGATGGAGATCATGTCCTCGGCAGGGACGCCGGTGTTTTCGTACTTTTTGGCAAGGTAGACCACCAGCCGCAGGTTGTGGGTGATGAGGTCATCCCGCGCGGTGCGGTCGCCTGCCATCATCCGGGCGAGCAGGGCTTTTTCCTGCTCCGGCGTCAGGGGCGGCGGCAGGCTGGGCGCCCCGGCGACATAGTGGGCAGCGCCGGGGCAGACGAACAGGACGTACAGCCGACGGAAAAACGATAACAGGTGATTCAACGAAAAGCCTCCTTTTTGTGGGCGGGATTCTTGGGTGCTGCCAATGAGGGCGAGACTGAGAGGTTCAGCGGCTCATCGGAACGCAGCATCGGGCACAACGGCAGGCGAGAGCAACAGCTCCCAGCCGCCCGGCGGGGGCGGAAGGTCACAGAAGGCTGCATAGAGCGGCTGAGCCGGAGCCGAAGCCAGTACAGCCGGGACGGCGGGCAGGATGCAGTGCCCGGACACCGTGGTGCAGGGGATGAACCGCAGGCCGAGTTCGGGCGGCGGCAGAGTGGAAGGGTCCGCGAAGTAAGCGGATAAGTAGGTGCGCAGCGGGCCGGGCAGGGCGTTCTGCACGGCGGCAAAGCGTACGAGTACGACCTCCCGGCCTGAAAGCGGTTCCTGCACCGAGAAACCGGTGTCGCAGAAGGCCCGGAGCGGGAGGGATACGCTGCCAATTTGCAGAGTGACGGGAAACGTCTGCCCGCCATTCCGGCCCAAAAACCGCAGGATGCCCTGCACAGCCAGATACACGCCTCCGGCACAGGCCAGCAGCAGCCCCGGCGAGAGGGGAAGGTAGATGCTGAAATTGTTGGCCTGTGCGCCGGGCAGGAGTACAGCTCCTGTCAGCGCAAAATGAAGGGCCACGAACCATGCCAGAAGCCGCAGAAAGCACCGCCCGCCCGGAAACCCATAGCCAAGCAGGACGATGCCGGCCCCGGAGGCCAGCTGATACCCGACTGACACCGGCCACGGCAGGGCAGGGGCCAGCAGGATGAGGGAGGCTGCCGCCCCGGCCAGCGCCCCGCCTACGACCCGCCCGCCCGACGTGCTCACGCCGCACAACAGGCCCGCCGCCAGCAGAAAGAGCGCGGTCGTGAGAAAGTTGACCAGCAGAAGAACATCGAGATAGATCACGGCCCGGATAAGCCCCGCCCCCTTTTGGGAGATTATAGCAGGAGGAGGACGAAAAATTTGCAGGAAACGGGGGAGGTGAACTTTGGTACAACCTCTCAGTCATCGCTTCGCGATGCCAGCTCCCCTGGTAGGGGAGCCACTGGCGAGTCGGTAATGGTCGTGCTGAACGAGCAAAGTTTTCTGCAATCGGAAACGACCGGGCTCCGCTGTCTCGATTCACAACTGCTTGCCCAGCGCTCTTTGGGAGAGCTGGCGCGCAACGCCTGAGAGGGACACCCTGCGTCCACCTCCTGCGAGGCGCACAAACCCCCGCCTGAAAGCTTTTTTCATAAATTTTCAAAAAAGACTTGCAAAATATAGGCAAAAGAGGTATAATCCTACTCGCAGCAGCTTTTACCGCTGTAAAGCTCTGAATACATGCCTCTTTAGCTCAGTCGGTTAGAGCACTTGACTGTTAATCAGGGTGTCGCCTGTTCGAGTCAGGCAAGAGGCGCCAACAAATCGGCGGCGGGGATCACACCTGCCGCCTTTTTCATGGATGCAGGTTGTAACTATTTTGTGACATTTTTCACATTTTCTTCAAAATTAACGGTTTCTTAAAAAATGTCCTCTTGAAGAAGCTGTCAGATTGTGGTATACTGCATCTAAGCTTTAGGAAGTTTCCTGAAGCGTTTGGTAGATCAAAGGGTAGGCGCTCCCTTCTTTTTGATAGCAGCTTGGCCTCTGCTTTGCCCTGGTTCTCCGCAGGGCAGGGCAAAGCAGAGGGCTATGTGCTGCTTTTGATGGAGCGTGACAGAACCTTTTCTCCTGCGTCAAAATCTGCATCCTGTCTGGTGCCTGCGTGATGCGTACAAAGTCTTACTTGTACATTTCCGCACAATGTGCTAGAATATGGAAGGCAGTTTTGAATATTAGAACACAGAGAAGAGATCGTTTCCGAAGGTTGTCGGTCTCTTGTAAAGGAAACATCTATGCGTTATACCTATGTGCGGCAGCACGACACGACCGACTGTGCAGCTGCCAGTCTCGCAATGGTGTGCCTCCATTACAAAAAGGAAATCACCATCACCCGCTTACGCGATATGATGGGAACCGACATGAAGGGCACGAACCTCGTGGGCCTGCAGAAAGCCGCCAATGAGCTTGGCTTCAATACGGCCGCTGTCCGAGTGGACCGCGAGAATTTTCTGAGTGATTTCACACTTCCCTGCATTGCGCAGGTCATCACCGACCAGGGGTTGACCCACTTCGTGGTCATCTTCAAGAAGACCACGATCAAGGACGATGATGCCCGCCGCAAGCATGTGTTGAAGGAAGAAGAAAAAAAGGCTGACGATTCCAAGAAGTACAAGTGCAAGGATTACGTCGTCATCGGTGACCCTGCCAAGGACCTCGAAAAGATCAGCCTGGACGACTTCTATAAAAACTTCACTGGCGTTCTGCTGCTGATGAACCCTACGTCGGAGTTCAAGGGCGGCAAGGCAAAGAAAGCTGGCACCAGCATCAACGGCACCAGCACCGATGCAAACGCCAAGGGGGATAAGAGCACCGGCAAGTACCACATGCTCAAGCGGTATATCGACCTGCTCTGGCCCCAGAAAAAACTTTTTGTTTATGCTATCCTCTGTTCGGTGATCCTTACGGTCATCGGCATCGTCTCCACAGTGTTCAACAAAGCACTGATGGATGAGGTGCTTCCGTATGGGTTGAAGAGCTTACTCGTTACCCTGATCCTTGTGTTCAGCGTGGTCAACCTCACGAGCAACCTGCTCAGCACGGTTCGCGAGTGGATCTTGATCTTCCTGTCCATCCGGATCGATATCCCGCTGATGCTGGGCTACTTCGAGCATGTGTACAAACTGCCGATGAAGTTCTTCGCAACGCGGAAGACCGGTGAGATCACCACCCGTTACTCCGATGCAAGCACCATCAAATCGGTTCTGACCAACATTGCGATGACCATCGTGATGGACGTGGTGATGGCCGTAGGCGTTGGCATCGTGCTGTTCCGGATGAACTCCTCGCTGTTCTCGCTCACCCTGTTCAGTACCGCGCTGAGCCTGCTTCTCGTCATCATCTTCAAGCAGCCGTACAAGCGGATCAATGAAGAGACGATGCAGCAGTCCGCAATGCTGAACAGCCAGATGATCGAGAGCCTGCGCGGCATTGAGACCATCAAGTGCAATGCCTGCGAAGACCGCGAGCTGGAAGCTCTGGAACGCGAGTACATCAAGAGCCTGAAGATCAGCCTCCGGTCCAGTAAGATCAGCACCGGCCAGTCTCTGGTGTCGATGGTGATCTCCACCCTGCTGAATATGGTGACCACTTACGTGGGCATCATGCAGGTGTTGAACGGTGAGCTGACACTGGGCGGCTATATGGCATTCACCACGCTGTCCGGTTACTTTACTTCTCCGGTGAGCGACTTGATCTCGATGCAGATGTCGATTCAGGAAGCCGATATCTCCATGAAGCGCCTGACCGAGATCATGGATTATGAATCGGAACAGGCCGAAGATGAAGAGCACACCGAGATGGAACAGATCGAAGGCGACATCGAATTCAAAGATGTCACGTTCCGATATGGCAACCGCAGCCCCGCACTGAACCACATCTCCTTCACCATCCCGCAGGGGCAGAAGGTGGCACTGGTCGGCAGCAGCGGCAGCGGCAAATCGACCATCACCAAACTCCTGCTCAAGTATTATGAGCCGGAGAGCGGCGAAATTGATGTGAACGGTATCAACCTCAATGAGTATACCAACGCATCGGTACGTCGTGCGATCTCTTACGTCCCGCAGAATGTCGAGCTGTTCAGCAAGACTCTGTTTGAGAATATCCGGATCTCGCGTCCGGAAGCCACCCTTGAGCAGGTCAAGGATGCTGCCAAGAAGGCAGATGCACATGAGTTCATCCGCAAGCTGCCGCTGCAGTACAACACCTATCTGGAAGAAGCCGGCAACGGCCTGTCTGGTGGTGAGAAGCAGCGCATTGCTCTGGCTCGTGCCTTCCTGAAGGACTCGAACCTCTACATTCTGGACGAATCGACCAGCAGCCTGGATTTTGGCACAGAGAATACTATTTTTGATATGATCTACAACCAGCTGGCTGACAAGTCGATGCTCATCGTGGCACACCGTCTGTCCACCGTTCGTGACTGCGACCAGATCTTGGTCATGGATCACGGTGAGATCGTGGAGCGCGGCACACACGATGAACTGCTGGCAAAACAGGGCAAGTATTACGAGCTTTGGAATTTGCAGCAGGGCATCTTCCGCCGCAAGAAGGAAGAGCCGAAACCCGTTGCTCACGCCGCAGTGGTCGAGGAAGACGATGACGGCGATGAGGCGATCACTTATTAAGTTGCAATCGAGTGCGCACTCGATTACATAAAAATGGCTTTGGATGGTTGCGCAGCCTGAAGAAGTCCTAAATTCGATTCAATCATTTGAAGGGAGTAATTCATTATGATGATGCCTGCAAACTACTCTGTTATCGCAGAGAACGAGATGACCTATGTTGTTGGTGGTGGCGTGATCGAGGCTATCGGCGCTGTTACCGCTCCGATCTGGACTGCTGCTAACGTCAAGACCTTCAACACCAACATTGTTACCCTGGTGGGCAACAAGTTCGTTGGCGATGTTGTCAACAACACCATCGGCTACATCTTCCACGGCAACGCTACCTGGAAGGGCCTGGGCGAGAACCTGAAGGGCCTGTTCGTTGCTAAGAATGGCCAGTTCGGCGATTCTGTTGCTCAGACTCTGGGCACTGTCGCTGCTGTCTACAACCTGGGCAACGCTACCGTTGCTAACAAGGCTGGCGACGTGAAGCTGACCTATGGCGACAAGAAGCCTGAGTACAAGAAGCTGGGCGACCTGTACATCCAGGCCTAATTTAGAGTAAAATCTAAATAGTTAGAGTGTTTCATTTGCACCGCCCTACATTGTAGGCGGGGCTGATGATAATGCCTCGTAATGGTGTGCCAGGAGGCGTAAGCCTTCTGGCACACCTTATTTTTATAATGTCACTTATTATATCCCCTCAAAAAGCGTGGATGCAGACGGTCTGTCTGCGGCACCGGAGGGGTGTAATAGGTGATCGTGTGTGGAAAATAAAAAACAAAACGGAAACGTGTCATGTGGTACAACCTCTCAGTCAGCGCTTACGCGCTGCCAGCTCCCCTAGTAGGGGAGCCCCTGGCAAAGAGGTGAAGTTTACAGAATGCCAAGGCCTCTCCTACAAGGAGAGGTGTCACCGCAGGTGACGGAGAGGTTGCACGAAGGATAGCCTGACCGTGAGGTGCGCTTATGCCTGTGACAAACCTGCCCTATGATTCGCGGTTGAATGAGCGAGCGAAGGATCTGCGACGGAAAATGACCCCGCAGGAACGCAAACTATGGTATGCGTTTTTGAGAACCTATCCGGTGAAAATCTACAAGCAGAGAGTCATAAAGTTCTTTGTGGTAGACTTTTACTGTGCTGAGGCAAGATTGGTTATTGAACTCGACGGCTCGCAGCATTATACTGAACAGGGCAAAGTTTACGACGAGGAACGAAGTGCTATCATGGAAGGCTATGGCATTGAGGTGTTGCGTTTCTCAAACCGCGAAGTGAATCAGCAATTTGATGCGGTGTGTGAACGCATTGATGAACGGATTCGCTGCCGGATGGCTGAACCGTGAAACGGAACAGTAGCATGTGGTACAACCTCTCAGTCATCGCTTCGCGCTGCCAGCTCCCCTTGTAGGAAAGACTCCCTTCGGCCGTAGGGAGATGTCGCGAATAGCGACAGAGGGAGGACGACCTCTGGCGAGGAGGCGAAGTTTGCGAAATGCCAAAGCCTTTCCTACTAGGAGAGGTGTCACCGCAGGTGACGGAGAGGTTGTACAACGGCAGACCTTCCGGCAACAATGAAGCCCCGATCTATTTTCCATAGACGATGACCTATTGCAAAATCTAAAGAAACAGGTGGACGATACCATGAGAGAAATTCAAGTTGCAGAACACAAGACCCTGAAGCTGACCAATGTGCTGTCGCGCAAGGTGGAAGTTGAGGATATGGGCAATCTGGCCATTGTGCTGACCCAGATGCAGAACTTTATCCGCAGCCATGACGCCATGCCGGTGGGCCCCATCGTGCAGTGCGTGAAGATGCGCAAGGGCCCCAACCCCACGGCGGAGATCTACTTCATGCAGCAGGTCAACCAGCTGATCCCCCGGCTGGACCCCGGCTACCAGATGGACGCTCTGCTGCGGGTGCGCAACTGCCTGTATGCCCACTACACCGGCCCCATGAGCTACAGCAACCTCGCCAGCCAGAAACTGGATATCTATGCGTTCGAGCATGAGATCGAGACGACCGGCGATTCGTACACCGTCTATGTCAATCAGGACGACGACAACGGTGTGCTCGACGTCTTTATGGAGACCAAGTGATTATGACGACCATTCAGAACCTTTCCGACCTGCAGGATCGCCGCATCATGATGGAAAAGCGTGTGCCGCCCTTTGGCTACGCGATGATCCTTCTGGTGGCGGGCCTGCTGGTCTTCCTGACCATCTGGAGCACCCAGAACTACCGCACCTACGTCAGCCAGTCGACCGGCACGGTGCAGGCAAGCAACAAGACCTATATCATGTCCAGCTACTCCGGCTCCATCACCGAGCTCAACATCTCGGAGGGCAGCTATGTCAACGAGGGCGACCTCATCGCCCATGTCAAGAGCACCGACATCGACATGCAGCAGGACAGTTACAAGAGCCAGCTGGAGATCTATCAGAAGCAGAAGGCACAGTATGAAAAGCTGCTGAAGTCCATTCAGGACGACACGAACTATTTCAGCGAGACCGACCTGGACGACCAGCCCTACTATTACCAGTATGAGAGCTACAAGAGCCAGGTGCAGCAGAAGGCCTTTGACGCTTCGCCCTATCAGGCGGCGGGCTACTCCGACGAGCAGATCAAGGCCCTGATGGAGCAGAACCAGAGCGAGATCGAGGCGCTGTACTACTCCACGCTGCAGTCCATCACCAGCAATCTGACCAGTGTGCAGACCAATATCGACAACATTCAGGCCCAGCTGGATACGCTGGCAAGCGGCGCGAACGATTACTACATCTATGCGCCCACGTCCGGCGTCATCCACATGGACACCCCCTATAAGGTGGGCATGGTGCTGAGCGCCGGTTCGGCACTGGCCACTGTGGCCAGCGAGAACAGCGATCAGGAGATCGTGGCGGCCCTGACCGTCAGCGACCGGCCGCTCATCAACGTGGGCGACCCCTGCAAGATCGCCATCACCGGCCTGTCGGAGTATTCCTACGGCAACCTGACCGGCACGGTGACTTCCATTGACAGCGATGTGACCTCCACTGAGGCCGGCTCGTACTACAAGATGACCATCAAGCCCAACAGCACCTACGTGGTGAGCAACAGCGGCGACAAGGTCGATCTGGCCAACGGCATGAGCGTGACCGCCCGTGTCGAGTACGACAAGCTGACTTACTTTGAATATGTCATGGAGGCCCTGGGCGTTTTGTTCCGTTAAACAGCGTCCGCAAACTCAACGCCCAAAGAGGTACGATAGAATGAAACTGAACCCGAAACAGCTGGCCGTAAGCGCCGCCCTGCTGGGCCTGCTGGCCGCAGGCGCAGCGCTGCCCGCAGCCGCAGCCAGCCCCATTTCTGCCCCGGCTGTCATCACCTTCCCGTGGAGCCCTGTGGCGGCTGAGAGCGTGGAAACAGGGGACTATGCCCCCACTATGACCGTGGGCACGGCCCAGCAGCTTTCGCCGGTGGTCCAGCCGCAGAAAGCCGCCAGCCGCAACGGCGTGAGCTACGTTTCCGATAATCCGAACATCGTTTCGGTCGGGGAGGACGGCGTGGCGCAGGCGGTGGGTCTGGGCACGGCGAACATCACGGCCACCTGTGGCGATGTCAGCTGCACCTACACCATCACCACCCAGCCCGACAGCTCGATGATCGCGACCGAGATGGACATCACGCTGGCCTCCAGCACCATTGCCGTGGGCGACACCACGTCGCTCTCGCTGGCAGTGCTGCCTACTACGGCAGCAAACTATATCAGTGTCTCGCTGAGCTCCTCCGATCCCGGCGTGGCCACCGTGAACAACTTCGGCAAAGTGACCGGCGTGGCCCCCGGCAAGGCGACCATCACGGCCACCGCTGGGGATGTGACCTGCTCGGCGACCGTGACCGTTGTGGCGGCCTCCTCCAGCTCGGCGTCCACCGGCCCGGTGGAGTCCATCTCCCTGAACACGAACTACATCGTGCTCAAGCCGGGGGCTTCCGGCACCATTACCGGTTCGGTGGCCCCCTCTTCGGCCTCCCAGAAGCTGACCTTTACCAGCAAGGATAAGAAGATCGCCACCGTGAACGGAAGCGGCGTCGTGACCGGCGTTGCCACCGGCGCGACCTCCATCATCGTTTCCAACGGCAAGGTCTCTTCGTCGGTGACGGTCATCGTCAACCGCACGGCGTCCGCGTCCAGCAGCGGCACGGACAGTACCGGGGAGGGGACGGCTCCGGCGGAGACCGATCCCATCGTGGCCTCCATCGAGAATGCGGCCTCCGATACCATCTCCTACCCGCAGAGTCAGGTCCCGGTGCTGACCGCCGCAATGCTGAACGCTCTGCGCACCACGGGCCGCACCCTCGTGCTGGAAGCGGAGGACTACACCCTGACCGTGGACGGCTCCACCATCCGCAACACCACCAGCGAGGTGAACACCGCGCTGACCTTTGCGCCCGACGAGTACGGCCTGCGCTTCACCCTGAACGAGGGCGAGGCCATGCCCTGCGGCGTGACCATCACCATGACCGGCGAAAATGCCGGGTACAGCCGCCTGTACCTGCACAACGCCGTGAGCGGGAAGTGGCAGTTCCTCAACAGCTACAAGGACGGCGTGGCACATGCCGACGTGGCGGGCGAGTATCTGCTGACCAACCAGAATCTGCGCTTCACCAGCATCAACTGGACCTTCTTCATCGGCGCAGGCATCCTTGTGGTGGCCTGCCTCATCGCGTACGTCGCGGTCAAGAAACGGTACTGGTTCTGGTAATTCCGCAGGCAATCAAAATAGAAAACGCAAAAAAAGCGATGGCCGTTTCGGGCCATCGCTTTTTTTGCGTTGAAGAGTTTTGCTTTATAGTTTGAAATACCCCGCCGGTTCATCGTCCTGGCTGCGGTGCTCCATCAAAAAGGTATCGAGCCAGCGGCCATGGCAGTCCCGCGCGATGCGCTCACGGCGGCCCACCAGACGGAACCCGCATTTCAGGTGCAGACCTTTGGACGCTGCATTGTCCTGCAAGACCGTGGATTGCAGCGTCCAGTAACCGGCCGCTTCGGCCTGCTGGCAGAGGGTGGTGAGCAGATGATACCCCAGCCCCCGGCCTCGGAACCGTTCGCCGATGTAGATGCTGACCTCGGCCACGCCACGGTAGCACCAGCGGGGGTCGACCCGGTGCAGGGCCGTCCAGCCTGCCAGGACGCCATCGTCCTCCACCACAAGGCGGCATTCTTTGATGTGGGAGGCATCCCACGCGGGATAGGGCGGGCAGTCGGTCTGGAAGGTGGCGTGCTCGGTGGCGATGCCTTCCAGATAGATCTTGGATACTGCCGGCCAATCTTCCGGCGTCATGGGCCGGACTGTGATCTTGTTCATACGTTCCCCTGAACGGAGCCGCAATGCTCCGCAATTCCTCAAAATCTCTTCCGATTCTTTCAGTATAGCAGACTTTCCGGCAAAGTACAATGTTTTTAGCCGGAAACTGCACATCTGCCCGGCAGCTGGCCGCCGGGCGCGCTGGCTTCGGGCAGAAGGCGTTCTTTTTTATCCGAGATGCCTTTTCGAAAACGGCCGGTTGTGCTACAATAGAAGAGAATTCCGGCTGCTTTCGCTCGTGCAGAGCACGATGACAGCCCGGTTGGAGGAGACGCGCGCTCCGGTCCGGGGCAGCGAAAAGGAGAGTGCCGATGAAAAACATCCTGAGACGGCTGGCTGTGCTGCTCTGCCTGATGCTGGTGCTGGCCCTGCCCGCCTTTGCCGAAGGGGAAAAGGGCGAAGCCAACATCACCCCGCAGACCACGATGAAGGAATTGCGCGAAAACCCCAGCATCAAGGGGTCGGGCATTTACACCTATGTATATGTCTGGGAGCGGGATTGCGGACTGCTGAAAAGCAGCAAAGACAACGATACGATGCTGGATGTGATCGGAAAAGAATCCATCAACAGCTGTGTGGCTGGGATGAACTTTCTGATCGACACGTATAATACAGGAACACAAATTACGTACAAACTCTATACGCCGGAAGAAATTGCAGAGGACAAGGCGCGCGACCATGCGGAACTCTATTATTTCCCGGCAGATAAGCCCAATGCAAAATATGCGGTCGTGCTTTCGGGCAACGCTCTGTTTTACAGCGGCGAGATGCGGGGCGGTGTTTCCACTGCATGGGAACTGCATCAAAAAGGATATGCGGTATTTGCACTTCGGTATCGGATCGGAAGTGAAGCAAAGGACAACGCACCGATTCAGGACCTTGGCCGTGCGATTCAACTGATTACGGCCAACGCAGAAAAATTCGGGGTCCAGACGGAAGATTATGCGCTGCTGGGATATTCTTCCGGTGGTCAGATTGCGGGCGTATTCTGCGGGCAAGAAGTGGGATATCCTCGTTACAATGTGCCTCGGCCCGGCGTACTGCTGTTGGCGTATCCGATCAATAATTTCTATGAAGCAAAACCGATTTACCGTTGGCTGATCGATACGTATTCGGAAGATCTGCGCTACTACGATTATAATATTTCCGGCTGTGTGACACCGGATTTTCCGCCAACATATTTCTGGTATGGGTTGAATGACATTTTGTTGATGGCCTTCAATTATTATGAGCAGGGCCCGGCACTTCAAAAAGCACTGGCGAGAAATGGTGTTCCGTACCACGAAAGTGTGTACAAACGTGCGTTCCACGGTATTGGCATAGCAGAGGGAACGGATGCAGAAGGCTGGCTCAACGATGCCGCCGCCTTCTGGGAAGAGCAGACCGCGCAGGCGCAGCAGCCTGCCGCATAAGGATCAAGAAAGGAAGCGTTGTAGGATGAAGAACTGGAACGAGACGTTCCGCAGCCTGAATGTGGGCCTGCCGGACGATGTGGAGCGGCTGAAAGCCGCCGGGTATTATCAGGAGGCCATCGAGCGGATCGACGCCTATCTGGCCGAGGACTGGACGGTGACCCAGAACAGCCCCCGCAGCCAGGGCGCGGAACCGGTGGGAGAGGAGCTGCCCCAGAACCCCACGCCCCACGGTGTGGAGGCCCTGCGGGACGCGATGCTGGCCCAGCGGGAGATGATGCGCCGCATCCCGGCAGAATACTGCTACACCGAGGACGAAGCCGTGGCCCGGATGCAGGGGCTGGTGCGGGACTTCACGCGCGAGGAGTTCCGGCTTCTCGTGAAGGAGGGCCGGGTGGACTGGCGGTTCGTGGAAGGGGAGAAGCACTACCTCGACCGCTTTGCCGAAACGCTGCTGGCGACCCATGCTGACCTCGCCGCCCGCCAGATCGACCCGCCTGCCCCCGGCACTTCGGCGCGGGAGTTCCGCAACCGCCAGCATGAACAGATGGAGCGGGACGGCCAGGCAAGCGCCCGCATCACCCTGAAGACCAGCGTTGGCATGTCGGACGAAGCCTTTGCCGCCGCACTGGCCAGGGCGAAGGCGGAGGGACGGAACAGTGTGCATGTCCGCGCCTGGCTGCCCATTCCGGCCGCCTGTCTTTCCCAGAGCGAGATCGAGCTGCTGGACTGCACCGAGCCGCCTGCCCGCATCGCGGACGAGAACGCGCCCCAGCGGACGGTCTTCTGGGAGGCAGACCTCACCGAGAACCGCCGCTTCGGGGTGGAGTACCGCTACCGGACCACGGCGGTCTACACAGACCCGATGGATATCCGGCCGGATGCACAGCAGCCGACCTTTGACACCGGCGAGGAAGCACCGCACATCGTCTTCACGCCCTATCTGCGGGCGCTGGCCCACCAGCTGACCGACGGCATCACCGACCCGGCGGAAAAGGCAAAGCGCATCTACGATTACGTCACCCTGAACGTGCGCTACCACTATCAGCCCGCCTACTTCGTGCAGGAGTGCCTGCCCGACCAGTGTGCCCGGAACCGCCGGGGCGACTGCGGCATCATGGCGCTGACCTTCATCACCCTCTGCCGTCTGGTGGGCATCCCGGCCCAGTGGCAGAGCGGCCTGTCCGTCTCGCTCACAGGCGTGGGCTGCCACGACTGGGCCATGTTCTACATCGCGCCCAAGGGCTGGATGTATGCGGACTGCTCGTTCGGCGCGTCGATGGCGCGGCAGGGCGATGAGAGACTGCGCCGCCACTACTTCGGCAGTCTGGACACCGGGCGGATGGTGGCGAACCGCGCCTTCGAGGCCCCCTTCGACCCGCCCATGACCGGCTTCCGCTCCGACCCCTACGACAACCAGTCCGGCGAATGCGAGGTGGACGGCGTGGGCCTGTACGGCGATGCCCTTGACACCCGCAAGGAACTTGTGAACTACGAATTACTGTAAAAAACACCGGGCCCTGCATTCTGCGGGACCCGGATTTTGATGATAGGAGAAAACCATCCATGGAATATCTGGCAGGACTTTACACCCTTCTGCTGGTCGCCATCTGCCTGGAACTGGCCGTGGTGCTCTGGCGCACTGGCAAAAAGCAGGGCAGCGCACCGGATCACGACGAGCTCAAGCGCTGGATGCAGCAGCAGCTGGATGCGCAGGCTAAGGAGTTTGCGGCCAGGCAGTCGGCCCTCGCGGAGCAGAATTACACCGCCCTGCGCAGCGTCAGCGAGACGCTGCAGACTGCGGTGCAGAACATGAGCACGACGCTGGCGCAGGGGCAGGACAGCCAGCAGCAGCTTCTGGAACGCCGTCTGCGTTCGCTGGAAGCATCCAATACCCAGAAGTTGGAAGAGCTGCGCCGGAGCATGGCCGAGAGTATGACCGCCCTGCAGGCCGAGAACAACCGCAAACTGGATGAGATCCGCCACACCGTCGATGAACAGTTGCAGGATACTCTGCAAAAGCGGGTGAGTGAGAGCTTCAAGGCCGTTAACGAGCAGCTGGAACAGGTGTATAAGGGGCTGGGCGAGATGCAGAACCTTGCCGCCGACGTCGGCGGGCTGAAGCAGGTGCTCTCCGGTGTCAAGACCCGCGGCATCCTCGGCGAGATCCAGCTGGGGGCCATTCTGGAAGAGATCCTTGCCCCGGAACAGTACGAGACCAACGTGGCCACCATCCCCGGCAGCAGCCAGCGGGTGGAATATGCCGTCAAGATGCCGGGCGTGGACGGCAGCACGGTCTGGCTGCCCATCGACTCGAAATTCCCCGGCGACACCTACGCCCATTTGCAGGATGCACAGGCTTCCGGCGATGCGCAGGCCGTGGAGAATGCCCGCCACGCGCTGGAGCTGGTGCTGCGCAGCGAGGCAAAGGACATCCGCGAAAAGTACGTGGAACCGCCCTATACCACGACGTTCGGCATCCTGTTCCTGCCGTTTGAGGGCCTGTATGCCGAGGTGGTCAATGCCGGATTGCTGGAAGTGCTGCAGCGGGACTATCAGGTGAATGTGGCCGGCCCCAGCACCATGGCGGCCCTGCTGAACAGTTTGCAGATGGGCTTCAAGACGCTGGCTATCCAGAAGCGGTCGGGTGAGGTCTGGCAGCTGCTCGGTGCCGTGAAGACCGAGTTCGACAAGTTCGGGCAGGGGCTCTCCAAAATGCAGCAGCGCCTCCGCCAGACCGACGAAGAGCTTGACAACCTCATCGGGGTGCGCAGCCGCGCCATCAGCCGGAAACTGCGCAGCGTCCAGAGCCTCGACGAAGCCGCAGCGGCCACTCTGCTGGAGCTGGACGCCCCGCTCCGTCCGCTTTCCGGCGGGCAGCTCCCCCAGGGCGGGAGCCAGTGGCAGGACGGCGAACTCTGAGCTGGGCGAAAAAGCAGAAGGTGACGGAGAGGGGAAAGCCTGAATTTAAGAGGTGAAAAATGAAACCATCCGATGGATTAATGCGAAAGGCGGTGTAAAACAATGGCTTCCAGCAAAGAATATCTGCATTTTATTTTGGAACAGTTATCTGATTTGGAGGATATTTCGTATCGCTCTATGATGGGAGAATACATCCTCTATTATCATGGCAAAATCGTCGGCGGGATCTATGATGACAGATTGCTTGTAAAGAAAACAAGATCTGCTTTGGAATGTATGCCTGCGGCGGTTTGTGATTTTCCGTATGCAGGAGCGAAAGAAATGCTGTTGGTGGAGGAGGTTGACAACAAGGCGTTTCTTACAAAGCTGTTTGAGGCGATGTACGATGAATTGCCGTCACCAAAACCAAGGCGAAGGAAGGAGGCTTGATCATTTCAGCACACGTTCATAGGACCCAAAAATCCGAATTTTACGGTACAAAAATATAAGGAGAGCTTTTTGAAACACAACAAATTTGCACTGGGACTTGTGGGCTGACCGGGAGGTCTGGCAAATACCACAAGCCACGCCTCCCGAAGACGAACAGACACAATTCTTCAGGAGGACGATACCATGAATCGTGAAAACAAACGTAAGACCTTTGAAAAAGGTTACTATAAGACCCACGCCTGCAACGATACCTTTACCTGCAAAGTCTGCGGACGGGTCTGCACCCCGCAAAATGCCGGCAGCGACCACCGCAACCATTGCCCCAACTGCCTGTCCAGCCTTCATGTGGACGAAGAACCCGGCGACCGTGCCTCCGACTGCGGCGGCATCAT
>OIYQ01000221.1_pt1 | contig 23362 bp, 23 predicted proteins | sample 1588311 | NCBI WGS metagenome assembly OIYQ01 (sample SAMN03283244) | human gut metagenome | biome: human-associated habitat; material: feces | host: Homo sapiens | place: Peru | collected 2012
TGTTAAATAACATTCACAGTATACACGGTAAATCCACGTTTCTACATTTCAGCGAAGGTCTCGTTCATATTGTCTATGTTAATCAAAGATAGGAAAATTCTCTGCCCTGATTAACTTCCTATTTTTCGTGATTATAAGATAAGTTTTTTTGATTGTATTACACAGATTTTATACACAAAATTAAACTAAATCATACATGTTCAACGTTTACAAAGCGCCCATTATACAGAATTGTACACAAATAGAGATATACTTCAAAAATTATAAAAAATATAGGCAGGATAAAAAGAGAATTTCAAAAATTTAAAAGGCCGTAGCCCTCAAAGAGCTACGACCTTCACAGAATTTAAATTATTTAAGTGATGATTACATCATGCCAGGCATTCCGCCCATGCCGCCCATAGGAGCTGCAGGAGCTGCGTCATCCTTACGAGGAGCATCAGCAATCATGCACTCAGTGGTTAACATTAAGCCAGCGATTGAAGCTGCATACTGCAGTGCTGAACGGGTAACCTTGGTAGGATCCAGAATACCCATCTCGATCATATCGCCGTACTGCTCTGTACCTGCATTGTAACCATAGTTGTCTGAACCGTTACGAACTTCGTTAGCGATAACAGATGCTTCCTGACCTGCGTTGGTTACGATCTGACGTAAAGGAGCTTCCATTGCAGTTAATGCAACCTTGATACCTACGTCCTGATCCTGATTGTCGCCCTTTAAGCCAGCAATCTTCTTAGCAACGCGAACTAATGCTACACCGCCGCCTGGAACAACACCTTCTTCAACAGCAGCACGAGTTGCGTGCATAGCGTCTTCTACACGATCCTTCTTTTCTTTCATAGCGACTTCAGTTGCAGCACCAACCTTAATTACTGCTACGCCGCCAGCAAGTTTAGCAACACGCTCTTGTAACTTCTCACGATCATACTCTGAAGTTGACTCTTCGATCTGCTTACGGATCTGAGCAACACGCTCTTCAATAGCTTTTGAGTCACCCTCACCATCGATAATGGTGGTGTTATCCTTGGTGATTACAACACGCTTTGCAACACCTAAGTCATCTAGGGTAGCCTTATCAAGTTCCATACCTAATTCTGATGAAATTACAGTACCTGCAGTTAGAATTGCGATATCCTGTAACATTGCCTTACGACGGTCACCAAAACCAGGAGCCTTAACAGCAGCAACCTTAACAATACCACGCATATTGTTAACAACTAAGGTTGCTAAAGCTTCTGACTCAACATCCTCAGCGATGATAAGCAATGACTTACCAGCCTTTGCAACACCCTCTAGGATGGTGATTAAATCACGGATGTTTGAAATCTTCTTGTCGCAAAGAAGAATGTATGGGTTCTCTAATTCAACAGTACCAGTTTCGGTCTTATTTACGAAGTATGGTGATAAGTAACCACGGTCGAACTGCATACCTTCAACTAGATCTAACTGATCCTCTAAGCCCTGACCATCTTCGATGGTGATAACGCCATCACGACCAACCTTCTCCATTGCGTCAGCAATCAAATTACCAACGGTTGCATCTGAGTTAGCTGAAATGGTACCAACCTGAGCAATTGACTTCTTGTCCTCACACTTGATTGATAGCTTCTTTAACTCTTCAGTTGCAGCTGCAACAGCTTTATCAATACCGCGCTTTACGTCCATTGGGTTCATACCAGCAGCGATTGACTTTAAGCCTTCGTTAACAATAGCCTGAGCTAAAACAGTAGCGGTAGTAGTACCGTCACCAGCTGCATCGTTAGCCTTTGATGCAACTTCCTTAACCATCTGGGCACCCATGTTCTGGAACTTACCCTCAAGCTCGATCTCTTTAGCTACTGAAACACCGTCCTTGGTGATTAGTGGGGCACCGTAGCTCTTATCTAGAACTACGTTACGGCCCTTAGGACCTAAGGTTACCTTAACAGCGTTGGCTAGAACGTTTACACCCTCTAACATCTGGGCGCGTGCTTCGTTTCCGAAAATTACTTGCTTTGCAGACATTCTAAAATCTTCCTAAACTAAAAAAAAATTATTCTCAGGTACCAGTTTTCACTAGTCTTCTACGATTGCAAATACGTCAGTCTCAGAGATGATGACAACATCCTTGCCGTCAAGTTTCTCTTTCTTGCAGCCATAACCTTCGTTATAGATAACAGTATCGCCAACCTTAACGCTCATTGGAGATGTTGTGCCGTTCTCAAGAACACGACCCTTACCTACTGCAACAACCTTACCGCGAGTTGACTTTACTGCTGCGCTACCTAATAAAATACCGCCTGATGATTTGGTTTCTTCCTCAAAAGGCTCAACAATAACGCGATCATACAAAGGAACTAATTTCATTTGTTTCTCCACGGCTATCTACCGTAATATTCTTTTAGTCGGAAAAAGGCGTCCGACTGTCACCACAGCTTCCATCCATTAGTACAAGACAAAAGCATTTAAACTTTTCAACAGTACTAGAAATGGGGATGGATTTTTTCTTTTCAAGAGAAAACTGTAAAAAAAATAAAAATTTTTTTATCTGCTGTTTCAGATATTTTTTACAGAAAAACCGTGATCTCAGTCTGCAACAGATTAAGTCTCTGCACCGTGTTCAGGGCAGAATTTAAGGAGTGATAAAAAAAACGGTTAAAAAGTAACAGGTTAAGAAATTGCCATACCTCAAGCATCTTTACCGTGGTGAATTTGTGCTCTTTCCTTTTCGATAAGACTCTGTTTAATCTGTGCAACTGATCCTGATGAAGGTCTTACAGAGAGTTTTGCCTTTACAGAAATAATCATTCCTGCAACAACTATTAAAGCACCGATAAACTCTTTTGATGAAAAGTCTTCTCCTAAAAGTACAACGCCAAAGACAGCGCCAAAGACTGGTATCAGATAGACAAAGGTTCCGCCCTTGCTTGCTCCCACCTTGGTGATTGCGTAATTCCAGAAGACAAAGGCCACAACACCTGTTAACAGGGATAAAACCAGAAAGGCGATGATATAGGTTCTGGTAATCGAATAGACCTGCAATTCATTGAATGCAAAACCTGTTATCGTACAGAATACTGCGCCAAAAAGACCAGTCCATGCGGTAACCGCAAGAGCATTGACGTTCTTTGACAGTTTCCAGCTTATGACCACGTAACACGACCACATCGCCTCACAGACTATAATAATCAGCTCTCCTATGTTTATCTGAAAATGAAGCAGAGTATCAAGTGAGCCTTTACATACTATATAGCCCGCGCCAAAACAGGAGATAAAAATTCCGAGCCATCCTATTCTGCTTAATCTTTCACCTATAACAAAAAAAGCCAGTGTTGAGGTGATGGAAGGACCAATACTCTCAATCAGGGCTGCGTTTGAGGCAGGAGTGAATCTTAAAGCTTCAAATAAAAGGGAATTATGTAAAAAGATACCGACAAACCCCATCAGCAGCAGGACAAAAAAGTCGTGACGTGAAAGGTACAGACCTTTTTTTCCCTCAAGCAGGACTATCAGTGAAAAGAGAACCAGAGCCACAAGGTAAAATCTTGCACCAGTGATCAGCATTGGCGACATGCTGTCTTTGAGGACACGACCACAGATTGGGGTTAATCCCCAGATCACACAGGAAATAAATAAAATTAAATAATACCTAAACTGACCTTTCATACAGGATCTTCTCTACACAAAAACTCTGCTGAGGCAATTCCTTCCGAGTATGATTGCACCTTAACGTACCGCCATAAGAGCACTTTTCAATTTTACAAAGTTTCAGAAACCTGTAAAGGTTAACTCTCTGAAATTATGTATAAAACACTTGAGTCTGTAGTGTGACTATACCACGATGCGCGGTTTTATATCCACTTTATGGAAAATATTACCAGAACCACTCAGTTCTTTTAGTTATAAAGGATCTGAAAAGACATTACGGAAAGACTCAAAAGCAAAGTCTTACCTGAAATTTAAAAGACTGAATAACAAAAAAGGACAGATCTTTGTGAACTGTCCTTTGCAGATGAACCTGATTTTCTCTGTAAAACTGTTTAAAAGAGAAGTTTTTGTACCTTTGTCCGGTACTGTATCTCATACTCGGTTTTTCTCCTGCTGTTTCATGCTATACCTTTTGATGAAAACATTCTTTTACAGTCACTCATCATTGTTGCAGCATCTGTTTTATCGATATCTGAATAATCAAAAACGAAATCTTTATATCTGCGTTTAAAATCTCTTATTCCATTAGTAACGGCCACAAAAAAAACTAGTTAAAAGCTTATTAAGATTGCCGGTTGAAACAGCTGAGAAATCAAAATTGATTACATGATAACTGTTGTGAGTTGAGAGATTTAAATCATAAATCTTTGTGCCAGAAAACAGCTCATCATACCTGTCCTGATAGGAAATATCGTAGTAGCACTTAAGCATACGGACAAAAGTAGATTTGCCAAAACGACACGGACGCAGAAGTACAGGATATCAACTTGTACCATTATCATCGAGGTATTTAATGGAGAGACTCTTATCTACAAAGGCCAGCTCCTCCTTTCGAAATAAATCAAAAGTAAACTGTCCATAAGGATTATTAAGTAGTGTAACTGTACTCTCTGACATAAAGCTGTTTCCTTAAATCTTTGCTGTCTTCATTATAGCTGGTATGGGATCAAGCTGTAGTTTTAAGAGTAAAGAGCTGTTCGGAGTAAAACAAAGAACGGATAATGATTTCTGCAGAGAATTTATGCTAGGGATTCCCTACAGCGAACTGGGGGGGGTGAAAAAGCATTGAACGGTACCCTGTTTTTAGATGAGATAGGAGACATTCCCCTTTCATACCAGGAAGTACTGCTCAGAGCACTGCAGGAAAGATCGGTTACAAAATTAGGAAGCTGTACGCCTGTAGACATTAAAAGTGTCAGAATTATTGCAGCTACCAATAAAGATCTTGTAAAAGAAGTTGAAGAAGGTCGCTTCCGTGAGGATCTTTTTTACAGACTTTCCATGTGTCAGTTAAGATTACCGCAGTTATCCGAAATCATTGAGAAAGAACCTGACAGATTTAAAGATATCCTGGGAAATATTCTTGTAAAGATAAAACAGAATGGGGACAGTCAGTTAAATGATCTCTGTCTTGACGGGGATGCTTTACGCTTTATAAAAAACTATGAGTGACCCGGCAATGTGCGACAGCTGCACCATGTACTGATGCTAAGTGCTCTCAATGCGAACTTTGAAAAGAGAAATGTCATTACAGCAGATGATCTGACAGCTCAGCTTTCAGATGCCGGAGTGCCTCAGGTATTTGAAGAGAAAGTTGGAAACAGGGAAATTCCTTCAAATATTGAAAACTGGCTCAATGAGCGCAAGAACTATTTCATGAAAAGACTTTACGAAGAGTGTCACGGCAATATTTCAGAAATTGCCAAAAGGTCAGGCATGAGTTACCAAAAGGTTCAGTACTTCTATAAGACTTCATGAAACTGAAAAAAGGAAGGCAGAGCCTTCCTTTTTATCAGATCTTAAGTTATTTTATGCTCCTGTTCTCATCAGAGCTGTCAACATGCTCTGCAGTGCCGTCGATGGTACTGCCCTTATGAAAAAACGAGTCAGACTCTTTTTTTGCAAAAGTAAAAAACTCACTGTCATCGCGGTTTTTATTATAGTACCGTACACATCCTGTCTGAATTCTGGGAATAAGCAGCAAAAGACCTAAGAGATCTGAGATAAAGCCTGGAAAAAGAAAGAGAAAACCTGCAAGTGGCAGGAAAAACACACTGGTATCCACAGTACCGTTTCTGAGTCCATCCATAGCCTGACGGAAGCGCAGCTTAATCAGGAACACGCCAAGAACCATCATTAAAAACATTACAAGGATGGTATTTAATGCGCCTATAGAAGCTCCAACTTCAATAATAACAGCAAGTTCCAGAACAAAAAAAACAACAAGAGACAGCAAGATCTTCTGCATACAAACCTACTTTTTTTACAGCCAATTCAAAAAAATCTTCAAAACAGGTAAGCTATTATGAATAGCCGGACTTTATTTTAAAATTTCATTTCCTATATTTTATATGTGGCCTGACTCAACAGTTTACAATGGCAACATAAAATTTTTATAAAAGAATAGTGCTTTTAGAACGCCGATACTGTAATGGTCGCATGTCGCAATAAAGACACTTCAGTACAGAAAAAAAATTATCATGCACAATATAATTCGTTGCACAAATGGGCATATAAATCTCATTTTACTTTTTTCTGCAAATTTTTTTATCTGTCTTAATAATATTCAGTTTTTTAATTTTGTATAAAGCTGTTTGAACTGTATAAAAAATTCACATAACCAGTTGAAAAAACAGTGACTTTTACACTTTTTAAAAACTGTGATAACTGTCTTTATAATTAAAATTTTTTTCTTTTTTGCTGTGAGTGTCTTCGCAAAAAAAAATCTATTTAAAGATATCTCTCCTAATGCCGTATAAAATAGTATCAGTGTACGTAAACGACAGAGATAAACTTAGTTTACCTGAATAATGAGCACTTTGTTTTTTTCCGCTCAGACTGTTTTAATTTAGATAATAATAAATGGGGAATAGTATGGACTTGCTTAGAAATTTAAGCCTCAGAATGAAGCTGATGCTTGGTTTTGGTTTTTTAAATATCCTGATCATCGTAACTTCAGGATTTGCTGTAATAAATACCTCTAAAAATATTGATGCCTCCTACAACGTTGAGAGAATTCTGGGGAAATCATACTCCCGCGTAATGAATACACAGAGAGCTTTGGACAATGCAAACGATGTCATCGTAAGTTACCTGAACGGAAAAGCCACTCACGATCACAATGAGGCTTTTATTGCTGATTCTGTCGGCAAGATTGAGGAAATTGCAAAGGTCTCTTCAGTAATGAATGAGAACATCATCGGTGAGCTTCCTTCAACAGAAAGTTACAAGAACAATATCCTAACTGTTAAAAAACAGGCAGGCAAACTTGTTGCAGATTACAAGCAGAAAATTGTTCCACTGGTGGCTGCAAACAAACTCACAGAGGCTCTGGATGTGTATATTTACGAGGTACTTCCAATCACAAACAACTGCCTTGAGTTATATCAGAAGTTAATTGATGAACAGGTAACTCTTTCAACCGAACTTACAAGAGCCAACACCTCAAAGGGGCCTATGTACACATCAATTGTTCTGGCAATCATTTCTATTATCATTGCTTTTTTAATTTCCAGGGGAATTTCAGGATATATCCACAGAAACTTCACCCTGCTTGTCAACTACATCGGTCGCATGGAAAAAGGCGATTTCAACTTCAGAATTGACAATAACCTAGAGGATGAATTCGGTAAGGTCTTTAATTCAACCTGTCAGATGAGACAGAAGCTAGGAGAATCTCTTGCAGGTGTTGTAAAGTCATACCGCGCTTTTGATGAAAGACTTTCAGGCATTCATTCAAAGATTTCATCTGTGGCAGAAGCTATTGCAGATGCTGAAAGCCGTTCTGTAACAGTATCAGCAGCATCTGACGAGATGGTATCAACCACCTCTGATATTGCCAAGAACTGTGAGAATGCCGCTGCCAACGCAAATGACACCCAGAACATCACCGAGCATGGTGTAACTGAAGTTGAAGGTGTTATTGATGCTATCAGAAATCAGGCAGAAAAGACCAAGAAGGATGCCCAGTTAATCTCAACTTTGGTTGATCAGACCAACAAGATTGGAACTATCGTTCAGACTATTGAGGATATTGCTTCACAGACCAACCTGCTGGCATTAAACGCTGCAATTGAGGCTGCCCGTGCAGGTGAAGCCGGAAAGGGATTCGCAGTTGTTGCAGATGAGGTTCGTGCTCTTGCATCACGCTCTTCATCATCCACGCAGGAAATCACCAAGATGGTATCTCAGATCCAGTCTGACGCAAACAGCGCCAATGAGTCTATGACCAACACCTTAGGTGAAATGAAGGACCTTGCAGAGCGTGCATCCGGTGTTACAGACATCCTCAATGACATTAACAGCCATGTTGACAATGTAAACAGCCAGATAGGCCAGATTGCAACAGCAGCTCAGCAGCAGACAACTGCAACCTCTGAGATTTCAAACAATATGCAAGGTGTAAGCACATTAACCCGACAGAGTGCCAACAGCTCTCAGGATTCTAACGATGAGATCGAACAGCTAAGAGCAGCTGCAAAGGATCTGTTAGAAAAGTTGGCTGTATTCAAACTTGAAGGAATTTAAGTAAGGATCCGACTATATTTTGTCAATGCCTCTAGATTTACATCTGGAGGCTTTTTTATTTTCAGACAGCAGATTAAAACTGCAATATAAACATCACTCTGTAGGGACTGCTTTTCTTTGCTCTCTTCTCATAAGACAGAATGGTTTTTACTCATAAAAGCTGTTATCAGCTAACAGAAGAAATGAATTCTGTTCTTTCTCTGTGAAATTTATGGAACTATTCATGGCAATCCTGCCGTTGAGCTGTGCTGAATTTTTTTCTGGGTCAATACAGAAAAGTGTGGGATTTGAAAAAAATCCGTTATCTTACTGAAAGGTTGAAGGTGTCAAACCAGAAGATCAAGACCATCAGAAGGAAGAGTTATGGTCTACCTGATGATGAGTATTTCTTTCTTAAACTGTTTGATGCCTCAAGACAAAGGTGGAGATCTTTGGAAGATGACTGAACAAAGATCCCACAGTTTTTAGGACTGAACCTTTTTTCTAAGTTGTATATCCAAGATATTTTAATGCAAAAAATAAGGCTCAAGGATGATTATATCCTGAGCCCTGCTGGAATTTCAGTAAAACAGAAAATGACTACAGATTAGAATTTGAACCTAACTGTAAGGTTGCAGTCATCATTTTTTTAGCATTTGCAGCTACCTGTACTGCAGTCTGGTAAGAACGGTTTGCGCTTATCATATCAGCCATTTCTTCTACAGGATTTACATTTGGTCTGTAAATGTAGCCATTCTCGTCTGCTAAAGGATGATTGGGATTGTATTCTTTTATGGTTGGCGCATCAGACTCGACCACACCTTTTAAGGAAACACCGACACCATATGGTTCTCCGGTTACAGGATCGGTTACACCACCCTGTGTGTTCTCGGCCATGTAAGCTTCATCCATAGCTGCTGAGAATAAAGGTCTTCTTGCCTTATAGGTGGTTTCAACTGATGAACTTACTGATTCGGCATTGGCAAGGTTTGATGCAGTAGCATTTAAACGAACTGACTGAGCATTCATTGCAGTACCTGCAATGTCTAAAATTCTAAATAAACCCATTTTTTTATCTCCTGCTAGCTACCAGTACGCAAAGCGTTTTTAAGCTTGGCAATTCGTCCGTTTAAAAAGGTTAATGTAGCCTGGTATTCCATGGTATTGTTCATATATTTCATACGCTCAGAGCTTACCTCTACAGTGTTACCATTACCGGTATCAGCCTGATATGGAAGACGATACTTTAATGTAAGCTCAGGTTCATCAGAAATAGATGACTCATCCATATGTTTATCATTAGTTTTTACCATTTCAGATGGTTGCTGCATCTGTACGTGAGCAGCCTGCTTAAAAGCAATATCAAAGTCTAGATCACGTGCCTTAAAACCTGGGGTATCAGCATTGGCAAGATTGCCAGCTAAAACTTCAGCACGCTGGTTTCGAATTCCCATGGTGTACTGATGAACACCAAAAACCTTATCAAAACCTAATGACATCTTCAGCTCCTAAGTCACGACAAACAAATGTTTCTTTATACAGGAGTTAAAGCAACTACTGTGCCAATATAGATTTTTCGTTATTTTACAGGCAGTTACAGTATTATTTTAAATTAGTGATGTTTTTTTGACATAAAGCTGAACGTCTTTTGGAACATTCAGCTTTAAATCAGAGAAGAGAAATATGATTTCACAGAAGAACTTATGCTAGAAAGCGTATTTCTGTGGTTTTAAGTGATAAATGATACCCGGGTTGCAACGCATCATTTCATATTTGTCTGCAACACCTACCAGGGTCTCAGTTGATCCCAGAATTAAGTATCCGCCAGGATTCAGACACATTGTCAGCTTTCTTAAAATGTCGGCCTTTACATCATTAGAGAAGTAAATCAGAACATTGCGGCAGAAGATCACATCAAAACGGCCCATCAGCGCATATGAACCTAACAGGTTCATTGGTCTGAACTCAACCATCGATTTTACTCTTGAGTCAATCGCCATCATATTAGGATTGTGTGTAGTCCTGAAGAACTTTTCCTTCCTCTCAGGTGACAGACCACGAGATAAAGCATGTACGTCATACTGACCTCGACGGCAGATTGATAACATTTCTGGTGAAAGATCAGTTCCGATAATCTGTGTCTGCTTAGGATCGATATGTAACATCTTTGACATCTGTTCTTGGATAATCATACCGATTGAGTATGGCTCCTGACCGGATGAACAAGCTGCAGACCAAATTCTGACAGGATATTTAGCCTTTTTAGCAAGCTCTGGCAGAATGATTGTCTCTAACGCTTTATATGGATAGGTATCTCTAAACCACAAAGTCTCATTAGTAGTCATTGCATCAATAACCTCTTCTTGAGCTTTGTTATTAGGTTTTTCTTCCATAGCCAGATTGATAAGATCATCAACTGTTTGAACACGGAATTTGCTCAATAAAGAAGACAAACGAGAATTTACTAAATACTGTTTACCATCTCCTAAAACGATACCGCACTTTTCCTCTACAAAGGCTGCAAAGCGACGATACTGAACATCTGTTACTTCCTGCTTTTCAGTTACTAATGAAGTTTTACCATCGCGGTTAATGCTAATTGGCCTTACCTTTGGTACTGTAGATAAAGCAGCTTTAGCCTGTTCAATCTTACGAGTAAATTCTTGAGTACTAGCTGAGAATGGAGTTGAACCAGATGTATTTGAACTTGTACTATTCAACCTTGCATTAGCTGAGCCAAAAGAACTTGAAGTTGTTCTTGAACTGAAGACTGAACTAGGTGTAGCAGTCCTTAAAGAACTTGTTCCAGCAACAGTAGAGTTAAGAGCTGAAGTTGTAGCTCTTGGTGTAAAGCTTGAGCCTGTCTGAGCACTACGAGAGCTTGTAAAAGCTGATGGTCTTGCAGTTGTGGCAGCAGTTGTCGTTCTTGAAAACAGAGTACTTGCAGGTCTTGTAGTTGAGGACAAGCTTGATGATGCACTAGGTCTTGATGCTAAAGATGAACTTGTATCAAAGAAACTTCTAGAAGCAGTTGAACCAAATGATGAGGGTGTAGCAGTACTTGTAGCAGAAGCTGAAGGACGTAAAGTACTGTTACCTAAAGTTGATCTATTTAAGGTAGAACTTGACTGAGCTCTTGCAACTGAACTTTGAGCTGTCGAATTCAAAGTTGAACCTAAAGGACGAGTGCTACTTAAGGTTGTCTGAGTGCTGACGCCTGTAGGTCTAGTTGTAGTTGACGTAAAACTAGAACTTCTAGCTGTAGAGCTAGTTGCAAAAGGAGATGAACTCCTTGGATTTAAAGTTTTTACAGTTGATGTAACTCTATTTGAAGCAGAACCATCAGCATTTTTTGATGATAAAAGTGAACTGCTCTTAACTTGAGAACCTTGAGATAACTTCTTGTCATTGTTATCTGAACTGAATAGTGCCATATGTCCAATGCCTATAAATACAGGGCTCAATATACTTACAAACAGATTGGAAAATGTTTAGTCCAATCCATTTATTTATTATTATTCATTTTTTCTTTGTTTATGTCACAAAGAAGCACTTGTAGCAAACAAATTGCTACAAGTTTTGGTTCTATGAAAACTATAGAACCATAGTTTCAATTTAAGTTAGAGTTACTGTTTTTCTTTTCCTTCTTTACCCATTACAAGGTCAGCACCTGACTTACCTGCATTGGTAAGAATTATGCCCTTCTTTACAGCTTTAGCTAGCTCTAATGGGTTGAACTTAGGAATAAAGTCATTAGCACCAGCTTTACTTACCATGCCTAAGTTAAATACACCTGACAGAGAGGTATGTAAGATTACATAAGCAGGCTTTAATGAAGGATCCTTTCTGATTGATGCACATAAGGTATAACCATCCATCTCAGGCATTTCAACATCGGAAATAACCAATGCAACCTGCTGATTGATAGGTCCCTTAGCAGCCATTTCTCTTAAGAGATTGTAAGCTTCACGACCATCATGAGCCTTAATTACCTCAAGATTTAGCTTCTCCATTGCAGCTGTTACCTGATTTAGAGCAACTCTTGAGTCATCAGCAATCAAAACCTTTGGCTTATGCTGCTGAATAAGTTTTGAAAACTCCTCATCATATACTTCATCAAGATCCTGCTTCTCAAGCTTGCTTGGTGAAATTTCTTCTAGGATCTTCTCAACATCAAGAATTTCAACTAGCTCACCGTCAATTTCAGTTACAGCAGTCATATAGTTGCTGTCACCAGCTCCCTTTGGTGGAGGCATGATCTTATCCCAGTTCATATTCAAAATTCTTTCTACACTTGAAACTAAGAAAGCATGAGTTGAACGGTTATATTCAGCAATGATGATGAAACACTTATCGATATCTCTTGATGGACGGCCTCCAATTGCATAAGCAAGATCAATTACAGAAATTGTTTGTCCACGAATATGTGCTACACCAATTACATACTTCTGTAATTTAGGCATCACAGTAAGTCTTGGGCAAGGCAGGACTTCTCTCACCTTAAAAACATTAATACCATAACGCTGGCGTAGACCTGAGAGCTTAAAGAGCAGAAGCTCCATACGGTTCTGTCCCACTACCTCGGTCAATTCATTGACGGAATCCATTACACCAATCATGTTGTTCACCTTGCTTTTTATTATTAATAAATTTGTTGATGATATTTTATAGAATAATTAGCAATTTAGACTATAACTAACAGAAAATAAAGAAATTGCGGATCAAGTCACACCCTCTTTATCAAATCTGATAGATAGATATGATTAATAGCAACTTTCTACATACTATCATCACTTAAAACTTTATAAAATCCTAAAGTCTAAAACGTTTTCATGAATTTTCAACTCACATTATTCAAATGTCATTTGATTTTCCATGAAATCTAAAATCAACATTTGTGATATTATCGTTAAAGTGTAGTTTAGTCTTGTTGTTTTTCAACTCACAAAGGTGGAAATTTTTGAAAAACTTGCTAAAAATTGTATCGACTGTTTTGGCAATTTTCTTTAATGTATTCTGCATTAATATTTGCCAAGCTTCTGTTGAAGAGGCTGATTTTTTATCAAACGTCGCAAAGCAGTATATGTTAGCCCAGTTTGATAACAATCGTACTGACAAAAAATATCTGGTTAAGGCAAGTAAGATCGATCCTAATCGAGATTATGGTGGTAAGTGCTCAGGATTCCTCACTGCTGAATTAGTAGGCGGTGAGATTAAAAAGAGCAATGTCGTCAGAATAAAGTGCACAAGAAAGAATAATCCATACACTGTAAATGTACCTGTAACAGTAAATGTTGCAAGAGCTACTACAATTGCATCTGCTAACATTCCTAAAGGCACTACCATTACAGCTGATCTTTTAGAGGATTCTTTTGTAAATGAAAGCACCAACACCTCAGCTGTAATCACAGACAAATCCATGATTTTAGGTAGCAAAGCAAGACGCGATATTCGTGCTGGCGAACAGATTAAAGTAAGCGACTTTTGTGTAATTGCCAAAGGTGACATTGTAACTATTGTAGCTTCAACAAATAATCTTGAGATTAAGACTCAAGGTCAGGCTCTTGAAGAAGGCAAGGTTAATGATCTTATTCAAGTAAAAAATGTAAAGACTAAAAAAGTAATTCAAGCTGTAGTTACCGGTCCTAATACTGTTAAAGTGATCTTTTAACTGATTGCTAAGTATTGTCTTTAATTTTTCTTGAAAAAAGGCTAAAGAAATCTCATTTTTACCGATAATCAACTCAAGAAAACACTGTACAAACAAAATTGAGTTTTACTCTAATAATGTTTGTAGCTTCGAGCAAAAACAGTTAAAATTTCTCGAAGGATTAATTTCTAGTTTTTTTCAAAAATTTTATAAAAATTTGCTCAAGAAAATTTAAGCAATGACGTTAAGAAATTAACAGGAATAATTAATGCGTAAAGCATAAATATATTTAAACTAGAAGAGAAAAGATTTATTGAGGGTAGTATCATGGCAATCGATGTATTATCAGACCGTTCTTATAACGGCATAAAAGAATCAGTTGCTACTGCCAAGAATGTAGCAACAAGCACAGCTAAAAGCGCTGTAGCTCAGAAAAAGGTAGCAGTTCAGTCTGATGATGTTGTCTTAACTGATTCTGCCAAAACCTTAGCAAAAGCAACTGATGCGGCAAGAAACGCATCAGGCATTGATGAAGCTAAAGTTGAGAAACTAAAAGCTGCAATTTCTGACGGTTCATACAAGATTAATTATGAATCAGTAGCTAATAAGCTAATTGATTCTGAAGATGAGTTAAGCTCAATCTTTGGATAGATTTAAATACTGTTTGCAGGAGAACAGTATTGAAAAGGTCTCAAAGCAATTTGAGGCCTTTTTGTCTATATACCTTTTCAAAAATTCCTTTAAATCTTTGCCTAGTTCTTTTGCGAAATCACCAAACCTGCAATAGATAAAACCATACCTAACAAAAGGTAAACAGTAAGCTTTTCATCAATACAGATCACAGCTCCTATCGCAGTTACCACTGGAGTGGCATACAGATAGACATTAGTTTTAACAGAACCTAGATATGAGATAGCTTTATTCCAAATAAGAAAACTTAATGATGAGGCTAATACTGCTAAGAACAGATAATTTACGATGTTGATTGGCTTTAATAAACAGTCTAACTTAAAGTCATAACCATAAAAGGCCATACACGGTACTGTACATAAAACAGCATAGAAGAAAAACTTAATCGTCATCACCATGGTACTAATACCAAGTCTGTGTAGCTTGACTACATAGACACTATACAGTCCCCACACGATGGCACAACCTAAAGCCATCAGATCACCTTCAGGATTTAATTGCAAGCTCAATGATGAAAAACTCAAACAGGCAATACCTGACATTGCTATAAAGAAACCTAAAAAGAAGTATTTACCTAATTTCGCGCTCTTGTCTATGAATCTGTTTAAAAGAGCTACAAATAGAGGAGCTGTTGATACAATCAAACTTACATTTGATGCATTAGACATTATTAATGCATTATTTTCAAAAACGAAATATATGGTTACACCATAAAAACCACAAAAAGCCGAGTACAGCTCAACTCTTAAGGAAATGAATTTCAATGCTTTTGGAGCTAAGAGAAGTAAAGTTAAAGTAGCAATGACAAAACGATTGAATAGTATTTCAATAGGAGAAAAATCCCTCAATAGAACTTTTGAGCTCACAAAGGTCATTCCCCAGAACAGAATTACAATCACTGCACATAAGTGAGCCACTATCAATTTTCGTTGCATAACTACCTCTCATGGCACTAATTATCTATTGCAATTTTTACAAGATCAAATCTACCATTTTAAGTTCCATTTCTAAGCATTATTTAACTTTAGAAAACAATTGAAGAACTAGAGAAACATCATGAGGCACAACTAAAAGATGGAGATATGTTCAAAGAACTAGAAAAAATAGTGAATTCGATTCCTATATGTACACATATTTTCAGAAGATAAAAACTAACTTTGGTTCATTTTTTTAGAATCAACAGAATTCAAAGCAAATCTAGCTTTTGACCTAATATAGTCCGATTGTATAAGATCGGACTTTATAGTTAAGAAGAAAAAAGGACGTATCTTTTGTCTCCTTAAGGAGATTTCATTATTATGATTTATTATTCTTACAAAACTCATAAATCATCAAAGAGATAATTCCAAAACCGTATAGCATTACAAAAATAAATAAAACTGTAGCAAATATCATTAATAGCTACTCCTCTTTCTAAAGATACAGTAAGAGAAAAAAACTAAAATAACGACAGACGTTACTATAATAGCAAACTCTAGTTTTTTTATATAAAGAGACACTTCATTGCTCGCAAAATGAAAATCGGAAATTGCATTTCTACTTTCCTCAAATACAAACTCATCAAAGAAAAATAAAAAAGCATATTCCCAAACAGTCAACATTGACGCAACGACAACAGGAAACAAAAGCTCAAAAAGCTTTGCTTCTCTTAGCTTATTTTCGATATTTTCCACTCTTGCTTTGAGTTTAGAGTTTTCTTCCTTTAAACGCAAGTTTTCCTTTTTTATCAGAAAAAGATCAGGTTCTAACGACTTTTTCATTTACTTAATCCGTAAAACATACTTATACCTATGACTCTAAGACAATTGACCAAACACCAATAAATGCTCTACAGTACCTGCAGAGCTTTTCTACCTTTTAACTACTTAAGCTACACTCTCTTCTTTATCTGTAGAGTTTTTACTGCGTCGTCTTGATTTCTTTTCTACCTTGACTTCTTTTGAGTCAGAATCAGACTCTGTACAGAGATCTTCATTGTTCTCACTCACCTCAAGATCATTTCCTAAATCACTTTTCTGAGTAACTTTTAAGATTTGCTTTTCATGACCAAAGATGTCGTTACAAAGACGCATTACATACTCATGTTCTACATCAGGTAGTCTTAGAGCAAAACACATCTTGATGATCTTGTGGACTGTATATGGAGTTTCAACAGACAACAAAGCAGCAATTTTTAATAGCGTTCTTGTAGAAAAAGGAGCAGAGATCTGCCTTACCCCATTCTCAATTCCCTGCTCAACAACATTTCTTAAATCATGAGCAAAATGTAACAGCTTTTTGCTCATCTCAAGCCCAAGATCAGGAAAACTATTCTTTAACATCTCAAGTTCTACGATTGGCTTTGGATACCCCATTTCAATAAAGCGCCATCTATCTAAGAAAGCCTGATTTAATAATCGTGCGCCATTGTAGAAGCCTGTCATATCACCAAAACCTTTGGTATTAGCTGTTGCAATTACTCTAAATTGAGGATGCGGTTTGATTACCTCGCCATTATTAGCAAGGATTGTAAGAGGCTTACCTTCTAGAACATCGTTTAATACTGATAAGTCACCAGGTGACATCAGATCGATTTCATTTAAAATTAAGATCTCTCCATAGAGCATCGCTCTAGTTAAAGGTCCGTATTCATAGACTAATTCACCTCTTTTTAAAGTGGTATGTCCTATAAGATCTAATGACTCACACTTATTAGATAAAGTGATCTGCTCTACGCCCCAGTTAAGACGAGCTGCAATTTGCAAGATCAAGGTAGTCTTACCGCAACCTGACGGACCACTAATATACAGACAGTCTTTAAAAGGATAGATAAGGTAGAGTAGAACTTCATTTAGAACATTAAGTTCAAAAACATAGTTCTTATCTAAGTTAGGAATATGATCAATAAGATTGCTAGGTTCTAACTCGCACTCTTCAATCACGATCTTATCGGAGTTGAATACCTTCTTTAAATTTACATTAAACATAATTTGCTTTTCCTAGTTATGCATTTAAATTATCTTTATGAGCCTAATTTGATTTCTCTAGCTAAAACTTTACTGGTTAGAGCTACTTTTCCTAGAGAATCTGTAATCCTAAAATTGCGTAATTGACCTAATACAGAAACTCTGTTTCCACATCTGACAATTTGATAAAGTCTCTTTAGTTCAGTCTCATTCTTTTGATTGAACATATACACTTCGTGGTAATCAGCATATAAAGATGAATTAGGCAAGGTCTTAGCTTCGTTTTTAGAGTTGACATCATCTTGAGATACTGAATTTTTGCCTTCAGTTTTTAGGCTAAACTTCAACTTGAAGGAGTTTCTTTGAGATCTATAGGAAACAGCACTTACGGTTCCTGTTAAATAAACTTTGTTGATATCCATAATTCACTTTTTAAGTCTTAATTATTCTTTATAAGAACAAAGTCATAAGAGCTTGTTCTTAACAACTGCAATTAAGCGAAGCTTTAGGATCTGTTTTTTTAAGTTTATGCGCGCTCAAATTGCGAACAGATTGTACAAAGACAATTTTTACAACTTTAAAAATTACTGATAAAAAGTGAAATTTCTAGAAAATTTTGATGTGAATTTATTGATTTTAAAGGGAAATAAAAATAGCACTTTTATGTTTTGCAGAAAGCTTTAGAAAAACAAAAGTGCTATTGAGGATAGAATTAAGCGTCTACAGACAAACGTGAAGGACCACGTGCAGTAGCATAACCTTTTGCTGTATAGGTCATGTTGCGAGTTACCACGTCACGTACACCTAGTAGAACTGCCTGCAGCTTATTAGCTGACTGCATACACATAGTGATGAGCTTACCGTTAATTTCATTTCTGAACTGACACTTTTTCATCATGTTCTTAATGATGGTAACCTCTGGTAAAAATTCAGTATGTAGCTTTGCTACCTCAGGATGAAGTTTGATCCTCTGATCATTTGACTGTAACTTTAACATCAGATCAGATTTCATCTCTGATAAAGGTTTCAAATTCTCAAGATGTCTGTCTTTTAAAGATTCATACTCAGCCTGAATTACCTTTTCAAGCTTTTCTAAAATCTCTTTTTGTCCATCCAGATAGTCTTTTAAAGGACGTACTGTGTTTTGTGGAGTAGTTTTATTAAAAACAAATCGTGAGGTATTCATAATTCTCTCCTACATCGCACCACGCATCTGATAAAGATCGTAGATTACCCTTGTATCAAGCTCAAGTTCGGTTGCGTAGGTATCCCCTACTGCGTACTGTCTTATGACTCGTGCGCCATGAACAAAACCATCAACTTCTGACTTTACAGAATTTGAGGTTTCAATATTGCTTGAATTTAAAGTATCGGTGGCTCTGATATAAATGCCATTAACCTGTTCAGATAATTCTCTATAAGCTTCAATCTTTGATGCTCTCATTGCTTTAATCTGCTTGATGGCATCTGTTGCACCCGGCTGACGAGAAATTGACGCATAACCGGTTGCTCTTAAGACTGGATACTCTGATGGCTTGTGTACACCATCATCTGTCATGGTTAAATTCTTTACAAAAGATACAGAGGAACATGAGCACAAAGCCATTGGCAGTAGCATTGCTACTGCAAAAGTTGTAATCAATCTTCTAAGTCTCATAGATCCTCCTAATCATTAGTACGTGAGTACTGACTTTGGTCATGCACATCTCGTACCAACTTTTCCTGATACATGTAAGTATCAGCTGGATATATAACTGTAGACTTTCCTCTATTGCCAAATCCTAAGAAAGAATGCTCTTTGTTATACATATAGTGCTCATAGTTACCTGATGAAGTTGCAGGTACCTTAGCTCCTTTTACGTAATATTTAGCATTGAACTCATCAGAGTCTGTTCTGTAATAGTTATCTTTAAACTGCTGCTCTTGTCTTTTACGACGTTCTTTATCGGTCATAGCATAGACAGGAGTATCTGTAGTTGATGCAGAAGCTCTAACAGAGGTCTTAGTTACAGTTCTTTTAACTACTGTATCAGTTACATTACCGTTACCAGTGATAGTACCTGGCTCATATAAATATGAGGTAACACCATTTATAGAACAATCTTTCTTACCGGTTCTATAGCAGTAAGGTAATCTCTCATAAGGAATAAAGCCTGTAGCAGAACCTACAACTGTCTGGGTTGACATATTTATGACGCGACCAACTACAACGATTCCTGAATCATTTCTAGTTAAAGTACCTGCAAAGATATGTCTTACCATGGCCTGACGGGCAACTTTCTTCCAATCTCTTGAAAAGACAAACTCACCGTCTTTAGTAATTGAAATAGCGCCTGTAAGCTTATATTCAAAAACGCTGATACCTCGTCTGTCTAATTCATGGACAAACATCTCTGCCATGGCACGACCTAAATAGCCTGCATTTTCATAAGTATCTGTATCTACAAATGAGGTTACAGCTACCTTTGGTAAAGATGAATAAGTTACAGTCTTACCATCGCTGTCAGTTACAGTGGTTTTAGAGGACTCATCTTTTGACAGATCATTCATCATAGTCTGATACAAGATATCAGACATATTAGATACGATCTTGCTGATTTCCATGCCTTTTTGGTCATAGACACTGCTCTTTGTAGGTACAACACTAGCCTGTTGTGTCTTGCCACCTTGGGCAGGATTTGCCGAACAGCCTGCGATTACTAGGCAAACTGCAAGGCTTAGCATTTTAAGTAATTTTCTCTCCATCCTGACCTTCTTTTATTTGTATAATCAATAAACCGTGAATTATAAAACGCTAAATTTTTAACGTTTTTGTCAATCTTGGTGTGAATAATGCAAATTCAATGCCATGTGACAAAATTCAATCACAAAGGTGATTTATGAAAATAAGATTATTAATTCAAATTTTATGCTGTTTAGTGTTTTCTGTAATGAGTTCTACTGCCTTTGCTACCTGGTATACAGCAAATGGCACCGGCTCAGACAGAAACGATGCTGTAAATGATGCTATCCGTAATGTCATGTTACAGGCAGGAGCTGACGTTAAAATCGAGCAAAACTATAAAAACGGTGTTTTACAAAGCGATAACGTCAATATTATGAGCAGATCACCAATCAAAAAGCTGATAGTAATGTCAGAACAGACAACCTTTAGTAAGGTAACTGTTACCATCAAAGCATTTATTGATGAAAGATTTGCCAAAGCAAGATGCTCAGGGGCTGCTGTACATAAAGCTGTACTGCCAGTGTCATTCAGATTTGCTGACTCTCAGGCCTATCAGGGCAGTATTGGAATTGAAGGTATCAGTAAAGAGCTAGATAAACTTGTTATGGAGAATCTTTATAACACCTCATCCTTTGTAACCAGGCCTCTGGTAAGAGCTAATCTGAACACTTCAAATTCACCTAATATGTCAAATGCCTTCCAGGTATCCAACCTTTCTAGTTTGGCAGATCGTTATGGCAGTCAGTACATTATTCTAGGCACTATAAATTCAGTAAGTACCTCTGAGGTTGGTAACAATGTACTAACCAAGCTGATGTACGTTCCTACAAGAACTATTAACTTTGATATTGATGTCTATGATGCAATCAATGAGCAAATCATCTTCCACAGAAATTACACTGCTGAAGCTGATTGGCCATTTAAACAAAGTGAGTACATCGATTTAAGATCTGACAGATTTAAGAGCTCAGAATACGGTCAGAGAGTTTACGGTCTAGCTGCAGAGGTCTCCAAAGATCTAGTTGCAGAACTTCAATGTAAACCTGCTAATGCCAAGATCATAGATCTTGATGGGGATGATGTAGTAATCAATGTTGGTAGAGAGAACGGCATCAGCCCTAATATGAAGTTCACCTTAGTTCAGGCAGCTTCTATGTCAGGACCTAATGGCGATAATTACAGTGCTTATGAGAAAAGTAACAGTGTCTATAAAGTAGTATCTGTTTACCCACATGCAGCTAAATTACATCCTGTTGATTTACAGAACAATACTTTGAATGTAAACGTCAACGATGTAGTAACTTTACAATAGAAAAAACGGTATTGTATCAGGTCAATATATTGATATAATACCGTTGGTTTTGGCCCCATAGTTAAATGGATATAACAAGCCCCTCCTAAGGGCTAGTTGCAGGTTCGATTCCTACTGGGGCTGCCACTTTTCAAAATAAACCATTAAGGTTTTGTCTTAAGATTTTTTACTACTAAAGAGCAATCTTTCTTACAGAAAGCTATACCATAAGCATAGATATCAGTAATCTTTGATTGCTTTAAAAATGGCAGTGCGTAGTTCTTCTCTTCAATCTGATTTAAAGCTTTTGCGGCTAATTCATCCATATCTTCTGCCTTTGAGGTAGCTTTAATCTCAATGATTACAGCTTTAGTATTACGTTCTGCTTTAAAGGTAATATCAGGATATCCACTACCAGACTCATAGTTAGAATGATATTCAGAAATGATGCCTTCACAGCTTGTAAAGATGCCGTTGATAAAGCCATGATAGAAGTTCTCGTAAGGAGCTTTAGTAGCTGTATCTCTAATTGACACGTATTTTTGTAACATATCAAATAGGATATTGCTAATATCTTCTTGCTGTCCTTTAACTAAAGCCTTTATAAACTTACCAGGCAACTTCAGATTTACAAAGACGTCACTGAATCTTTTTTGAATATTTTCTCTAAAACAATCTGTTATCTCTAAGTTAGGCAGTTTTACTGCAATATCATCTGCGCTACTGTCTTCAGAATTTAAGGTATCAGTCTTATCCCAATCTACAGTTAAGTAACCTGTATGCAACAGTAATGACCAGAAATCATTTGGTATATGTTTAGATAAACAGTCATAGTTCATGGAGTCATTTAATTTAAAGCTAATTGACTTGCCATCAACTAAGTCCTGCATCTTTTGGGTATCAGTATCAGTTAAATATCCTAAGTATTCATATACAGCATGACTTGAGGTTGATGTTGCCCAGTAATTATTTGCTTTTACTTTTGACAACAGCCCCTGCTGTTTAAAATCAAAGTTGTCTTTAATGAAATTTACCACATCCCATGGACAGAACATCTCTTTGTCATAGAACTTGTATCCGTCATAGTTATCTTTTACCTTTTGAGCAAAGTCATCTAACTCGTAGTCTTTTAAGAACTTATAGGTATCTTCTTTGGTAAATCCAATCATACCTGTATATTGCTTTAACTGACTTGTAACAGTATTCACATAGAGGTTATTTACACCTGTAAAGATGCTGTTTTTTGCAACCTTCAGACAGCCTGTCATTATGACTTTACTTACATATTGTTCACCAGTCTCAGGATCTTGGGGAATGGTTTTAAAGAAATCAAACAAAGATGAGATTAAAGTTACCATCTCATCATGGTAGCCTTTTTCCTGCGCTTTAGCTAATGGCACATCATACTCGTCAATTAAGACATAGACCTGCTTTTTAAAATGCTTATACAGCATTGTTGAAAGATTTATGATGGATGAAGTTGCATATGATTGCGCTTCTTCATCTGCTCTTTTTAGATACATCTCATCACATAGCAAATCAAACTTAGCTTTTTCTTTATCGTTTAAGTTTTGACTGTCTTTTAAGAAACTGTATTCATTAGCTTTTGCTACAATAAGTTCTGCTAATTTATAGTAAGCTGCTTTAAAGGTCTTTCCTTGAACACCTTTTAAGGTAAGACTGATAACTGGATGCTGTCCCATGTATTTTGCACAGAACTCTCTGTCTTCTAATATCTTGGTATCTTTAAACAACTTTTGCTGAAGTATGGTGTCTCCAGGATTTGCCGAGTTTATTTTCAAAAAATACTCAACCATGGACATAAACAGTGTCTTACCAAAACGTCTGGGTCTAGTAAATAACAT
>OIYQ01000222.1_pt1 | contig 23353 bp, 22 predicted proteins | sample 1588311 | NCBI WGS metagenome assembly OIYQ01 (sample SAMN03283244) | human gut metagenome | biome: human-associated habitat; material: feces | host: Homo sapiens | place: Peru | collected 2012
TCTACCCATAATTTTCTCCTTAATAATATATTATATATTTATTATAACAAAATTTTTAATTATCCTCCATCATAAATAGGGGTGAAAAATATAGCTTCTAACAAAAATTTGTTATAATAAATTTGTCTGTTAAGGGGGGTTATGAATTATATTATTGCCACAGTTGTTGTCTTTAATAAGTCAATTAATGATAGTGCTGCTATTCAGTGTTTAAGTAAAATTAAAAATATTGACTTATTAGTAATTGATAATTCTGAGACCGATTATCATAATCAAGAATTATGTGAAAAATTAAATATCCATTATTTATCTAATGGTGGTAATATTGGTCTTAGTAAAGCTTATAATATTATCACTAATAAATTACTTAACTCACCTTACAAATATATCTTATTATGTGATGATGATACAGAAATATCACAAGCTTATATAGATGAAATCAACACATTAATTAAAGAAGATTATGATATTATTATTCCGCGTATCATTGATGGTGATTCAGGCAATGTCTATTCACCAAAAGTATATAATAATACTCCTTTTTTAACTAAAGTATATAATGATCAACCCTATAAATATATTAAAGCGATTAATTCAGGGTTATGTATTAAATTGTCTATTTTTAATGAATTTAAATACAATGAAAATAACTTCTTATACTTTGTTGATGTGGACTTGTTTGAAAACTATGTCAACAAAAAGCCAGCTACAACTAAAGTAACTAATACTTCATTAGTCCAAAATCTATCCCATCTAACTGAAAGTTTAAGCGATGGGCAAATAACACAAATGCAATTACGCTTAAAAGATAGTAAAGCCTTTAACAACTGGCTTACCCACAATACATATAAGCTGGCTTTTGTGATGCAAATGTATTTAAGATACAAAGATAAACGATTATTATCGTTATTAAGGATATAAAAATAGCAACGTTAGTTGCTATTTTTTAGTTATACATAATAATTGTTCCACTAAGGACCTTAATATTAACATCATTAGGTAATTCTAATTCAATACGACCGTTCCCTTCAATTTTGTATTCTTGACCATTAACTAAGATCATAGCTTCTGTTAAGGACATGTTTTCGAATTTAACGATTCCAGGATTTACTTTTTCTTCACTTAAACTAGTAATTGTACTACCTTCACGATAAACTTTACCAGTATATCTACTTGCTTCTTGATCTTCTGTAGATAAATATTGATTATTATAAACTAATTCAATTTCTTGACTTGCTTGTAATTCCTTTTTATATTTCTCAATTTGGGGAAAGTACAAATACATTAGTACTAGCTCGACAACTAACAAACAAGATAAAAGAATAATAAGATATTTAGATATTATTTTTCTCATATGTTTCCTTAACTAAAAATATTAGTTTTATTAACTTCTAATTCTCCACTACTAGTAATTTTATCATCTTTATTGATATAAACCGCAACAACTGATGTTATTTTATCTGATTGATCATCCGGTTGTAGTTCATATTTAGTATCATTAATGACTAATGTTACTACATCAGCACCTTTGTTGGCAAAAGAGTACCATCCTGGTTCCAGTTTTAGGTTTTTTCCAACAATAAACTCTCCTCGCCGGATGTTTTGACTATAACTAAAAGCATGTAAACGTTTATCAAAAGGCATATTTAAAATATTATAGTTACGAATACGATCATCTTCTTCTTTACTAATCGCTTCACGATATTGCAATAATATCCCTTCAAACTTTTCTTTAAAAATATCTAATGAAATAAAAAAGATAAATATCATAATAACGATTGTTATTAGTTTTCGTTTAAATGACATATTCCTCCATCTGTATAATAAATATTATAATTTGGTGTACTATATTCGATTGGTAAATCAAGAGTTATTTCTTTACGTAAAATAATGTAAAATGGTTCATTACTACTACAATCTGTTAAACTTAAATCACCACGATAACGAACAATGTTATCTGCTTGTAAACGTAAATCAATAACAGGCCGAGCAACAGCTCCAAAGTTAACATTTTTGGTTTTTGGATAATCATAATGCGTTAGTTCATATAAATCTTGACTTTGATATTTGTAAACCGTGAAATTAGAAAAGCCGGTAAAGATATTCTTAAAATTAGGCATACAAATTATAACTATGGTTAAGACACTAATAATATATACATCTGCTTTAATTGGTAATCGTTTATCAATTAAACAAATAATTGCATATAATCCAGCCATTACAATTATACTTGGCATAAATAATACATAAGCACGGTGATATACTTCGTATCTAATTAGTGATCCTAAAATTCGATAAGCAATCGGGTTAGAAAAAAATATTACAGCAATAATAATGAAGTAAAAAATATTACGTTGTTGTTTATATAAATAAATTAACCCTAATACTGTAAATAATACGATTGGTACATTTGCAAAGACATTATAATAATAGTGTGGACTATGTTTAAATACTTTGTCATGTTTTAATAATAAAATATTAACTATAATTTCTAATGAATTAGATAATAATAAGAACAAGACCACAATCGTTACTAAATAAATCCCACTACACCATAGGACAATTTTTCTAATACTCTCATATTTAAGTTTACTAATTAACTTAATTATTAACAGCCAAATTATCCAACCCAACGCTAGTAAACCTAACATTAAATATATGTGGGTATTTAAAATAAAGATGATTCCATAACTGGCAATCACTCCATATCCAATTAGAATACTAGTAACATGCTTACTAGTTTTAAGATAAATAACTTGGTAAATTAAAGTGATTGTCAAGAAAGCAGTTAGAATAAATAATGAGCTACTACTCATAAAGAAACTAGCATTAACTAATAGTGGTAGTATCCATACTTTATTAATACGATCCATTTCTTTAATCACGAAAATAAATAACATGAATATTCCCATCGTATTAAAGAAATTGATCCCCATCGGTACACTCCATAATGTGTGAACTAATACTTCTCCATAATTCGGATATTGACTAAAAAAGAAGCATCCACAAAACATTAAGACTGTCATCACTGTTAACATTAAACGTTTATGCATATTAAAGAACGCTTGGCATACACTTCCTAATGAAAAAATAATTAAAAAGGCTTCAATAATTTTTCCAATAGTTAAGTATGCTACTAAGTTATCAATTTTAAGTAAACTAATAATCACACTGTAGAATAAATAGATCCCATCGCAGAAGTGAAAAGACATGATTTTACCATTAACGACATGACCATTGTGCGAATAAATGACATTATTATCAATCGTTGAGAATGTTAATGCTCCATATAACCAACTATCGGCTAGTGGTAGTGAAATCAACGCTACTAAGATTGCAAATAAAATACTCATTACTAACACTAAAATAAAGTATTTATCTTTAAACTTTTCTTTAAAGCTAGTAAAATAGTCGCGGTGTTTATAAAATAGAAATAGGTAAATTATTGCTAACAAAAATAGCAATAATAATCGATATAACGTGAATTTAGCATGGTAAACCATAAAGAATAACGAAAACATTTGAAACCCACCAAAAAAGATCATAGCTCCAAATGGTAGCGTCATTACAGAATGTTTTTTATTTAATACTAAATACCCAGTAAAGTCAAATATTAATAACAATCCTAGGACGATTAATAAACCTAAAACCATAAAACTCCTACTATTATATTATACCATATTATAAAATTTCGAAGGGTATATGGGTTTTATTCCAACAGTCAACAGTTGCAAACGAAATCGAATAGTTTACTATAAAGTGAACAATTCGATTAGGTTGCAACTATGCCTAATTATACAAAAAAATGTCCCACTTTTTTTAGTGGGATATTTTTTAACTCAGTGCTAAGTACTTATTGACATTTTCTACTTCTCCTTGTTTTTCGTCGTTTTTAAGATTAGAAAATATCCTATTATTAAAGCAGTTATTATTATAAACATAAAAATATTATTAAATTGTATTAAAAATAAGCTAATTATCATCAAAAAGATCGAAAATACTATTAATTTAAATCCTTCTTTGATTCCAATCACAATTGTACCTGTAAATAAATATGTTATCAAATAATTTATTACTGTTGCTATACTAACTGCATATAATGGTGAACTTTTGATTGTATTTACACAGATAAAGTAAATAAATAATGTAATAATAGCATTAATAATTCCATAAAAAGCAAATTTTCTTTGATCTTTTACTAATAGTAAAGACATAAATAGTAAATGAACAACTATATAAAAAGGCATTCCTATAGTAATAATCGATGATAATTCAATCCCTTGAGTTATCGCTTCAATTTTATCTACAATCCCTGGTATTTTTTGTCCAACGACTCCTAGTAAATATAAAATTAATGGTTCTCCTATCCATAAATATAATACCACAACACTAAATACTAACATTGTAATTTGGGTAGCTATATTAAATATTTCTTTTCCTTTTTTATTTTCATTTATCATACTCACTATAACTGATTTTATTGGTATAAATAATTGATTTAATGTAGTTAATACAAATAATGAGTATGAATAAATTCCTAAAAAACTTGTATTTTCATGTAAAAACGTTTTATCTAAACTAAATACTAATACATATGACCAATTTCCTAATAAGATAAATAAACCCTTTTTAAAATTATCGATTATAGAAAAATTAGAAGCAGTGTTTTTTTCTTTTATATTTAATTTATTATAATCATGGTAAATTTTAATATATAGCCATCCAACTATAACAAATTTAAAAATTATATCAATAATCATGAATAATATAATATTAAGATGAAAAATACTAACTATTATTATTCCTATCAACATATATATTTTGGTAAGAAAATCAAAATATCCAATTATATCAAATTTTCCTAACGCTGAAAAAGCGTTACGAATATTTCCTAACAATGTTACTGGAAAAAACGAAATAATTGATAATGTCAAAATAATAAATTGACTACTTCCTAATTCAGTTTTAAAAAATATTGGTACTAATAAAATGCTAAAAATTAATACAACTGCTTGAAAAATAAATCCAAAATTTAAATCTCTTTTTAGTGTTGGAAGCATATCAGTATATTCTCTTTTTCGATAATTTATTAACATTCCATCTTGAAATCCAAAAGATAATACACCTAATTGAATTATATAATTCATATATAAATTATATTCTCCATATTGTGATGCATTAAATGATACTAATGCTATTGCTGATGTTGCAAATCCTATCACTATACCTATTACTGATAAGATATAAAATATTCTAATTCTTTTTTGTGTATCCATATAACCCTTATTTTTATTTATGCAAATAATAAACTTAAAATTGTTAATTTTTTATGTTGTATTAACGATTGTGATACTAACAATACCTTATACAACCAATATTGAATATAACCAAATTTTCGAGTTTTAAAATATTTTTTTGCATCTTTTAAAACACGTTTAATTTGATCTTTAGTAGTTGAACCAAATTCAACACTACCAGCACAATTTTGATATATTGTTGATTTTAAAATAATATAAGAAAGTTTATTAATATTAACATTATTATTATAGAAATCTAAATCTGTAAAATACATAAATAAATCTTCATTATAACGCCAATTATTAAAAGCTGTTAATTTTATACAACTTCCAGAATTAATACCTCCTATTCTTGTTGCTTGTTCTTGATTTACACGTTTAAGAGGCAAATTTGAATAAAATGTAGGTGTTAATATTTGATTACTTACTTTATCAACTACATGTGGTAATATTAAATCATATTTATTTTCATTTACATGTATTAATAATTCATCAATATATTCTTTGTTATAAATAGTATCATCGTCTGATAAAAGAATATATTGATAATTATTTTTAAGTATATCAATAGCTTTATTATATGCTTTACTAAGCCCTTTATTACCATTCATATTTATATATTGATAATTATTTTCTTGACAAAAACTTATATTATTATTTTTTATTTCTTCATTTGTAGAATTATCTACAAAACAAAAATCAATATATTCATTATTTAATGTATTTATTACTGTAATATCTTTTATTAACTTATTATATACTACAACAACTGTTACTAATTTATTTGCCATTGTTCCTCATTTACTTTAATAAATATTTAAAATATCTAAAATCTTTTGTTCTTAAAAAATACATACTAACAATTATTGATTTATTTAAAAAATAAGTTTTTTTATCATATGCTTTGGTATCTTTTAACCTAATCGTCAATCTTGGTATGTTTTGTTCAAAAGATTTGTTTGCAATATCCATAACACTATAACTTTGCTTTATTTCAACTGGTAAGATATCAATCTTATAACCTAATTTGTAACATTCTCTACAAAAATAATAATCTACACAATCAAGAAAAATATTTTCATCATATTTTAAGTAATCAAATATTTCGAAAGGAATAACCATTCCTGAATTAATAGCAAACACTTTGTTTGAACCTATTAATGGTATTAGTTTTTCTTTGCTATTATAATTTCTTTGTTTTATATACTCTATTAAATAATTATCATTATGATAGAAAGGATTAACTAATTTATTATTTTGATCAAAAATTAAAGGTGTATAAATTTTTTTTTTTTGATAAGAATAATTTAATACAGTATCAATATATTTATCTCCAATATCTGTATCATCATCTAATAAAACTAAATAATCAATATTTTTATTTTTAAAAAAATCAATACCGATATTATAAGCTTTACTTAAACCCAAATTTTCTTTTTTCGCAATATAATCTATTTTATTTTTTTTACAAAAATTATTATTAATATCTATAATTTTTGGATCAATTGTATTATCTATTATTAATAAATTACTAATTTTTTTTAAATATTTATATGTTAAAGAATCTTCAAGTTTTTTATTATACAATACCATTAAAAAACCAAATTTCATTTTCACTCCTATAATTTTAACATAACTGTATTTTTCTTGCTAATGATTTGATACTATTATATTATACCATATCCAATAAATACTAACTTAATATTAGTATACTCCAACAGTTGCAAACGAATTCGAATAGTTTACTATAAATTGAACTATTCGAATAGGTTGCAACTATACAATTTGACTATTAAAAAAGATGCAAAATGATTAAGTTTTTACATCTTTTTAAAAAATATAACTGATTTATAAGATAAATAATGATCCTTGTTCAATGCTAATTGTTGAATTCTCATCTAAATAAAAATCTAGTGTTGAGTCTGGAAGAATCGTTAGTGCTTCACCATTAATTTGTAATTTTGCCTCATCTAGTCCAACATTAACTAGCGAGTGTAGTCCTGGTTGTAAATCTATAGTTGCTATATCACTAACACTCATCCCTGAAGTTAGTAATGGAGCATTAGCCTTCGCATTTCTAACATCAAGTCCAACCAATTCTTGGGAATCGGCCATATAACTAACTAAATCACCATATTCATAATTAGCTTGTAAGTATTTTTGGCGTAAATTAAAGTTAGTTATTCCAAAATAGATTCTACTTCCTAACAAAATAATTAATACTACTAATCCTAATACAGTATAAAATTTACGATTTTTCATATTTACCCCATAACTCTTGTTGCTTTAACCCCAATTTTACGTTTAACAACAACAGTTTGTCCTTTTTTTAGGTTAACTTCTAAATAATTAGCTTTGACACTAGCACGCGATACTGACCCTAGTGTATATAATGTTCCATCAATATAAATATCGGCTTCATCATTATAATCTTCATTTTTTAAGATTAATGTACCTGGATTTAAGTATGTGTGCCCATTATCATCTTTAGTTTCTCCTACAATGTAGGTACCAGGTTTTAAATCTCGGTTGGGAGAAACTTTAACAAAACGTTCAATTGGATCTAATGTATAGAAACGATATCCACTAAACTTTATATCTGCATAGTCAGCATAAACATTTTCAATATCTTCTGTTAAAGTTTTCTTATACTCACGCTGTGTATCAAATACTAACCCACATGTTAATGAAATCACTATGATTGCTATAATTAATTGTTTGCGGGACATACATCACCTCCATGAATTAAATAGACATTATAATTAGGGGTATCAAACACCACCGGTTGATCAATTGGACGAGCTTTAGGTAGTACCATATAGAAATCTTGGTCGGCTTCACAACGTACCCAATTTAAATCAGGACGCATTCTAAAAAGGGTATTAATATCAGCATATAAATCTGGTGTTGGTTGTGGTGTTACACCAGTACTAATATTTTTCGTAACCGGAAAATCCCATTGCGATAATAAGTATACATCATTAGATTGGGCTTTATACGCATCAAAGTTATCAAATCCTTTAATTAGCGTATGATAATGAGGGAAATAAATAACTAATGGAATCAAAATCGCAAAAACATATTTTAATCTTGATAAATGAATACGTCCATCTACATTGTTAATTAAACTTCCTAATCCAATAATAGCAATCACACCTGGCAGAACTAAATTAAAGACACGGTGATAAACAATTTGGTTAATCAATGATCCAACAACCCGATAACATAATGGGTTGGCAAAGAAAATTACCATAAATAACAAATACCAACCAAACATTTTTTCTCGTTTAACAATGGCAACAAGTGCTACTAACAATAAGACTAAGAAAACTATGTTTCCAAAAATATTTAAATAATAGTGTGGTGAGATAGAATAAATATTATCATGATTTAAATCATAAATCCCTTTTAAGATATATGTAGTATTTTGTAAATATAATAACCCAACTACACTGAATAATAAATACGCAACTGCTAAGAAGATTGCTAAACGTTGCATTGTTTTAAGCTCTAATTTTTTAACTAATAGATAACAAATCGTTAAACCAATGATCCCAAGAATAGCAACGACCAATCCAAGTTTAAATGATATAACTCCAACATATATTACTCCAAACACAAAGACAACCACTAATCCATTTAAGATTGCATAAATATTGTCTTTGTTTTTGCGAGCAAATAATTCCATATAAAGAGCAACAAATAATAAACTTCCTGACACAAATAGTGCCGAAGAAGAGAAACTAAAATTAGCTAACACTAACAATGGATATAAATACGCTTTTTGGCGCCAAGGAATATTTGAAATAATAGTAATCACAAATAGGATACTACCAACCATATTAAGCATATTTGTACCAAGTGCCATACTTCTAAATGTGTGAATATATATCTCATCATTATCTGGATAAGATGTAAATAAAGGTGAACCACATAAGAAACAAACACTTACCACTAAGAAAATAACACTGCGATTTTTCTTAAAGAAATAATCAATAACAAATCCCATTGTTGAAACGATTACAAATACTTCTAAGAACTTAAAGAACGATAAAATAAAAGTATAATCATTACCTGGCGCCAATCCTGCTAAGACTGTTTGGAATAAATAATATCCATCTAAATAGTGGAATGATTGAATCGCCCCATTAACTTCAATACCATTATGTGAAAAGATTGCGTTATTACTAATACCTGATAGAGCCATTGCACTAAATAACCAACCATCTCCTAATCCTGTTGCTAAGAAGAAAACAACAATTCCAGTTATTGTTGCCATTGCTAAAACAATTAGGGTATAACGTTGTTGTAGACGTTGTTTTAATATTGCAAAATAATCTTTATTTTTAAAGATTAAATACATATATACAATAACTAATAATCCTACGAAGATCATTAAATATAATTTAAAGTTCATTCTCGTTAACATTGGAATTAAACTAAATAATTCAAAAATCCCCATAAATATACAAAACCCTAATGGTAGGGTAAATAAAGTTTGTGTTTTATCTAATTTTTTATATACAACATATCCTGTAAAATCAAAAAGAAAAATACACAATAAGATTAGTAAACAACTAATTAACATGCCGCTCCTTTTAATTATATTTAATGTCACTTAACCATCAAGTATTATACCATATTATAAACATGATTAATTATGTGAAGTATCAGCAAGTAGTGATTTTAACCGTTAGGCTCACAAAGATCCTTCTAGATTGCACTATCAAGATTAATGCTCAAACATTCGTTGCTAAACCCGCTGTCAACAACTTGTAAAACGAGAATTATTCATCTCCTGCCTCGCTTCTAATTTCTTTTAATTTATTATTAACAATTAACACTTGTAACACCATTAATATAACTCCTACTATTTTTAATAAGTAATTACCTAACATTGTCATAACAAAACAAATAATCATCGCAATTGCTTCAATCGCAAACAATTTAATCGAATTATTTATTCCTGATAAATAAATTGAATTATAAATAAAACTTACAAAGTAGTTAGTAATTGAACCATATACTACACCCATTAAGATATTATCTTTAAAGAACGTAATAAACGATACATAAACGATTACTGATAAGATTGCGTTAGTAATTTCAACAATCGCATATTGACGCTGATTTTTAATAATAAGTAGGGCATTAAAGAAAATATTAATACACACATATAAAGGTAACATAATCACTAATATTGATGAAATACTAATTCCTTGTAGGATCTGATCAGGATTAGCAAATAATGCTGGTTTAGCATTTAAAATCAATCCAACTAACCAACTAGCTATTGGTTCCCCAATTAATATATATAAAATACTAATGATAAATAAAATCGAAGTAAAACGCAGTGTTGTAAAAAATACTTCACGTTTTGACATAAATTCGTTAACCTGAGTTATTAACACTGGTTTAAGCGGTGTTAATAACTGATAAATAGTTGATATAACAAACATTGCATAAGAATAGATCCCAATTAATTCAGGATGATTTTGTAACATATTACGATCTAAACTAAATACTAATATAAAAGCCCAGTTTCCTAGTAAAATCCATAAACCTTTTCTAAAATTATCTTTAATACTACATAATGGTTTTTGATCTACTTCTTTACTAACACTTTTAGCATCTTTAAAGATCATAAAATATAAATATGCGACTAATGATAATTTAATCACTAAGTCAATTAAAATATAGAATGTTACATTAAATTTAAATATCACTACTAATAAGGCACTAAAGAATAAATATACTTTAGTAAAGAAGTCAATATAACCAACAACATTAAATCGCCCTGTTGCTGATAAGGCATTACGAATATTGTTTAATAATGTAATTGGATAAAAGTTTAGCATCGCATAAAAAAGCATTGCTAAACTACTACCTTGCATAATATGTAAGCCTGGTAAGATAAAAGCAACTAAGACACATAATATTAAAATAATTGTTTGGAAAATAAATCCAAACTTAATATCTCGTTTTAAAGTAGGTAATACTTCATGATATTGTTTCTTACGATAGTTAATTAACATCCCATCTTGGTATCCAAAACTAAGGATTCCAAGTTGGACGGTAAATGTGGTAAATAAATTATAATTACCATACTCTTCTACATTAAATCCAATTAAACATAAACCAATAGTAATCATTCCAATTACCATTCCTAGCGCAGATAAAATATAGAAAATTCTAATTTTCTTATCGTTAGTCATATAACTCCTAACTTAAATGATCTATTACTCCATTATCATATGTAATTTTCATCGCATTTGGCTCTTTATTTAATCCTGGAAGTGTCATAATTTTATTAGCATAACATACGATAAATCCAGCACCATAATTGACTTTAAAGTTCGTAAAAGTTATTTTAAAATCATGAGGAGCATTGATCAAATGCTCATCATCACTAAATGATTTAGGTGTTTTAGCAATACAAATTGGATAATCTTTGACATCACTATTGCTAATTTCATCAAATTTAACTTTAGCTTCATCAGTTAAAATATATCCACTACCACCATAACAATTAGTAATTACTTTATTTAATTTAGTATCTAAACTATCACTTAACTCATAATGATAACCACTTATTTTATCATTAGCTAAAACATCTAATACATTATTAGCTAAATCAATAACACCATCACTACCTTCACTAAATCCATTACTAACACTGACACGTAAATTATGTTTAGCACATAATTGTTTAAACAACTCAATTTCATTAGCAGTATCACTAGCAAATTGATTTAAACAAACAACGATATCAATCCCAGTGTTTTGCATATTTGTTGCATGTTGCAATAAATTCGCAAAACCAACTTCTAACGCTTCTAGATTTTCTTCGTTTAAGTTATCTAAATCGACACCACCATGCATTTTTAATGCTCTAATTGTACCAACTAATACACCACAATCAACATTAAAATCACCTACTCGCGATTTGATATCCATAAATTTTTCAAATCCCAAATCACTACCAAATCCAGCTTCAGTTACTACAATCTCTCCTAAATTACGAGCTGTATTGGTAGCAATAATTGAGTTACAACCATGAGCGATATTAGCAAATGGTCCTCCATGAACTAACACAGGATTATTTTCTAATGTTTGGACTAAGTTAGGCTTTAAGGCATCTTTCATTAAGGCAATAATGCTTCCAACAATACCTAAATCTTTAACACGGACCAACTTACCATCAAACGTTTTAGCGATTCCCATATTGCTAATACGTTGTTCAAAATCTTTTTCATCACTACTTAAACATAAAATTGCCATAATTTCACAAGCAACTGTTATTTCAAAATGATCTTGACGTTCTATTCCATTATATTTACTACCTTGACCTATAGTAATATCACGAAGTTCTCGATCGTTCATATCAATGACACGTTTAAGTGTAATTGTATCAGGATCGATATTTAATTCATTACCTTGATAAATACTATTATCCATTACTGCACAAATTAAATTATTAGCACTAGTAATCGCATGCATATCTCCTGTAAAATGAAGATTAATATCTTCCATTGGCACTACTTGGTGATAACCTCCACCACAAGCACCACCTTTTAAACCAAATACTGGTCCCATAGATGGTTCACGTAAACAAATAATCGCTTTTTTTCCTAATTTATTTAACGCATCACCTAAACCAATAGTTATTGTACTTTTTCCTTCACCTGCAGGTGTTGGGGAAATCGCACTAACAATAACTACTTTGGCATGCCCTTTTGTAGTTATTGGGTCAATTTTTGCTTTATCATTTCCATATATATAAAGACAAGAAGGACTTATATTTAGTCCTTCTGCTATCTCATTAATAGGCTTTAATTTGGCTTCTCTTGCAATTTGAATATCACTCTTCATCTATTCCTCAATTCTATCTACCGTTGAACCAATCCCATAACGGCGGGAAGTTTACGTAATTGCGTGGATTTATCCAGCTTCCACCACTCCATCCGTATGCTCCTGAGCTGACCTCAAAGTGTAAGTGCGGACCACGTGCATTTCCAGTTTCTCCAACAGTACCAACTTGAGTAGAAGTATCTACCATTTGTCCTTCTCTGACTAAAATACTCGACATATGACAATATGAAGTAACGATTTGTTGTCCATTAACATTGTGGACAATTAATACTTGGTTTCCACCACCCCATACGATTCCACTACCGGCTGCGATAACTTGTCCAGGACCAGCTGCATAAACGGGTCCACCACTACCATTTTGTCCGATATCAATTCCTGTATGGCCTTCATATCCCATATATTCCTCAGTAACCATTCCGTAACTTACAGGACGTGCCAATGCTCCTGTACTTTGCACTTGACCACAGTCAACTCCATATACTTCTCCAGGTTGACATCCTGCTTGTTCCATCAATGATTGTAGTTTTTGGTTTGCTAAGTTAGCTGATTGAGCAGCATCATATTCTTCTTTAGCATCATGTGCTTGTTGTTGGGCTTTTAATTTTAATACTTCTAATTCTTGTTCTTTTGCAGAAATGTCTGCAATTTTATTATCTAGTTCAACTTTTTTTACTTCTAATTGAGTTTGTTGATTGGTTAACTCAGTTTGTAGACTTACTGCTTCAGTGATTGCTTCCATACCTGCATCCATAATAGTATCGGTAGCTTGCATTTCTTCATAACTACTACTACCCATTTGACCTTCTTCTTTTGGTCCGAATAATTGTTGAATTAATGGGTTAGTATCATCTACTTTTTGATAAAATACTAAAGCAGCACCGGCTCGATCTCTCAATGTATCAATTCTAGTTTTTGTTTCTTCAATTTGGCCTTGAATATTTGTTATTTGTCCTAGAATACTTGTTTTTTCCGATTCTAATTGAACTTTTTGTTCATGAACTTCTGCTGTTTGGTTTATAACTTCAGCTAAATTCATTTGTTTATTTCTCAACTCTTCTAATTTTTTATTGCGTTCAGCTTGTAATTGATCACGTTTACCTTGCACTTCATCAATTGTTTCTGCCATAATTTCTCCAGTTGTGGCAAATAAACACATAACAAAAACTAATAAATAACTTAAATATTTTTTCATGATACTCCTTATTAATATTATATCAAAAAATATGATTTTTTAACCCAAATTATATATTTTTATTTTCATAAATAGCAAAAGCTTCTTTAGCTATTGCTAACTCTTCATCCGCTTTTATAACAACAATTTTACATTGTGAATCTGGTGCTTGGATTTCACAATACTCACCACTAGGAATAATACTTTCATCAAGTTTTATTCCTAGGTAATTTAATTGCTTAACAATGGCATTTCTAACACCACTATCTTTTTCTCCTATTCCAGCTGTAAAAGATAATACATCAATTCCTTGTAACTTAGTAATATAACTACTAATAAAATCAACTACCCGATTGACATACATCTCAATTGCCAACTTAGCTTGCTTATTACCATTATCAGCTAACTCATTTAAATCACGCATATCTAAACTAGCTTGTGATACTCCAAGTAAACCACTTTCTTTATTTAAGATGTTAACTACCTCATCAGCACTTTTATCTAACTTACTTGCTAAAAAGCTAACAATTGATGGATCAATATCCCCACAACGTGTTGCCATCATAAGTCCACCTAGTGGTGTTAATCCCATTGTCGTGGCAACACTTTGTTGGTTATTTATTGCACATAAACTACTGCCTGCTCCTAAATGACAATTAATAATTTTTAAATTAGGAGCAAGATGTTTACTGATCATTTCCATACAATATTTATGACTCGTACCATGCATTCCATATCTTCTTAATTTATAGTCTTGATAATAACTGTAATTAAGTGGATATAAATATTCGACTTCACTCATAGTTTGGTGAAATGCTGTATCAAATACACATACATTTAATGCTTCAGGTAATACTTCTTTAATTACCTTAACTCCTTGGTTGTTAGCTTGATTATGCAGTGGTGATAAATCAATTAATTCATCAATTTTTTCAACCACTTCTTGATCAGCTTCTATAGCACTATTAAAATATTCTCCACCATGAACTACCCGATGTCCTACTATTTTAATATCATTAATGCTAGTAACAATCTTATTTGTTACTAGCATTTCTAAAATATAATTGATTGCTTGAAAATGATCAGCAAATGGGAGATTATTAACTTCCTTTTGCTGATTATATTCTAAAGTAGCACTTCCCATTTGTTGACCAATGCGTTCTACAGTTAAACTACAAATGTGATTTAACTTAAAATCATATAATTTGCTTTTAAGTGAACTACTTCCACTATTTAATACTAAAATATAATCCATATTACTCCTATAAGAAGCTATCTAATAATGATTGATGTAAATCTTTGTATTTAAATACTTCAAAACTACTATCTTCAACTAACTTAATATCAATTTTCGCTTCTTCTTTCAACACTTCATCAAGTTGGGGATAAGTAGCTGGTTTTTTTGGTAAAAATACTACACAACAATCTTCATAAGGTAAGATCGAAATATCAAATGTTTGATATTTTTTAGCTAACGCAATAATTTCCATTTTATCCATTGTAATAAGTGGTCGTAATATTAAATTAGATGTAGCATTATCACTAACATACATTCCATCAATTGTTTGACTAGCAACTTGCCCTAAACTTTCTCCTGTTACTAACACTTTAACTTTATCTTTTTTCCCTAGCATTTCTGCTTTTTTAATCATTAAACGACGTAATAATGTGACTTGAAATTTATCTGCACATTGTTCATGAATTTTTAATTGGACATCAGTAAAGTTAACATTATACATTTTAATGTCTTGGTCAAAGTATTGTAATACTTTGACTAATGATTTAACTTTATCTAAACTTTGTTGATTTGTATATGGTGGCGAAGAAAAGTGAATACAATCAATTTTTAGTCCGCGTTTCATTGCTAAAATAGCAGCAACTGGTGAATCAATTCCACCTGATAATAATACATAAGCATGACCAGAACTTCCAATTGGAAGTCCACCCATTCCATCGATAAATTTATTATATAAATAACTACATTCTTTATGAATTTCAATATAAATTAGTTGACTAGGATCATGCACATTAACTTTAAGTCCATCTAATCCATCATTATTAATCAAGATGTGTGCTCCCACACTTCTTGATATTTCATTAGAAACTAATGGATAATCTTTATTAATACGTTTTGTTTCCACTTTAAACTCTGGATTAGATTGATCAAAAATATCTAATGCTGATTGTTTAATCTCATCTAAATCTAATCCTGATTTAGTAGCTAAACAAAACGAATGGATTCCAGGAATGATTTTTAAACGATTAACAACTTCATCAACAATTTTTTCTTCAACATCAATATAAATACGATTACGGTCTTTATGGTACTCACTTACCCCTAATCCTTTAAGTTGTTTTTGAATATTATTAAATAATATTCTTTCAAATTCACTACGATTTTTCCCTTTTAGAGTTAATTCTCCATATCTAATTAATATCTTTTGCATATTCCTCTTTTATATAATTAAATCATTTAAAACATTATAATAATTATTTAATTTAGTATCAATAATCTTAAGTGTCTTATCACTTAAACTAACACTAACATCTAAATTGCTAACCATTCCATAATCAATTCCATCTATTAACAATTCATTTGTTGTTTTTGACACTAAATGAATTGTATCGTTATAATCACAGATAATTGGATTTTCTAAAGTACTATAAATTTTATTATTTACCGGTAATATCGCTTTAATACTATATAATTCTTTATTCGGACTAATAATTGGTCCCATATTAGCACGACTACAACCAGTTGTTCCAAACGGAGCAACAATCTCCATCCCACTAGCTCGATAATCAAGAATTTGATTATTGATATTTAAAGTATAACTACTAGTGTTAATCGGATTAGTTAATCTAACTTCATTAACAAAAAATAAACTCTGGTTATCAAAATTAATCTGTGGTAATCTAAAGTGACTTATATTGTTATAATCAACTAAATTTGGATCAAAATTTTGTTGATTATAACTAGTAAAAAATCCTAAAGAACCATAGTTAATTGGTAAATAACTATAGTCTAGTCCAAAATGATGGATCGCTTTTAAAAACGTTCCATCTCCCCCTAAACAAACAACAATCTTAGCATTTTGATCAACTTCAAATTGCTGATATTGTTGTAAAAATTGATTGATTAATGATTCTTCACCAAAGATATTTATTTTCATTTTTTTACCTGATTTCTTTATTTTATTATACTATAAAATTAGGAGATAATATGGAAAAAAGTATAGAATGCGAAGCTAAATGCTTAATTACGAAAAACGAATATCAATCAATTTTACAAGCTTGTAGTGTAAGTAAAACGATCCATCAAACTAATTATTATTTGGATTATAATCATCAGCTAAAAAATAATCATCAAGCTTTGCGAATTAGAGCCAAAAATGATAATTATGTACTAACTTTAAAAACCAAAACTAATGAAGGTAATATTGAACAAACAATTAATATTGATGCTAGTTGTGTGGCTGATATTATCAATAATCATTATATGCCAACACAACTAGCTAGTGAATTAAATATTAATATTAGTGAGATTGATAGTATTAAAACAATTAAAACTACTAGAAGTTGTATTAAGTATCATGATTTAATCGTAGAATTAGATCATACTGATTTTAATGGTACTATTGATTATGAAATTGAAATTGAAGCACCTAATTTAAAAATAGCTAACGAAACATTAGACCAATTTTGCAATGAACATAACATCAATCCCCAACCAAGTATGCCTAAAATTGCCAGATATGATTTATATAATTAATAAAAGTGAGTATTTAGCTCTAAGTTTAAAAAATGTCCCGCTAAAAAAAGCGAGACATTTTTTAACTCAGTGCTCTATACAAGATTCCTCACAGAAGGACCGAACGATTCTAGGCACTGTTTTGTATTGATAAAAAAACAATAAATAATTTGATTTTAATATTCATATTCTATTTAATTCTATACAAGTTTTTATACGTAGAACATACTATAGTAAACAACAATTTGTTTATTCTTGTTGTGTAATGTGTTATTGTGTAGGTTTTTCTTCTGCTATTATTTTATATTTTATACAGTTAATAATAGCCATTTGTATAGGCAACAATAAAATCACCATTAGTGGTGTTGCCACCCATAAAAAGCAACAGTATAAAAGACCAATAAGTCCTTTTAAGTTAACTGCTATTAACATACTAATAGATGCTAATATAAGAAAGATATTTCCAAAAACAAAAACTATCTTTGTTTGTTTTGCATGATTTTGTTGTTTTTGTGAATTTTTGTAATTTGAAATTAAAACAATAATAAGCACAACTATTGATATTATAATTAACGCCACTGTCTCACAAATAATAAAGATATTAATGTTGTTGTAATCAATTAAAAATTTGCAGATAATGTAATTCAATGCTCCGTAGATACAGTACCAAAAAAACATTGACTGGCGTAATGCAGAACAACTAGTTCCAAAATCATTGTTGTCGTTAAATAATATTAGTACATACAACACATAGAAAAGAAACAATATAAATGTGTTTATGTATAAATATATCCCCTTGCCAAGAGATGCGGCTAAAATACCTAGAATTAACAATGTAAGTACACAATATTTATTCCAATTAGTTCTAACTTCAACATCTGGAACATTAATTATAGCTTGTTTTATTTTTTTCATTAATTGAACCATGATCCAACCCAATCACAAGCAGAGTGAATGTCATCCATAAAGCTAGACCCAGCATTAAAGATATCGTTGTTCATTGCATATGCCAATCCTATTCCCGCAGCTATACCTATTACTGTACCAACTATTGTACCTACAGGAAAAATCCAAGAAACACTAGCTCCTGCACTGAATAACACATAACTTATACCTACAGCACTAGCTTCTGCTACTAAATCGGCACAAACAATACACATCCAACTTTGAACTAAGTCTGTAGTTAGTTTTAAAGTAGAACCAACTGTATTGTTGTAGAAATCATAAGTAAAAAAATTGATAATTGCTGTTGAAAAGTAATCCAAGAGGGTTAATGTTTTTAATGTCCTTGAATAAAATTTTAGATTCTCTATGTCTATTTTCGATGCAGATTTAAATTTATCATACAAATCTAACTCTCTTGTTATAACTACTAGTTCGGTTAATAACGCACCAAGAGCAGAAACGAAATTTTCTGCAATTGTTTTTAGTGAAGGTTCATTGTTTTTCGAAACTAGTTGGTGGTTTTGGTTAGGTTCTAATTTTGTTTCTGTGTTATTACTAACATAATACAATCCATCCAGTAGTTCTTGATTTCTCTCTAACTGTAACGTAGCATTATTCACTAATCTTTTATTAGGTTTTGATAAGTTATTATATATATCGATTTTATTATTTAAAATACTAATATTATTTCTTAATGTATCTTCATCTAAATTTAAACCCTCACAATGTTGATAATAAAGATCCACAACTTGTTGTGATTCTTGTTTATATTTAGTTAAGTATTCATTAACACTTTCAATTTGTTGTTTTAAATTATTTAATTTAAAACACATAACACTAACCGTTGTTCCATAACAGTTAGCTTTTAATGTATTAACACTATCATTGATTGTGTTAATTACATTTTCAATATTCTTTAGTTTATAGTTAATAATATTGATATTGTCACTAATTGTGTTAATATCACTTTTATAAATTGATAATCCCATATTTATCCTTCTTGTTTTTATAATGCAACTTAAATGCTAAACTGGCTCTGTTAAAGTTAATTGTTTATATTTGAATAATCAAAGCGGAAAATTCTAATAATAAATATTTGTATAATTGCATATATTAACCATATGCCAACAATTATGAATTTTAACCTTGGTGCAATTATTTTCTTTGGCAGTAATTAATTTCATTCTTACGCAATCACATAAAGATAATTAAATACTGCCACGTTTCCTTGTAACCAAATAAATTTATTTATTAAAATAGTTTTATTGGAAAGTACACAAAATCCCAATATTTGGGACCATTGTATGCAATAATGGCAAGGGCTAGTATTAACGATAGAAACAGATCTAATAAAATTATTATAAAGGGTTGCTTATAAAAAATTACCATTACATAAACGAATAATACCAAAAAAGTCAGGATAATAAAAGACAATGTTATTATACTGGCTTTATGTTTTTTGTAGTTCTCAGTGGTTTTGTCAAAATACAAATCGAATAGGTAAAATAATTTTGATGAAAGGTAAGCTGTACTCGTTGTTGCGCCTAGACAAAGGATGGGTAAAATGCCCTTATTTAATGTGTTAGGAATTCCAATAACATCCATAAAGTCACTTAAGAAAAAAAAGTCAACCAGACTAAAAACTATTAAAAATAGCATCCTATTCTCAAAATACGCATCTGTTCCTTTTACTAATTTTGTTGTTTTTGCTCTAATCAAAATTAGCAATACAATTATTGTTAGTAAGCAAAAGTTTAACATGAGATATTCTGTACTAAAATGCATCAACAAAAACAATATTAGTCCTGCTATTTCAAGGACATTTATTAACAAAAGAAAGCCACACTTTTCTATAAAACAGTTTTCGATAGCATTTCTTACAACTATATATAATGGCTTAGTGTATGACATTATAAACCAATCCAATCAAAGAAACCATCCACACAATAATCTACAAATCCATGTACATGTTCAGAAATTGTTTTTCCATTTATTTCATAATTGTTAACAAACATGTCTGCTGCATAAGCACCCCAAATTGCCCCTATAGCTTTACCTGATTCTAATCCTATAGCACCAAGAGCGAGACTTCCTACATCTCCACCTGGGCTACCGAAAACTATTCCAGATACCGCTCCAATTAGTCCACCAACAGCACAGCCAACCGCCCCACCCGCAAGCGAACCTAAAGATGATACAACAACATCTCCAACTGAATAAAGTAACAATTTAGAGAACTTCCTTGTTTGAAGTCCTGGGTTGTCTGTATCCTCCACCGAAAATTCTCCTAAAGTTATGTTATAGTCATACACAACTACTAGTATTGAGTTTATAATTGGAAGATGTTTTAAAAATCCTTTTCCTATACCGAATAACTTCCTCACAAAATCTAATGTTGGCCCTACTTTATCATTATATGTTGATAAGTTGTCGTTTGAAACCATCATCCCTTCAGTGTTGTTGCTAACATAATACAAACCATCCAACAATTCTTGATTTCTCTCTAACTGTAATGTAGCATTATTAACCAATCTTTTATTAGGTTTTGATAAGTTATTATATATATCGATTTTATTATTTAAAATACTAATATTATTTCTTAATGTATCTTCATCTAAATTTAAACCCTCACAATGTTGATAATAAAGATCCACAACTTGTTGTGATTCTTGTTTATATTTAGTTAAGTATTCATTAACACTTTCAATTTGTTGTTTTAAATTATTTAATTTAAAACACATAACACTAACCGTTGTTCCATAACAGTTAGCTTTTAATGTATTAACACTATCATTGATCGTGTTAATTACATTTTCAATGTTCTTTTGTTTATAATTAATAATATTGATATTGTCACTAATTGTGTTAATATCACTTTTATAAATTGATAATCCCATATTTATCCTTATTTTAAAATTTATGATTGGTTTACTTTATCATCAGCTGTTTTATTTTTTATATAATCTCTTAACATATCTCGATTTAAATATACCAAACTTTTGTCTATGAATCCGCTAAAAAATAATGCTGATACTAATGAACAAATTATTATAGCTACACTGTACACTAAATTAGAATTATTGAAGTGTGCATATACCCACAATACGGTCAATGTTGGAAACAAAATTAAAAGAAATATATATGATATTATTTGAATCGTTTTTAACATTTTTGTGTGGGTGTTTTCAGATATATGGAAGTGAACATATGTTCCAATTAATTTTAATAAAATTGTGATTACAATTTCAATAGCAATAAAAAACAAAACATTGATACCCTTAATGGGGATATAATTTTGTATTATGTGAAATACAAGAATTCCAGTCATCATGAATCCAAAAGACCATGCCAAAGTATCAACAGCTATAAATCTGACTTTGGTAAAAAAATCTTTGTTTATGTCTTTATAAGTTTTATATGCATAAAACTTTAACAACATTAATAAGACACTTAGAGTTTTTGTAATTAAGTCTCCATATAAAAAACAAAATATATCAACTATACCTAAGAAAATCTCAATAATAAATGGAAAACCTTTTTGTATTGAATTATCGAGATTTTCATCGGGATAACGGAATTTTGAAATAATTATTTTTTGTAACATTAACTAAACCAGCTTCCTAACCAATCACAGACTGTGTGTGCCCAGCCATTGATGCTTTTTCCATTTATAGTAGCATTATCTAGAAGTAAAGAAATTCCTATACCTGCAGCAAACCCCACAGCGGCACCAACAATTGTGCCTACCGGAGGTACACACCAAGAAAAAGCCAACCCCATAACTTTTGCTGATGCAAATGAACTTGCCAAACCGCTTACGTAAACGATACCTATGTTTTCCAAGAAATCAAATGTTGACTTGGACAAACTTCCGATAAAGTTATTAGTCCAATCATAATTCCATGCCTGAAACAAGGTGATGACAACCGCAGCACCATATCCGAAACATTTACCTATTTTGCCCCATATTTTAACTTCCGGTAAAGATGCTAAATCATCTAGACTCATTCCTGCGCGAGATACATATTCTTGAAGTGATTTGAAAAATGTTGTATATGTAGTAAACAATCCATCTGTCATTATAGGTGCCATGTCGTATAAATTAAAAGGCGATTCGAAACCAATATTGCCTATTAAAAAATCAACTGTCGCTAATAATGACTCTGAGGAAGAGCCAAAAAGTAAAAGTTGGTTTAGTAGTTCTTGATTTCTTTCTAATTGCAATGTAGCATTATTAACTAATCTTTTATTAGGTTTTGATAAGTTATTATATATATCGATTTTATTATTTAAAATACTAATATTATTTCTTAATGT
>OIYQ01000223.1_pt1 | contig 23230 bp, 25 predicted proteins | sample 1588311 | NCBI WGS metagenome assembly OIYQ01 (sample SAMN03283244) | human gut metagenome | biome: human-associated habitat; material: feces | host: Homo sapiens | place: Peru | collected 2012
CCGCCTTGCTTAATTTATCGGCTGTTTGCACCTTAAATCTGCTCCTTTTTCTGTGTCGTTTTACGCACTCATTTTAACAAATTGAACAATTGAAGAATGTAAAAAACATAATTTTTACAGGAGCTCCAGGAACAGGAAAAACTTATTATGCAGAAGAAATTGCACAAAAAACGAATGCAGTTTACAAAATTGTTCAATTCCATCCTTCTTATGATTACACTGATTTTGTTGAAGGTTTACGTCCGGTTGAAAAAAATGGAACACTAGGTTTTGAAAGAAAAGATGGAGTCTTTAAAGAGTTCTGTGCATTAGCATTAAAGAACTTAGAAGACAGTGCAAAATCAAAAGAAGTACAGGAAAAAGAAGCTACTGTAACTGATTTAATAGATGAATTTATTTCTGATGCAACTGATAATTCTACTCCATTTAAGATTACTACTGGTAATGAATTCTTTGTAGATTCAAGTGACCAAAAATATGTTTATGTAAAGATTCCTTCAAATGACAAGCGTAATGAATTGACTTTGCAAAAACAAGTTTTGGTTGATTTACTTAGTGCGGATGAAAAAATAAAAACAAGTGGTGCTATCAGAGATTTTTATAATCGAAAATGGAGAACCCAGGAAGATTCTTATTACTTTGCTTTATATGAAAAACTTTATGAGAAAAAATCAAGTCATACAAAAGCTGATATAAAACAAATTGAGAGAAAAGACTTTGTATTCATTATTGATGAAATTAACCGTGGTGAAGTTTCAAAGATTTTTGGTGAATTGTTCTATGCTATTGATCCTGGATATCGTGGCAAAAAAGAAAAAGCTGTACAGACACAATACCAGAACTTAATTCATGATGGTGAAGCATTTAAGGACGGTTTCTATGTTCCTGAAAATGTTTATATCATTGGAACTATGAATGACATTGACCGAAGTGTTGAAAGTATTGATTTTGCGTTCCGCCGAAGATTTACTTGGACTGAAATTACAGCTGAATCATCACTTTCCATTCTTGATAAAGACGAATCCTGGAAAGATTATGGAGAAAAACCATCTGATAATGAAATTTCAAAATTGAAGAACAGATTGATTAATCTTAATAAAGCAATTTCTGATATTGATGGTCTTAATTCTGCTTATCATATTGGAGGAAGTTATCTCTTAAAATATGCATCTTACAATAAAGCAGAAGCTTTTGAAAAACTCTGGACTAATCATTTGCAGGGAGTTCTTTTTGAATACCTGAGAGGAAGACCTCAGATTGATAAGATTTTAGCAGACCTCAAGAATGCATATTTCAACGAAACCGTCGAAAACGAAGAAGACAGTGAAGACCAAGGAGAATAATGTAAATGTCTTCAGTTGTTTATCTTAAGGATAATAATTGTGGTGTCTCAAATCTTCTGAAAGAAGAAACGCAGTATGATGACATTTCACATATTGCAAACAAGACTATTGAAGAAGTTATAGAAGAGAATCCAAATCTTTTGATTTTTCCTCAATCTCTTGGAATAAATAAAGATAAGATTGAAGAATTAGAGATTTTGCATTTGACTGGTTCGAAAGATAACTTGAAAGACTGCAAAATTAAAACCGGAAATCTGATGGGTTTTATTGGTTATGGAGATACCCAGATTTCTATTACTTCTCGTTTTGCAAAAAACAATGACACAAAAGATGATTTCTTTTTGCATTATCTTTTGCAGAAAGTTTTGTGTCTGAATATTTTTGATTTGAAGTATTCTGCAGCAATCTTTGGAGAATTTGATTTACTGCTTTATATGTTCCCGGCATTACTGAAAAAAGCTTGTGCACAGGGACTTGTTAGAAGATACAAGACTTTCCATAATAACGACTCAAACATTAAGGGCGTTGTTGATGTTACACGACATATTCAAAACAACATTCCTTTTAATGGCCAAATTGCATACAAGAATCGAGATTATACAACTGATAACTCAATAACAGAATTAATTCGACATACAATTGAACTGATTAAGACTAAGCCGAATGGAAATTTTGTTTTGACAGCTGATTATGAAATGATTGAATGTGTAAGACTTATTCAGGAAAATACACCATCATATTCAAAGAATGATTTGAGTAAAGTTGTTGCACAGAATTTAAATCAGTTTGTTCATCCTTTTTATACAGAATATATCCCACTTCAAAAACTTTGTTTGCAGATTCTTCGTTTTGAAAAAATGAATTATGCACAGAATAATGATGAAGCTTATGGAGTTATTTTTGATGGTGCCTGGTTGTGGGAAGAGTTCTTAGCAACTGTTCTTACTGGTAAGGGATTAGATTTTACTCATCCTGGTAATAAAACAAGAACAGATGGAATACAAGTCTACAAAGGAAACCCTCGTTATCCAGACTTTTACAGAGGTAAACAAACTACACCAGAAAATATGGAAGGCAACTTTGTATTGGATGCAAAATACAAACATCTTGATGTAATACGAAATAATGATATTTTGGACGGCTCTTTTTCTAGAGATGATTTACATCAGTTGATTACTTATATGCATATTCTGCCATCAAGGTCTGGTGCTTTGATTTATCCATTTGATAAGGTTTTTAGTGGTGATACTCGTTCCAAGAAAAGAACAATTAAAGGTTATGGCGGTGATGTTTGGACTATTGGTGTGCCGATACCACAGGATTGTACTTCGTTGAAAGAACTATCTACTAAAATGATTCAATCAGAAACTTATATTAAAAAAATTTTGCATGAAGAAATAAATATGTCTGGTTAGGATTTTTTTATGAAAACAATTATGAAAAACATTCACTATTATCTTTCTGATAATGATACAATTTGGGCAGAGATTGATGGAAAAGTTCATATTTATAATTATGAGAAAAAAGAGTTTATTCTCTGCGATAGATTAATTGATGTAATGAAATGGCATGAGTTTCCAGCAAGTGAACTGAAGAAAATAATACAAGAAACTGCTAAATCTTTTGGATTGAAGCTCTGATTTATAAAAGTTACAAAATGACTTCTGCAAGATGTAGATTCAATACATTGACTCTTTTAATATTCCTTACTATATTTAAATTAGTTCTGTGGTAGAGCTAGCAGCCAGTGCGAAGATTAATTCATACCATATCTTAACTTAATGATTACCTAAGAGCGTCAGGTTTATTGCTGCTTAAAGGTACTGGCATAATAAGCAAAAGCAATAAAGAAAGATGCTCAAGGAGTAACATTATGTCAAATCTTGAGTTCTTCAAGAATGAAGCCAAAAAATTCTTAAAAGATTGGCAAACGCAAACCAAAACAGTTGAAAGTGATGGGTATATTTCTTACCACTATGATTGGAAGTTCTACGATGTAGGCGACTTGTTCTTTTATTACGAATTGGATGATAAAGATGAACAGGACATAAAACTTGCGCGTGCGCAGCATTACATAGCTAAAATGGTTGGATTTAAGAAGTGGGATGATTTAATTCATGCTTCTGAAATTGAACTAGAACTTGCAGAACTACTACTTCGAAGATTTAAGAATGCACGAGATGTACAGGATTGGGAAGAAACTGTAATGTTCACAGATATCGAACAATACGGTGCAGAAGCTGTACTTGATTATGCACATCAGTATTATGAACTAGGCGACAGAAAAGAAATTGTAAATCTTCCTTCTGAAAAGCTTACAATCTTGTCCGGAAAAATAAAATCGACTGAATTGAACAAGTTCTCTGATAATAACAATCCTGATGGAACACTTCGAAAGTCTTCTTATGTATTTTGTACACATTGCAATAAAGCATTCAACTTTACACAATCCAAAGTAATAAGAGAAAACGAAAAGAATCTTACTATGGTTGTTTGCAAAAATTACCCGAATTGTCGTGGAACTTATCTAGACTATAAAGTTCTTTCTCCAACCATAATGTATGGACAATCAAGAATTGCTGGACTTGAACGCGGTATTCAGGCTTTTAAAACTGATTATACAATGGAAACAAAGGTACACTGTATTCATTGTGGAAAAGAATACTTATACAAAGAAGCAAATGTTGTGCAGTTTCCAGATGATGATGAGCCTTTAGTTTACTGTAAGCATTACCCAGAATGTGACGGAAGCTTGATTGATATGATGACAGTGTAAGCTGAAAAAAACAAAACCGCAGGCAAACAAACCTGCGGTTTTCATTTTTAAGGAAAGCAACAAAAAAGGCGTCTTGGCTTTTTACAGCAACCAACGAAAACACCAGTCAGAGTGGATGAATAAATGCAATATTACAGAGTAATAAGGTATATTCAAAGTTGTTATTCGAGAACCCGTCTGAATACACGAACCATAAATTCTTTTTTCCACAAAGGAGCAAGAAACTAAGCAATCAAAGATTAATAATCATCTTTACACATACATAAAGAATAATCGATTTCTGGATAAACAGAATCCCAATACTCTTCATGATTTTGACGACTATGTTTCTTTTGATACTTACTTTGGATTTTTCTAAGTTCCTGAATAACCGCTTTATCGGTAACAACGCTTTGTAGATGAACCGTAATCTTTGTAATACGGTTATACACTCTTGCAGAAGGATAAATGCCGTTCGATTCGATACCACTTACGTAGGAACGAAGCTGACATACTTCCTTTTTGCATCCATGCGCAATAACTTCTGGCGAAGCCTCCAGAAAATTAAAAAAATCTTTCAGTTTCTTTTTCATAGAAACCTCCTTAAAAATGATTTATTTTGAGTTCGCAAGAACTCTTATAAACACATTAAGGATACATGCAGTATATCAAGAACTATTGTACTAAACAAGGAACATTATCCAACTGTTTATTATTGAAAAAATTACTTAAATTATTTGCAAATTTGAGCAGCGACCGTCGGGTATTTTCATCAAAAACCCGGCGGTCAAATTTAATGAAAAGAGATTATTCACTTACATTCCTCAGAGTTAAAACTGTGACGAGAACATCTTAAAAAGCAGATTTTTGGACGGAAAGATACTATAGTTCCGACCTCTGCTATTGAGGAAAAGAATTAAGTAAAAAAACGATTTTTCTGAAGTCATTTGAAGTTCTCTGATTGCAAATAATAGAAAATCGTGTAGAAAATAAGACAATCTAAGGTAATTTGAAGCGGAAAAGGAGTCCCACAAGCCCCCTCATAACCCGGAGGCCGCAGGTTCGAGTCCTGCCCCCGCTATTACAGACCACTCAGAAATGAGTGGTTTTTTGTTTTTAACTGAAGAATACTGAACTTCGATAGACAAATAAGACCAAAAATAGCGGTATTCTGCCCACGGTTACTTACAATGTGACACTGGATTTTAAATTTGGAAATTCAATTAAATTCATTTGAATTCACTGAAATTCAAGGTTTACTTAAACTCTTTGCATTAAGTTCGTAGACCGTAGGTTTTTAGCCTACGGAACATAGATGACTATTAGATGCACATTCATTGACAGCAGAACTTTTCAATGTTATTATCCTTATTTAGAGGTGAAACACAAATTATATAAACTCACCTCTAAATAAAGAAGGTGATATGATTGGTCGAAAAAAAGAGATTGCTGAGTTAAACAAGCTTTATGATAAAAATACTGCCGAATTTGTTGCAATTTATGGCCGCCGCCGTGTAGGAAAAACATATCTTGTAGATGAAACTTTTGCTGGCCGTATTACATTCAGACATGCAGGACTTGCACCAAATAAAGATGATGCAAAGGGGCAGTTAAAAAAACAACTTGAGCATTTCTATAAATCACTCCTTCTTCATGGAATGGAAGAATGCAATAAACCAAAATCATGGCTTGATGCATTTTTCCTGCTTGAAAAGTTTTTGCAAAAAATCGACGATGGTTCCCGTCAGCTAATTTTCATAGATGAGCTGCCATGGCTTGATACACCTCGCTCAAACTTTTTACAAGCTTTTGAAGGATTTTGGAACACATGGGCCTGTCATCGTAAAAACCTTATGCTGATTGTTTGCGGAAGCGCAAACTCATGGATTCTGGACAAGCTCATTAACGCACACGGAGGACTTTATGATAGAGTTACTCATGAAATAAAACTGGCACCCTTTACACTTTCTGAATGCGAAGATTTTTATAAATCAAACAATGTAAAACTTTCTCGGTACGATATTGTTCAAAGTTATATGATTTTTGGTGGAATTCCATTTTACCTTGGCTATGTAGATGGGGAACTCAGCCTGGCTCAAAATATTGATAATATAATTTTTGCAAAGAATGCAAAACTAAAAGATGAATATGACCGTCTTTTTGCCTCAGTATTTGAAAACCCGGATTTTGTAAAATCAATTGTTAATCTGCTTGGAAAAAAGAATGCAGGTTATAAAAGAGCAGAAATAGTTGAAAAATTGCATTTAACAGATGGTATAAGTATTACAAAAAATCTAAATGCACTTATTACAGGTGATTTTATTGTTAAATATGTTCCATTCGGTTTTAATAAGCGCGAATCTCATTACAAGCTTGTCGATCCATTCTGTTTATTCTATCTTAAACTTGTAAAAGAGCTAAAAACAACAAATGAAAAATTCTGGCAGCAGAATACAAATTCACATTTACTATCATCCTGGAGAGGTAACGCTTTTGAAAATGTCTGCTTCAATCATGTTGAACAGTTAAAAAAAGCGCTGGGAATTTCTGGTGTAAATACATCATCTTCTGCCTGGTCTAAACGAGCAGACGATGAAGAAGGAACTCAAATCGATTTGCTTATTATCAGGGATGATAATGTAATTAATATGTGTGAGCTGAAGTTTTACAGCGGAGAATATGATGTAGACAATAAATATTATAAAACTCTGATGGACAGAGAATCTCTCCTTCAAAAAGAAGTTTCTCCGAAGACAGTAATCCGCAGCACATTAATAACAACCTTTGGATTAAAGAAAAACGAATACAGCAACGTTTTCTCTAATGTCATTTTGATGGATGATTTATTTAATTAAATTTATGCAGGATTTTTTTATATACATTTAACACCAATTATCACCTTTACTTTTGGTGTTAAAAGGTGTTAAATATATGTAAGAGGTTTAATATGGCAGATATTAAAGAATTAGAAGAACAAATAGCAAAACTTCCCATTGGATACATTACAGAAAAGGTTATAAACGATAAAAAATATTACTGTCAGCAATGGAAAGAAAACGGAAAGTCAAAAAGCCACTATATTTCCGAAGAAGAAGCAAATACTCTCAAACCTCGGATTGAAGAAAGAAAAAAACTTCAGAAAGAATTGAAAGCTTTAAAAAAGACTCTGCCCAATCCAGTTTCTGAAGAAACAGAAGAAGAAACTCCAGAACCTGAATTCAAAATGTCAGCACTCTTTGGAGAAGCCCTTTTAAAGATGGCACAGACAGCAAGCCAGTATGAACGAAGGGATTGTTTTTCTAAAATTCAGGATTTCTTAAAAACTCCTGCCGCCGATAAAGTTTGCCTTGTTTTTGGACTCCGTCGAACTGGTAAAACCACTCTCTTAAAGCAACTTGTTCTTGCCATGAATGAAGAACAACAAAAATCAGCCATATATATAAAAGCATCTACAGAAAACACAATTGAAGAATTGAATGCTGATTTGAAGCTTGCAAACAAACTCAAATATAAATATGTCCTCATTGATGAAATCACACTTATTGAAAAGTTCATAGATAACGCTGCCCTCCTTTCGGATGTTTATGCAGTTCAGGGAATGAAAATTGTTTTGTCCGGTACAGATTCCCTGGGCTTCTGGTTTGCCCAGAATGAAGAGCTTTATGACCGAGCAGTTACCATTCATACAACTTTTGTACCTTTCCGTGAATATTCAAGGCTTTTGAAAATCGATGATATTGATGAGTACATCCGTTACGGCGGAACTCTGAAGGCTGGTGAAACTAATTTTGAGGATAGCGATGCAAATGCGTTTGACGCCTCTTTCCGAACTGATGAGTCTACCCGCCGTTATATCGACACTGCAATTGCACAGAACATTCAGCATTCCCTTAAATGCTATGACAGGGGAAATCATTTCCGCAATCTGATTGATTTGTACAAAAAAGATGAGCTCACGAATGCCATCAACAGAATTATCGAAGATATGAATCAGGCCTTTACGGTTGATGTTATCACACGAGATTTTAAATCCAGTGATTTAGGTTCTGCAAAAGACCTTCTCCGTCGCGAAAAAGATGAAACAAAGCGCACAGATTTTCTGGATACCTTTGATGCAAGTGAAGTCACAAAAAAACTTATGGAAATCCTGAAAATCCGCAACAAGGAAAGACAGACTATAGAAATCAAAGAAGTTCATATTCAGGAAATTACCGAATACTTAAAAGCTCTGGATTTACTTGAAATTGTCTACACAGAAAACATTCCTATCAGCAACAAAAAGCAGGAAAGGATTATTTTTACCCAGAGCGGAATGCGCTTCTGTCAGGCTCAGGTACTTGTTTATTCGCTTATGCAGGATGAAGTTTTCGGCTATTTGACAGGCGAATTACGTGATATTATTACAGAGAAAATCCTTGAAGATGTCCGCGGCCGAATGCTTGAAGATATTGTTTTTCTGGAAACAAAGCGCACTTACGGTTCAAAGCGCAATGTCTTTAAGCTCAAATTTGCTTCCGGTGAATTCGATATGGTCATTCAGGACAAAACAAAAAAGCAGTGCGAGATTTTTGAAATCAAACACAGTAAGGAAACATTCCCTGCTCAGTATCGTCATATCAATGATGAAGAAAAAATCTCTCTTACGGAAGCTCAATTCGGCAAGGTTGTTCGAAAATGCGTAATCTATCGCGGAGAATCCCAGATGCTTGAAAATGGCGTTGAGTATAAAAATGTGGAAGAGTTTTTGAAAGGGTTGGTTTGCTAATTTAAAAATTATTAAATAAGTTTAAATAAGACTTGGAGAATGATTTTGGAAATAGAAGAAAGGAAAAAACTATTAGTCCAAAGCCTTAAAAACTTGGACTATGAAAATTATATTAACATTCTCTCTGAGATTTTACCAAAAAAGATTTATAGATATTTTGATCATAGTAATAAAAAAATAGAGTTACTTATTAATAATTTTATACAATTATCTTCTCCATTAGAGTTTAATGATCCATACGATTCATTAGCGACTTTTGAAAATGAAGTTGAAAATCGGTATTACGGAAAAATTGAATTTACAATTCAAAAAATCCTAAATTCAAAGGATGCTAAAGTTCAAGAATTTAAAAAACACCTAATAGAAAAAAATGTCTTATTATCTGAGGTGGATTGGCCAGATAAAATCAGAATTATAAAAGAAGAGCAACAAAAACTCTTAGGCAAAAATGATGGCCCTGAATATATGGAATTACGTTCATGTATTTATCGTTTAAATGAATTTCATGGTTTTAATAATCCTCGTTTAGGTGATTGGGTAACCAGTTCTAAAGTATGCTGTTTTTCAGCTGCAAAAAACAACACATTAATGTGGGCTCACTACGGTAGAATGAATAGCGGATTATGTATCGAATATGATACATCAAAAATTATAGATGATATAAGCTCTGAGAAATACCTTTTTCTTCCAGTAATATATTCTGATAAAATTTATAAAGATGATCCTTATCCTATTTCCGAGAAAACATGTTCTTTATTCTGGAATCTTCCACAATTCATGTACAAGAAAGATGATTGGTCATACGAACAAGAATGGAGATTAATAATTCCAAATTCTAAAGATAACTCTCTGTTTTTCCCTTATGCGCAACAAATCTTTCTGGGAACAAACTTTAAGAACTATAATAATTATTCGCCTGATCCTGAAAAGGAACAAGCAGATAGTTTAATACGACTATTTGATTTTGCGCGGAGTAAAAATATCAATGTAGTCAGGTTAAAAACAAATTCGCAAAAATACGAATTTATTGAAGAATTTTTGATATAAATATATCAATTAAAATTATGAATATGACAAACACTATGTATGAAGAACCTGTGAAACCAAGTGATTGGCCAATAAACAATAAAGAATGTACCCTTGAAAATATTATGAATGCTGTTAATAAATTTGTAGCTACACCTAATTCACACACAAAAGAACTAATACTATCACTAACAGCAAATTATGACTTAAATCAATCTTCTCATATCGGTATGTTTAGAGTTACTGATTATGAAGTCGCTATTACAAATTTTTTGTGGATGTGCTCGCAAATATATAATATTCCTTCAATAAAATTCATTTTATATGACATCATTGAAGACAATATTAGATTTCAAAAATTATCATGTCATTTTAATCCTGATATAGAATTATATATTGTTAAATTTAGTTTTTTCAGCTTAACACATCACTATAAAATAAAACAGACTTATGTAAAATTTGACTTTATTTAAAAATGACGATACGCTTGAAATAATCTATAAATTATTTCAAGCGTATTCATATTTTTTTCCATCAAAATAAAACAGAAATTACATCAACTATAACTTCTGACACAGATAAAGTTCCATCTTGTGCAGTTGTAAGTACTGCGTTAGAAGGAAAACTTAATACTAGTTCAAAAGCTTCAGGAATCAATGATGATAACAAAAACAATGATGATATTATTCCATCAGTTAAAGCAGTTGCTGATTATGTTGATTCTAACATATCAGGTGCAATGGATTTTGCTGTAGTAAAAGATGCGAATGCTGCTACTGTAAGTATAAGTAACGAAACAGATGGACTTTGTGCTGTAAGAGTTACAAAAATGTCTGATGGTAGTACACAATATCAAAGTAGTATATCTTTAGGCGTATTATCAAATATAACAACTGCTTTTACATTTAACATTACAGCATCAGCAAACTATATGATTGAAGCTTGGTCTTATAATAACAGTAGTAAAAAACTTGTTCCTGCAGCTGTAAAGTATGTTTAAAATAAAGAGGACTGCTTTTTAGCAGCCCCCTCTTTTAGTTATCTTATTTCTTTACTACTATCCAACCCCCACCCAACCAACACTTTATTTCAATATCTTCGTTTCCAATTACTACCGAAGTTATATCACCTTCATAATATAGTTCATTTTTATTAGTTGAACTTTCTGTAAGCTCAAGTGTTAATTGTTCTGTTTCTAGATTTATGTATATAACTGTTGGCAATTCTACTTCTGTACCTTCTTTCAGGTTTTTATGATCAGGTAAACTGTTCAAAAGGTCTGCAACTGGTTGCTGTCTAGGATCTTCAACTTTAAAAGTAATTGAATATGTCTGAACTGCAGGATTTGGTGCAGGTGTTTCAGGACCACTTGGTTCCGGAACATAAGGTGTCGGATCATTTGTAGGTGTGCTGCAAGAGAACATCACAAAACCAATAACCAAAATACTTAAAATCTTCAAAATCTTATTCATTCGAATCTCCTAAATTATTTAAAAATTTTCACTGCATCAGAAAAATCTTTCGAATACTTTTCACGCAATGAAACAATACTTACATTATTTACAGATTCTCTTTCTTTAACGATTGCAGAGATTTCTGTTGCTGGAACAACATAAAGTTCAGGATTTTCTTTTACATTTTCAAAATTGCTGTAGTAAACAAAAATATAAAAATGATTTTTGTCATCCTTACTTTCAAAATAATTGCCAATAATAAAATCACCTGAACTTTTTAAGCCCTTTACATCAATTGTCATGGCGACACCTTTGTTGTTAACAATAATATCAACTTTCTTTTGATTTCCTAATGTTAAATTAGCGTTGATACCACATCTCAACAAAACCGACAAAACATAAAATTCAGACACCATGCCTGTTGTTTGATTTACTGTGTTCATTCATTTTCCTCCACCATCATTCTACATCAAGAGGTCAAAATTCCTTTGGGACGCTTTCCTAAAATTCTTGGGAAAATTTCCCAAACAAAAACGGGACTTTTGATGTATACTTGGCGCATGAGCAAAAGTGTCGCTTTAACATTGAAGCATGTTTTTAAAATTGAATTACTCATCATCTATGTGGCAATAATCAATTTTGGATTTTCCATTTATTTTAAGACATACTCAAACAAAAAGATTTCGGAACTGGATTCTCAGATGCTCAAAATCCAGCTGGAAGAAAACAGCGGCAATTTTAATCATGATGATTTGATAGAAAAACTCACTTACGATTACGCGCCTTTTACTTATTTTGATGAAGAATTAAAAGCTGAACTTTCAGAGATTATTGAACTCCTGGAAACAAATCAGAGCACAATTGAGCCGATAATCACTTTTCAAAACAACATGCACCAGACGCAGAACCGCCTGAACCTTGGCTACGACACGCTTTTGTACTGCTCTCTCATCCTCATTATGATTGCAGTTTTTCTGATTGTAGAAAAATCCTTTAAAAACAGAATTGACCTTCACCGCCTTAAAGTGATGAACGAAGAACAATCTAAAATCAGCCGCAACCTTCACGACGGTGTTGCTCAGGATCTTGCGGCGCTTAAGCTTTATCTTGAAAAAGAAGATATTTCAAAATCAAAGTTTTATGCCCTGCAGGCTTTTAACGAAGTGCGCTATATGATTGGAACCACCCACCTGAACCTGAACGAAAGCTTTGAAGAAATTGTAAAAAAACTGGCGGCAACGCTTGAAGCAAACTACAACATTTCAACAAAGGTCTATATCGGTTCAACAAAAATTCAGCATTTAAGCGAAAATGTTCAGATTGAACTTGAATCCTACAGGAAGCGCTTTCCAACATCAGCCGCCATGCAAACGCGAGCAATGTGGAAATCCGTTTTGTAGATGGAATCGACGACTTCCGCTTTATCATAAAGGACGACGGCAAGGGATTTTCGGAAGAAGAAGTTGAACTTAAAAACAAGCAGAGTGCAAAAAAACATTACGGCGTTTCTAATATAAAAGAGCGCGTGGAACTTTTGGGCGGTACTGTCAATTTTATAAGCGAGGGAGGAACAACAATTGCAATCACAATTAAAGATTCTGTTCGTTGATGATCATGTGGGCTTACGCGACGGCATGACTCAGATGCTTAAAAATAAAGATTCCTTTTTTGATTTTGTGTGTGCAAGTGATTATGAAAGCGCACTGGAAACCTTAAAGGAAAACCGCGGCATCAAAATCGTCATTCTTGATTTGAACCTGGACGGCAGAAGCGGACTTGAATTGATTCCCGAACTCAAAAAGCTTTCTCCCGACATTTCAATTTTGATTTACACCATGTTCAATGATGTGATTCATGTTGAAAATTCACTCTTGAACGGAGTTCAGGGCTACATTACAAAAGACGCAACAATTGATGAACTTGCCTCTGCAATCACTACTGTTGCAAACGGCAATTCATATTACAACAAAGCTGCAACTGAACTGATGCAGTCGCTTCTTGTAAAACATGGGCGCGAACACGACATCACAAATGATTTGAGCTACCTTTTTGATAACTACAAATCACTTTCCAAAAAAGAGCGCGAAGTTTTTATTCTTCTTTCGCAGGATATGCACGTTGCAGACATTGCCAAAAAACTCGGCAAATCAGAAAAAACTGTCATCAATCAGCGAACCGAAGTTTATTCAAAACTCGATATTAAAGACAGACACGACCTTCTTGAAAAAGCAAAACTTTTGGGGCTTATTGTATGAGCGGCAACTTAATAAACAGCAGGTTGCTGTACAAAAACTGGACACCGCGCAGAATAATTTTTACAGTTCTCTTTACCGCCGTTTCAATCGGAATAAATTATCTCGGTTCTTTTCTGGCAGGATTGATTGCATTTCCTCTTTATCTAGATTCAGTAATGACTATTGCGGTAACTGCTTTGTGCGGACTTGTACCGGGCTTAATCTGCGCCTTTGGTTCAAATCTGCTTTTGTTCATTTTTGCACACACGGGAATCTTCTTTTCTGCATGTCATCTTTCTACCGCTTTAATAGCCTGGCTGATTTTCCGCACAGAAAGAAAAAAATATCCTAATGAAAAACTTCTTTCCGCAGACAGTTTTATGTGGGCTGGATTTTTAGCCGCAATCAGCAATTCAATTATCGGCGACACAATTTCAACTTTTGTTTACGGCGCAAACACATCAATTCCGCAGGTTGATAACGCCGTTCAGGGAATCTACGTCGTAATCAGAAGCCTGCCGGTTGCAGCATACATAGGCGGCACAATCACAAACTTTGTAGATAAACTTGTATGTGCTACGATTTGCCTTTTTATTTACCGCTTCGTTAAGAAAGTTTTTTCGGACTTACCGTCATTCTAAAACATAACAGATTAGTTTTCCTCTGTCGCAGTAACTTTATTCCAGAAGCCCTCTTTTTGTGATAAAATGTTTGCCAACAGGAAAATACTATGGCAAGCATTTTGATTCGTGCGGAGGACACAAGCCCGACTGCAATACCTTTAGAGAAGGGGCTGTCCAAAAAGAAATGGGCAGTCCTAATTATTTTAAATTTACAAGAGAATTCAAATCTGCTAAAATTTAAATATGAGCAGAGGCGTAAGCGATAAAATCACATACAAACCATATAACCAGGGCGGGCAGTGGCTCCTGCCACCAAGTCTGGACGAACTGGTTCCGCAGAATCATTTTGTAAGAATTGTCAGTAAAACAGTAGATGAACTCGAAATTGAAGAAGTATTTGCACGAAATACAAAGGGCGGCGGAGCAAGCAGATACAATCCGGTCATGCTCCTGAAAGTATTGATTTACTGCTACATGACAGGAATATATTCTTCAAGACAGATTGCAAAACAGTGCCGCGAGAATGTAAACGTGATGTGGCTCACTGGATTCCAGAAACCGGACTTCAGAACTATCAATACCTTCCGCAGTGAAAAGCTGAAAGACTCAATCGAGGAAATAGAAAAATAAATCCGGATATTTACAGACTTACGAAGTTTACCAGTGTGAAAACTGCGAAGGCTGTCCGTTCAGACAGTTATGTACAAAATCTGAATATGGCAGAGTGATTCAAAGAAACGGGCACTGGCTTGAACAGAAAGCAAAAGTAAAAGATCTTCTTTCTAGTGAAGAATATAAAACTCTCATGAAAAAGCGTTCCACTGAATGTGAAACTGTCTTTGGACAGACAAAAGGCAATTTAGGCTTCAGGCAATTTCATCTTCGGGGAAAAGAAAAAGTTGGAATTGAATGGGGATTATTGATGCTGGGATATGATTTCAAGAAACTGATTCGATTAATGAACACCTAAGAAAAAAACAATAAACGAAAATCTACAAAATTCATTTAACTTCAAAAAGGCCGCCCTTTTTGAAGTCTGTTAATAACTTCTAGGACAGCCCCTTTTACCTTAGGAAAGATTTTTCTCGCTTTTCTCCCGATTTCGTGAGATTTTATTGAAAATTTAAGAGAAACATGGTATAATTCCCTTGTTGGAGAATCAGAATGGCGGAAGTACCTGTAAAAGACAAAATTGAATATACCGTTGCTCTCGTAAGCGATTTCGCAAAAAAATATTCGCTTTCCACCACACAGGCATTCAACTACCTAGATCGATTTAATGCCATTACGCTTTTGGAACAGCACTACAATATAGCCCACACCCTTGCATATTCGGAAATGGTAGATACATTAGCTTCTTATTGCAAAGACCATGGAGGAAATGTCTGATGTTTTTGTATCATGGTTCAAACGCTTGTAAACAAAGGACTCTGCCATGAATGATGTTGAATATCAGATTGAATGTACCACACGAGACCTTGCGACATATCTCGTAAGGGATTTTTCTTTTACCGTGGAACAGGCCTTGCGTGCCGTGTACAACTCAGAACTCTACCAGAAACTCTGTGACCCAAAGACAGGACTTTACTTTCAAAGCCCTCTTTATGTGTACGACTATTTAAAAACCGAAATCAAAACAGGAAAACTACAATGAGCGCAAGTTACAAAAAACTCTGGAAAATCCTAATCGACCGCGACATGAACAAGAGCGACCTCATCCGCCAGGCAAAAATCACCAGCAACATCGTAGCCAAAATGGGCAAAGGCGAAGATGTTTCCATGGAAAGCCTCAGGAAAATCTGCATTGCGCTTGACTGCGAGATTGGGGATATTATGGAAGTTAATGCGGGTGATGGAGAGTGAAAAATGAGTGATATTTTTGATATAAAAGACATGACAGAAGAAGATATCAAGCTTCAGTTCATTACACCAGCTTTGACTGCAAAGTGGGATATAAAGAAAATTACTATGGAGACTTCTCCTGCCAACAAGTTTACAGACGGTAAAGTTCATATCAAAGGTAATATTCCAAGCCGCGATAAAGGTAAACGTTGTGACTATGTTCTCTGGTATAACAAAGGAACCCCTTTAGCAATTGTAGAAGCAAAAGATAATAATCATTCATCTTCATTTGGAATGCAACAGGCAATTACTTATGGAATTATGATGAATGTTCCTTTTGTTTATACTTCTAATGGTGACAGTTTTTTTGAACATGATTTTACTACCGGTCTTGAAAAAGAATTCCCTTTATCTGAATTCCCGACAGCAGATGAATTATATACACGATGGAAAGGTGTTGATGCTCAAAAAATAATAGAAGTTGAAAACCGTGAACGATATTACATTGACGGAAAATCAGCTGCATATGATGTTCCTCTTTGTTTTGAAGAGAAACTGATGAACACACCTTTCTATTCTGGAGCAGACTGTTATCCGCCACGTTATTATCAGCGTAATGCAGTAAACAGAACTCTTGAAGCAATTGCAAAACATCAGGCTCGTATACTCATTGCAATGGCAACAGGAACTGGAAAAACATATACAGCTTTTCAGATTGTATGGCGTTTGATTGAATCTGGAACTAAAAAGAAAGTTCTTTATCTTGCAGACAGAAATAATCTTGTGGATCAGTCTATTCAGCAGGACTTTAAGCCGCTTGATAAAGTAATTCACAAAATCAATTTTCAGAAAGAAGACAAATCTAAAATCTCAGCATATCAGGTTTACTTTGCTTTGTACCAGCAGTTGGATTCTGCAAAACATCATAATGACGAAGAGGAAGAAACAGAAGAAGAGATTGAAAACGAACTTTCAAAGTATAAAGAATTCTTTACTCCTGATTTCTTTGATTTGATTATTGTAGATGAGTGTCACCGCGGTTCCGCAAAGGCTGATTCTCGATGGCGTAAGATTCTTGAATATTTTAATGTTGCAACACAAATTGGTATGACTGCAACCCCAAAGGAAACAAAGTATGTTTCGAATATAGATTACTTTGGAGAGCCTGTTTATTCATACAGTTTAAAACAGGGAATTGAAGATGGATTCCTTGCTCCGTTCAAAGTAATTAATGTTCATACAAATATAGATGATGGCTGGCGGCCAAGAAAAGGGCAGAAAGATATTCACGGTAACGAAATTGAAGACCGTGAATATAATCTTTCTGATTATGATTACAACATCATTATTCAAGACCGCATTGATGAAGTTGCAACTGAAATTACAAAATACCTGAAAGAAACAGACCGTATGTCTAAAACGATTGTATTCTGTCCTACAGAAGATGCAGCTGACAGAATGCGTGTTGCATTAAACAATTTAAATACTGACATGGTTTTGAAAGATAATCAGGGAAATGTAAAGGAACAGTATGTTGTCCGCATTACAGGAAGCGATAAATACGGAAAAGATAAACTTGATTATTTTATTTCTGTTTCACAGCCTTACCCGGTAATTGCAACAACTTCAAAACTGCTTTCTACCGGTAGTGACTGTAAAATGGTAAAGCTTATTGTCATTGATGAACTTATTAATTCAATGACAGAATTCAAGCAGATTATCGGCCGTGGTACAAGACTTCGCTACGATGATGGAAAAACACATTTTACAATTATGGACTTTCGCAGAGTAAGCCGATTATTTGCAGCCCCTGACTGGGATGGCGAAATTGAACAGGATGAAGATTTTGATCCGAAACCAGAACCTAAAATTCCTCCTGAACAAAAAGACCCAACAGATGATCCAAATGATGATGGAGATGGCCCTGATACTGTAGATCCTCCTACACCTAATCCAAAACCAATTATTGGAAAAGGTGGAGTTAAAGTAAATGTCCTTCAACGTTTAGTTTCTATATATGATACAGATGGAAAACTCTTGAAACAGGAATCTATTGAAGATTATACAAAAGAAAGTATTCTTGGAACTTACCAGACATTGGAAAACTTTATACAGACGTGGAACGGTAAACAGAAAAAAGAAATCATCCGTAACATGCTCAAAGAGAAAGGCATTGACCTTGAACTGATTAAGAAAGATCAGAACATGACTGATGTAGATGACTTTGATTTTATCTGTCATATTGCATTTAATCAAAAGCCTCTCACAAGAAAAGAACGTGCAGAGAATGTAAAAAAACGTGACATCTTTGGAAAATACGGTGAAGCTGCCCGCGAAGTTATAAATGCACTTTTGGATAAATATGCTGAACTTGGCATTTATGATATTGAATCAACAGAGATTCTGAAACAAAATCCATTTACTAAATATGGAAAGCCTGCTCGTATTGCGGCTTTGTTCGGTGGAAATGACGAATACCGCGCCGCTTTGCGTGAGCTGGAAAACGAATTGTATAAAGTGGCATAAGGTTGTCACACGGATTGGATTTTGCTAACGCAAAATCTTGGAGATATTTATGTTAATGTTAAAAGAATATACTGCAAAAATATTAAACGCTTGCATGGAAGTTCATAATGAATTAGGAAATGGATTTCTTGAACCTGTTTATCAGGAAGCATTGCAGAAAGAATTTGACCTTCGACATATTCCTTATGAGAGAGAGAAATTGTTACCGATTGTCTATAAAGGACAGAAATTAGATAAAGAATACTATGCTGATTTTGTTTGTTATGATTCGATAATTGTAGAATTAAAAGCTGTGACAAACCTTGTAAAAGCTCATAAGGCTCAGGTTTTGAATTACCTAAAAGCCTCAAATCTTGAAATAGGATTGCTTGTTAATTTTGGAGAAAATTCTTTAAAATGGCAGCGAATAACGATGTTTAAAGAGGCGGCGTTAGCCGACTCGAATCCGTGTGACAATAGGATAGAGGAAATAGATAAATGAGCAACTTAAGTAGTTTTGTAAAACGCATTCGAGATGTAATGCGTAACGATGCCGGTATTAACGGTGATGCACAGAGAATTGAACAGATAGCCTGGATGCTTTTCTTAAAGGTATATGACGCAAAGGAAGAGGACTGGGAATTTGAAGACGAAAAATATGAATCAATAATCCCGGAAGAACTTCGCTGGCGTAACTGGGCTCATACTGAAAATCAGGGTGACGGGCTTACAGGCGACAAACTCTTGAACTTTGTAAACAATAAGCTTTTCCCAACTCTTAAAAATCTTGAAATCTCACCTGACACACCAATCCGCCAGAGCATTGTCCGCACGACTTTTGAAGATGCAAACAACTACATGAAGGACGGTGTACTTCTTCGTCAGATTGTAAATATTATCGATGAGCTGGATTTTGGAAGCTACGAAGAAACTCATGCTTTTGGAGAAATCTACGAAACAATTCTTAAAGAGCTCCAGAGTGCAGGAAGTGCCGGTGAATTCTATACACCTCGTGCTGTAACTCAATTTATGGCAAAAATGATTAAGCCTCAGATTGGTGAAACAATGGCAGACTTTGCCTGCGGTACTGGTGGATTCCTTTCAAGCTGGATAAAAGAACTTGAAGAAGTAAAAGACGCTAAAGGCAGCATTTCAAACGAAGAATCAGAAAAAATCTACAACTCAATTTATGCTGTGGAAAAAAAGCAGTTCCCTTACATGCTTTGTGTCACAAACATGCTTTTGCACGGAATTGACAGCCCAAAGGTTTATCACGGAAACTCACTTATTTATAAACTTTTAGACTACACCCAGAAAGATGCCTTTGATGTAATTCTTATGAATCCACCTTATGGCGGAAGCGAAAAGGACGACATCAAACAGAACTTCCCTGCAGACTTACGTTCAAGTGAAACTGCAGATTTGTTTATGGCAGTCATCATGTACCGCCTTAGAAAAGATGGCCGCGCAGCCGTAATTGTCCCAGATGGATTCCTGTTTGGAAACGACAACGCAAAGAACAACCTTAAGAAAAAGCTCCTTACAGATTTTAACCTTCACACAATTGTCCGATTGCCTGGAAGTGTATTCAGCCCATACACAAGCATTACAACAAACATTCTTTTCTTTAATAATGAAGAGCCGACAGGAAAGACCTGGTTCTACCGCGTAGATATTCCAAGCGACCGTAAGCACTTTAGCAAAACAAAGCCGATGGAGCTAAAGCACTTTGACGACTGTATTGTCTGGTGGAATGACCGTAAGGAAATCACAGACTCAGAAGGAAATCCAAAAGCAAAGTGTTTTACAGCTCAGGAACTTATTGATTCAAATTACAATTTTGATGTTTGCGGTTATCCTCACGAGGAAGAAGAAATCTTAAGCGTTGCAGAAACAATTCAGAATTACGAAGAAAAGCGTACAAAGCTTAATGCTGATATAGACAATCTTCTTGCTCAGATTACAGAGCTTCATCAGAAAGCGCAGAAAGGAGAGTTGTGATGCCAGAGCGAACCTTGCAGAAAATTTTAGATGAATATTACTCACTCGGAATAAACAATCAAATAGACTGGGAAAAGTTTTATCTGTATTCAATCATTACTCATTCCACTGCAATCGAGGGCTCAACCGTTACGGAAGTTGAAGCCCAGCTTTTGTTTGATGAAGGAATCACTTCCAGTAAGCGGACAATTACAGAACAGATGATGAATCTGGATTTGAAGAATGCTTACGAATACGGAATAAAATGGATTATGCAGCATCCAGAAATCACAGTGAATTCGCTTATAAGCCTTTCGGCAAAAGTAATGGCACGGACTGGAAGCGAGTATCACACAATTACAGGTGATTTTTCTGCGGCAAAAGGAGAACTCAGAAAAGTAAATGTAACGGCAGGAATTGGCGGATCCTCTTATATGGCGTATCAGAAAGTTCCTGCAAAGCTTGAATCATTTTGCCAGAAGTTGAATGAACTCCTCAAAAATATAAATCCAAAAGACATTCCTTCTGTTTACAAGCTGAGCTTCTGGGCGCATTATGAACTGGTAACGATTCATCCGTGGGTAGACGGAAACGGCAGGATGAGCCGCCTTTTGATGAATCTTTTGCAGTGGGAATACGGACTCATTCCTTCAAAAGTTCTAAAAGAAGACAAGGCGGAATATATTCAGGCTCTCATAGACTCACGGGAAAAAGATGATGATAGTATTTTTATTGACTTTATGTTGAACCTTCATGCAAAACATCTGCAAAGAGAAATTGAACAGTTTAAAGCTTCCATGAGCGAAAATAATGATAAAATGGTCGATAAATCGCTTTTGAAGCTGAAAATGGTCGATAAATGGTCTGTAAAGCCAACTTTAGCCGAGAAACTGGTCGATATTTTGCATTTTATGAGCGATAAATCCCAAATCACTACAGAGGAACTTGTGCGGCATTTTGATTTTGCACCTACAACAGCCAAGCGTTACCTGCGCCAGCTGACTGAATTCGGCTACCTTGAAGCAATGGGCGAGAATAAGAACAGATGCTATAAACTAAAAGAAGGAGAACTGTAAACCCATCGAATTCGAGGGGGTTAACTGTAAATGTATAAAAAATCTGCTATAATATATAGGAGGACTTATTATGGATCAAAATGAATTGGATTCAACCTGCGGTGTTTCAGACGATGAACTTACCAAACGTTTTATTGAAGCCGTTAGAATAGAAAATGAAATAAAAAAAGCAAAGGGAACTCCAATTTCCTGCTACGACTCAGCAACAAACTCCGCTTATTTGCTTTATTCTGATGGAACGAGAAAATATGTCCGATCAAATTAAAAAGCAAGGCTACGCCAGTTATAAACGTTCTGAACTTCTCTCAATTCTAAAACCTTTCCTCGGAAAAATTATAAACATTCAAACCGGAATCGAGGCAAATCTTTCTAAGCACTCAGTCGACAAAATGACGAGTGCAAAAGCTTTGGAAAAATCAAAAGCAAATGGTTTTACTCTTGCAGAACATTTTGAATTGGCTGCAAAAATCAAGCCTCTTTATGAAAGCGCAATACTCGTAGCCTCTCATGGAAATCTTAAAAATCCTGATGACCCAAATGTTGTTTCAATAAAAAGATTTGTTTCTGCCGCAATTTTACAAAGTGGTAGAAAGGCTGATGTATTGATTACTGTAAAAGAAAGTATTGCAAACGGACACAGAATATATTCAATAGAACTAGATGAAATAAATAAAGCCTCCGAAAGATTCGAAGGCTTGAGTGACGCGGCTGAAAAATCAGCGAACAGGGCAACTAAGACACCTCACGTCGATAATTCAAGTATAGCAGATAAAACTGAAAAGTCAAGCGAGGAACATAAATGACCGCAAAAGATTTGAAAAATGCGCTTTTACAGGAAGCCGTACAGGGTAAATTAGTTCCTCAGATTGCAAGTGAAGGCAACGCACGGGATTTACTGGAAGAAATACGCAGAGAAAGGCTGTCACACGGATTGGATTTTGCTAACGCAAAATCTGGAAAAAGGAAATCAAAAAAAGAGACAGCGTTAGCTGGCTCGAATCCGTGTGACATTACAGAAGAAGAGATTCCTTTTGATATACCAGAGAATTGGTGCTGGTGTAGATTGGGAGAACTTGGAAATTTCGTCAGAGGTAGTGGAATCAAAAGAGATGAAACAACAAATACAGGTTTGCCATGTGTCAGATATGGTGAAATGTACACCACTTACAAAATAAAATTTTCAAAAACAAAATCATTTACCTCTAAAGATGTTTTCGAAAAATGTCATAAAATACATACAAATGATATTTTGATGGCACTGACAGGAGAAAACAAGTGGGATATTGCTCTAGCAGCAACTTACGAAGGAACTGAAGAAATTGCAATGGGTGGAGATTTATGTAAGTTTACGCCAATCAATTGTAATTCACTATTCCTTGTTTATTTAATTAATTCTCCGTATGGAATAGAATATAAGCGTAATACTTCAACAGGTGATATTATTGTTCATACATCTACAACAAAACTCGGAAACCTATTAATTCCTCTCCCTCCCCTTGCCGAACAAAAACGCATTGTCGCCGCAATCGAAAAGTTCATGCCGCTTATAGAAGAATACGGCAAAAAAGAAATACAACTCAAAGCCATTAATGAAAAAATCGGCACACTCACAAAAAAAGCAATCCTG
>OIYQ01000225.1_pt1 | contig 23108 bp, 12 predicted proteins | sample 1588311 | NCBI WGS metagenome assembly OIYQ01 (sample SAMN03283244) | human gut metagenome | biome: human-associated habitat; material: feces | host: Homo sapiens | place: Peru | collected 2012
GGGGCCAAGCGTGACATGCATTATGAGATGGAGGAGAAACATGTTACGGTTAATCCAGACATGGATGCGGAACTTTTAAAGACGCTACGCATCTATGGCACCCGCACCTGTGTGCGTTACAGCATGGAACCCATCAAGTTCATCAAGACCGTATATCACATCAACACTTATACGGATGGAAATGTCCTGTATCCGGGGAAGACCCCACCAGCGTTGCTGCTGAACTCATCCTATACATCTTCCTTTGCAGCAGGTCTCCTGCAGTTGCGGTATATCTATTCCATGCCTGTGGAGCGAATCGTCAAATACTTTGCCGATGGTGGGTTTACATTGAGGAAAGCCACGGCAAACAAGTTGATTGCCAGAAGCGCAGACGTACTGGAGAATATCTATAGAGCCATCTGCCAAACGGTGTTACAGCAGGATTATGTTACGGCAGATGAAACTTATCATAAAGTACTGCTGACAAGGGTAAAGCCTACAGACAACGGCTCGAAGAAAGGCTACCTGTGGGCGGTAAGCGCACCTAAACTGGGACTTGTGTTCTTCGTATATGAGGATGGTTCACGTTCAAAGCAGGTCATACTTGATGTGTTTTCGGATTATAAAGGTACAGTACAGAGTGATGCGTATGCTCCTTACCGGAAACTGGAGTCGGATGCCTATCCGGACATTATGAGAATCGCCTGTCTGCAGCATGTCAAGAGAAACTTCATCGACTGTGGAAAGAACGACAGGGATGCACAGGAAGTAGCAGGCATCATCAACAGATTTTATCAAAAAGACAAAAAGCATAAGGTTGGCGTCAATGGATGGACCGTAGAGAAACATCAGGCTTATCGGCAATCATATGCACTGGACATTTTGCAGGATTTATTAGAGAAACTGGAGGAATTATCTTCCAGGAAGGATCTGCTGCCCAAATCGCCCTTGGCGCAGGCCGTCGGTTATGCCCTTAACGAGTATAATGCCATTTGTGACATTTTTAAAAGAGGTGATACTGCTCTCGACAACAATTATATTGAGAGAATCCAAAGATACATATCGTTATCAAGAAGAAACTCGTTGTTCTTTGGTTCGCACGAAGGAGCAAGACGGGGAGCTATCCTATATTCTATCGCTATCTCATGCAAGTTGAATGGCATCAATCTGTTTGAATACATTAGCGACGTCATAGAAAAGACCGTAGAATGGCAACCAAATACTCCATTGGAAAAATACAGAGACTTGCTTCCTGACAGATGGAAAAAGCAGTAGCAGCCAATTAAAAATATGCTGTTACTGCTTTTTTATAATACAATGGTATAAATGCGGAGCCGCTTACGACTTTTTTATGATACTTCTATCAGATTGATGATACTTCTATGATACTTCTTGTAAGATAATCCAAAATGTATCATTCTTCTATCTTATTATATGTCAATTATTTATCTTTACGTTCAGCCAAAAAATGATACTTTGAGACTTTTTTCATAAAAAACTTTTTTCGTGTACGTATAAGCTCAACGGAAAATCATAAAAGTATCTGACTGAACTTTCGCATATCAGGAAGTTAAAGGAGTTAAGGGAGTTAAGGAGTTAAGGAGTTAAGACGTATGTCTTGCTGCTTAAAAAAATACGCCAAAAAGACTGTTGTCTTAACTTCCCGAACGACCGTAGGGAGTGATAACTTCTTTAACTTCAATAACTTCTGAACTTGCTAAAGTTCAATATTATAAGAAAATAACGAACCAAAAATTAAGCAAGGGAGAAAAATGGCATAAAAAAACCCCTTTCTCAAAAGAAAGAGGCTTTAACAAACAATTTCTACTTCAAAACTACTAAAAACAATTATCTTGGCAGGTTGAAAGCCTTAGTCATTTCGGCCATTTCCTCCTGGCTCATACCATCAGGTTCAAAACCCATACATTTGGCATCGATATATATCTTTGCACTCTTGGAGAGTACGTCTATCTGGTCGAAGGCGTCCATCACGTCAAGACCCTTGGCGAATACGCCATGCTTCTCCCACATCACTACGTCGTAGTCTTCCAACTCCTTCAGAGTTCCCTCGGCAAGTTCCAGACTGCCTGGCAACTTATATGGCACTATACCCAGTCCGAGCGGACAGAATGCCTTGGTCTCAGGAATCATGCTCCAGAGCAGATTGCTCAGCACGTCCTTGCCCATAAACTTCTTGTTGTGGCTCATGGCAATGAGCTCGATGGGATGAGTATGAACGGTGGCCTTATAGTTGGAACCTTTCTCGATAAGACGGGCATGAACCGACAGATGGCTTGGCAACTCGGATGTAGGCATCACGGCATTGTCGGCAATGATTTCGTAGCTGGCACAATCGTCCAGAATACGAATGACAGAACCATTGGCCATAGGCCAACGAGCCAAGTCGCGCATTCGCTTGCCTGTTCCCTTGCAGAAGAAGTAACAGCCCTTCAGCGCAGGCAGGACAGTACCTATCTGCTTCACTTCGCTGATGGCAGGCAGCGCCTTCATCTCGTCATCAACAAGGTCGGTCACATTAACCGTAATATTGCCACCATTACGCTCAGCCCAACCATTCTGCCAAAGATAGCCAGCTACCTCGGCAATCTTATCCACTTCCTTCTTTAAGGCAGGACGACCCTCTAAAACACTTTTCATTTCTTGATTGTTTGTATTACTGGTTGCAAAATTAACACGAAAATATGATTATCGACCTAAAGTTTTGATATTTTAGCCAAGACTTTTGACAAGTTACAAAAATAATTTGTATCTTTGCACGTATGAATTCATTGAACACCAACAACATCAAATGGAGCGAGAATGTAATCATCGCTGATGCAGACTATATCGACAAGGTGGCATTCGACCTTATCGTAAACTTTGAGCGTATGATCAACCGCCGCATCCAGCCTGCCGACATGGCTCAGTGGGCTGTATGTATTGCCCTCGACGGTGGACTAAGAGAAGGTGAGCACGAGACGCAACTGGTGCTCATACACAGCCAGCAATCGAAGGCGATGCAGAACTTCCGCCCTTCCGACTACGAGAAGGACCTGAATGCCCAGGCCTTCAAGGATCCACGTCTGGGCGAGTTCGTCATCTCTTCATATCCTACGGAAGAAAAGATGGTGGGCAAAGACGATTTCCTCGTAGACGTAGCCCGCACGGTTTGCAATGCCAAGGAGGTGAAACGAGTGATGATCATTCCCAACTCGGAGGAAGGCGATGCCTACGACCAGTTGCGCGACATGCTTCGCAAGGTAGACGACGAGAAACGCGTCACTCTCTTTGCCATGCAACCTCTTCCCGGCGGCAACTTCCGACAAGAAATACTGGGCTATTCGCTGATGAATGCCTTGGGCATATCAGCAAATGAAATAAAATGAGCTGATGAATGCCTTAGGCATATCAGCAAATGAAATAAAATAAGCTGATGAATATCAGCAAATAAAATGAGCTGATGAACGTCAGCAAATGAAATGATCTAAAACAAGAAATAATAACATTAAACATTTATACTTAAATGAGTAGAGTACTTATGATTGGCGCAGGTGGCGTCGCTACCGTGGCAGCCTTTAAGATTGTCCAGAACCAGGACGTTTTTACAGAGTTCATGATTGCCAGCCGCCGCAAGGAAAAATGCGACAAGTTGGTGAAGTCTATCCACGATAAAGGCTACAAGATGGACATCCAGACAGCCGAGGTGGATGCCGACGATGTGGAGCAGTTGAAAGCCCTCTTCAACAGCTACAAACCTGAGTTGGTCATCAATCTCGCTCTGCCCTATCAGGACCTCACCATCATGGACGCCTGCTTAGCCTGCGGTTGCAACTATATGGACACGGCCAACTACGAGCCCAAGGACGAGGCTCACTTTGAGTATTCATGGCAATGGGCTTACAAGGACAAGTTTGAAAAAGCTGGTCTTTGCGCTATCCTTGGCTGCGGCTTCGACCCTGGTGTTTCGGGCATCTTTACTGCATACGCTGCCAAGCATCACTTCGACGAGATCGAGGTTCTCGACATCGTAGACTGCAATGCCGGCAATCACCACAAGGCTTTCGCAACCAACTTTAACCCAGAAATCAACATCCGTGAGATTACCCAGAAAGGTCTGTGGTATAAGAATGGTGAATGGATTGAGACCGACCCTCTGTCTATCCACAAGCCTCTCACCTATCCTAACATCGGTCCTCGCGAGAGCTATCTGATGCACCACGAGGAGCTGGAGAGCCTGGTAAAGAACTATCCTACCATCAAGGAGGCTCGCTTCTGGATGACATTCGGTCAGCAGTATCTCACCTATCTCGACTGTATAGAGAACCTCGGCATGAGCCGCATCGACGAGATAGAATACGAGGCTCCATTGGCCGACGGCTCCGGCAAGACTGCCAAGGTGAAGATCGTACCACTGCAATTCCTCAAGGCCGTATTGCCTAACCCTCAGGACCTCGGCGAGAACTACGACGGAGAGACCTCTATCGGTTGCCGCATCCGCGGAAAGAAGGACGGCAAGGAGCACACCTATTATGTTTACAACAACTGCAAGCATCAGGAAGCATACAACGAGACCGGCATGCAGGGCGTAAGCTATACCACGGGTGTGCCAGCCATGATCGGTGCCATGATGTTCCTCAAGGGCATCTGGAAGAAACCAGGTGTATGGAACGTTGAGGAGTTCGACCCAGATCCATTCATGGAGCAGCTCAACAAGCAGGGTCTGCCTTGGCACGAGGTGTTCGACGGCGACTTGGAGATTGACTGATCATTATCAAAATAACCCCCTTAGTGACGGCGAAGACAGAATGGTACTATTCATACCAAGCCGTTTTTTATCGTCACTAATACATAAAACATTAGAAAGATATGGCAAAGAAAGACGAAATAAAGGAAGGATCCCTGAACCCCAACGAGGGTAAGCTGAAGGCCCTTCAGGCTGCCATGGCCAAGATAGAGAAAGACTTCGGTAAGGGATCTATCATGAAGCTTGGCGACGAGCACATTGAGAATATAGAGGTGATTCCTACTGGAAGTATCGCCCTCGATATGGCCTTGGGCGTAGGCGGCTACCCCAAGGGACGAATCATTGAAATCTATGGTCCGGAATCTTCTGGTAAGACCACACTTGCCATCCATGCCATCGCAGAGGCTCAGAAAGCTGGAGGTATTGCCGCATTCATCGATGCCGAGCATGCCTTCGACCGTTTCTATGCTGCCCAGTTGGGCGTAGATGTTGACAACCTGTGGATTTCGCAGCCCGACAATGGTGAGCAGGCGCTTCAGATAGCCGACCAGTTGATCAGTTCGGCTGCGGTAGACATCGTCGTCATCGACTCTGTGGCTGCCCTGACTCCTAAGAAGGAAATTGAGGGCGACATGGGTGACAATGTTGTAGGACTCCAGGCCCGACTGATGAGCCAGGCTCTGCGCAAGCTCACTTCTACCATCAGCAAGACCAATACCACCTGTATCTTCATCAACCAGTTGCGCGAGAAGATAGGTATCATGTTCGGAAATCCTGAGACAACAACGGGTGGCAACGCCCTGAAGTTCTACGCTTCTGTACGCCTCGACATCCGTAAGGCTACAGCCATCAAGGATGGCGATAATGTTATCGGAAACCTGGTGCGCGTAAAGGTGGTCAAGAACAAGGTGGCTCCTCCTTTCCGCAAGGCTGAGTTCGACATCATGTTTGGCGAAGGCATCAGCCACGCAGGCGAAGTTTTCAATCTGGGCGTGGAGCATGGCATCATCAAGAAGAGCGGAAGCTGGTACAGCTATAATGGCTCCAACCTGGGACAGGGTGCCGACCCAACCAAGCTGATACTGAAGGACAACCCTGAGCTTCTCGAAGAAATAGAAGCCAAGGTACGCGAGGCGCTTGCCAATGCAGAATAAGTATGGTGTATTCTGCCATCATGAAAGAGACATAGCGCTCATGATGGTAACCTTATAAAACATAAGAATCCCCGACAGTAGGAAACGATATCCTTGCTGTCGGGGATTTCTTATTTTCATTCACTGTTCATCGAATACGATAGGAAAAACATTGCTTACCCGCTTCTATACGTAGCACACAGACTCCTGTTCCTATTCCTTGCAAGGAGATGACGGCGTGGTTGCCATCGGCAGATGTCGTCTGCTGGAGCAATCGACCAGCCACATCATATAGGCGCAGCGACTTCAAGTCTTGCCCAGAGACAAAGAGGCTACTACCCTCACGACTGATAGTGAAAGAAGGTTGGGTGGTGGTAACAAAGCCAATAGACGTTGGCACAGCTTGTGAGAGCGTAAGAACACTACCTTTACGCTGTAAGTAATAGGTGGTCAGAGGATTACACAAATCCACCTCCTGTCCGCCTATCTCACCCATCACCATCACGCGATAGGTATGACCATCTTCCCAAGGTAGGTCGCCCTTTCGCAACCAATAGCTAAAGAGAGGCACAGACACAGAAGACGAGACAAACACCCTGTCATCAATGCCCTTAACCTGCGTCTTTTCGTGAGTCATCAGGTCTTCGCAAGACATAGATATATTGCCTTCATAGTTACGACCTTCGGATGTGCGCAACATGACAGCAATTTTGAAGATTGACATTTGTGACACATCAATGCTACTCGATTCTATCTTGCTATTCGAGTCATCGGCAAAAAAGACTTCTAACAGAGACATGAGAGGCTTTTCTTGTGCCTTGACAACTTCGATGTAAGCCGCCTCCTTATCGTGAATCAAGTTGACAGGATAATCCATCGTCTCTGCAGCATCACCCGTCAGAGAGAGTTGCACCTCATAACGCCCAGGAACCAAACTGATGGGCAGAGAAAGGCTGATGGGTATCTCTGTTTCTGTAAAGCCCTCTATCTCGGTCAACTCATCCACACGAGTATCGAGCACTACCGCCTTCCTATCGTCGAGCAACCGCACCCTCAGATAACAGTCGCGAGGCACACCATTCAGGTTTTTCAACGTAAAGAAGGCCAATACCTTTCCACCCTGCTCTGCTTGACCTGAGAGCCTGGGCTGCCCCATCAACTGAAAAACAACATCAGTAGAACAGATTTCAGAGATGCGCCCCCGTCCATCAGATAGTTCCACCTCTATGATGGGGGCCTTCTTCATCGCGAAGAATTCATCCCACGAACCATCCTCTCGTTGAGCTACACATACAGGGAACAACCGATAATAACCATTCTCCAAACCTGTAAGTTTCATTTTTACAGGCAGAACTTGATTGACAAGATAATCGCTCCCCATAAAGCCTGCATCGCTTCCACCATACAGTCGTTGAGTAAAACCGCCTATAGCGTGATCGTCGGTATAAGCCACCTGCCGGCATGTACCCTCAGCATCATAAACAGCTATGCCCACATCACCCTTAAAAGGCTTACCCTTATTGACAAAAGAGTTCATCTCGATGGTCAACGACTGCGAAGCAAGGAAACTTTTATCTTCTGCATCCTTTAGAAGGACAGCCCCACCCTCATTAAACATCAACTGAGGAGAAGACTCCAAAAGTCCACGCTCTATTGCGGGATATTTGCCATTATTGGGATGTGCCAAGATGGCCATAATAGCACGATTGAAGGCCAAGGGCTTGCCTTGGAACTCGCTTCCCGTCTGTGAGAGGCTAAGATTGGTGAGCGAATAGTAGGCATCGCCCTGTCCATCCCATCCAAAATTCATGTGGAAAAGACCATTCTCATCAAACCCATCAGTTACCCAAGCATGACCAGAAGCATTACCTGCAGGACGACCTTCCAGATAAACAGGACAACCATTAAGTAATTCCTGCCGCAAGATCTGCGCAAAACGAGTCGGACCTTCGACAGCCTTGGTGACATAAGCCGCAGTATAGTCGAAATTTTTCTGAAGAGCCTGATACGCAAAAATACCTTGTGTACCACTTGAAACTGGGGTGTACTGCATGAAGGAAGCTACCCCCACATCGTTCATCAATAAGGCTACAGCATCCTCTTGCTCCTTTGTCGCAGATACAGGATAATTATAATCGGGCAGCATATTCGCCCAATCGTAGTGCGACTGACTAAAGTCTGCACTCTTCATCGTATTATAATAGGTGACGCGATATTCGTTTTTACCACTCCCCTGAGCAGGCCATTGATAGTAATACATCATCTGGGCCACCGCTGTTGCCACACACCCACTATAGGGATAACCCGTCAGGGCATTAAACGGATGCGACTGTCCCCACTTGCTTTTCAGTAAGGGAGATACGGTCTTCGAGAACAACCCCGAACGGGCTTTTCTCTGCACCATCACCCGCCCTTCTTTCAGCACATCATACGTTTGGCGATAAGCCTCCAGGAATAGCTTTACACCAGGATTAGCCTGTAGTGTATCGAGGGTTCCATCGGTGCTATAGGCCAACACATCGCCCATATCATCATCACCAGCAACAACGACAAAACCTTTGCCCTGTGCATCGTTATAAATATAATAAGGTGCCAAGGCTGCAGGGCGAAGTCCCTTTGCCCGTGCTTGAGCCTTCACGTCGTGAGACAGGGTGATGTACTTCTTGGCTATCTCTACAGCTTGTTTCGGATAGACATCCTTGCCATAAGCAGCTTGGCAGACGGCTACAAACATCCACACGACCAGCGAGCATATCGCTGTCAGGGAGTAGCCATCAGCCAAGGAGTGGTGTTTATTCAACATATTTCTATTACGTATTCTTCGAATTATAGGAAAGCAATGGTCAGACCAGCCATCACGATGCTGACCATCGACATGAGTTTGATAAGAATGTTGAGCGACGGACCGGAAGTATCCTTGAACGGGTCGCCTACGGTATCGCCCACAATAGTCGCCTTGTGGTTCTCGCTGCCCTTTCCTTCAAAGCTTCCCTCTTCTATCATCTTCTTGGCATTGTCCCATGCACCTCCCGAATTGGACATGAACACAGCAAGGGTAAAGCCTGCTGCCAGACCGCCGGTGAGAAGTCCGAGAACGCCAGCCACACCCAACACAAGACCCACTACGATAGGAATCACAATGGCGAGCAAAGAAGGGATAATCATTTCGCGTTGTGCGCTACGGGTACTTATCTCCACGCATCGGCCATAGTCGGGAGTTGCCTTGCCCTCGAGGATTCCCTTGATCTCACGGAACTGCCGGCGAACCTCCTGAACCATCGATTCTGCAGCACGGCCTACTGCTCCCATGGTCAAGCCACAGAACAGGAAGGCTGCCATAGCGCCAAGGAATGCTCCCACAAGCACCTTGGGATTGATGAGATTGACCTGGAAGAAGTTGATGAAATCTATTGTTGTTGCATTCGAAGGATCGAAGACATTGCCAGCTGCGTCTACATACTGTTTTCCGTTCTCTACGGCACGTATCATGGCTATCTTGATCTCCTCGATGTAGGATGCAAGAAGGGCAAGAGCCGTCAGAGCTGCCGAACCGATGGCAAAGCCCTTGCCTGTGGCAGCTGTCGTATTGCCAAGAGCATCGAGCGCATCAGTACGCTCACGAACCTCCTTGCCCAATCCGCTCATCTCGGCATTTCCACCAGCATTGTCGGCTATAGGTCCATAGGCGTCTGTGGCAAGTGTAATGCCGAGGGTCGACAGCATGCCCACTGCCGCGATGCCGATGCCATAAAGGCCGGTGCTGATAGATTTTGCCGACAGCGACATATCGAAGCCATTGGCACAAAGATAACTCAGCATGATGGCGAAAGAGATGGTGACAACGGGAATCATGGTGGAAATCATTCCTGTGCCTATACCTTTTATAATAACAGTGGCAGGACCTGTCTGCGAAGCCTCAGCTATCTTCTGTGTTGGCTTATAACTCTGAGAGGTGTAATATTCTGTTGCCTGTCCGATGATGACACCTGCCACAAGACCGCTGATGACAGAGAACGAAAGGCCGAGCCAGTTCTCTATGCCCAACAGATAGAGGATGGCGAATGTGGCTACTGCGATAAGTGCTGCGCTGACATTGGTGCCAAGTCCCAACGAGTGAAGAAGCTCCTTCATGGTAGCTCCCTCCTTGGTACGAACCAAGAAGATGCCGATGAGAGACAGAAAGATGCCAGTGGCTGCGATAACCATAGGTGCGATGACGGCACGCAGCTGCATATCGCCATTCATGGCAAAAGCCGTGGCTCCCAAGGCGGCTGTCGACAATATCGAACCGCAATAGCTTTCGTAGAGGTCGGCTCCCATTCCTGCCACATCGCCCACATTGTCGCCCACATTGTCGGCTATGGTAGCTGGATTGCGAGGATCGTCTTCAGGAATATTCGCCTCTACCTTGCCCACGAGGTCGGCTCCCACATCGGCAGCCTTGGTATAAATTCCTCCTCCCACACGGGCAAAGAGTGCCTGGGTGGAGGCACCCATGCCAAAGGTCAGCATGGTGGTGGTAATGGTGACAAGGGCTGTGGCCTCTCCTTCGTACACCGCATTAAGAACAATAAACCAGATGGCAATATCGAGCAAACCGAGTCCCACCACCACGAGTCCCATCACGGCACCGCTCCGGAAGGCTATCCTCAGACCTTTGTCCAGTCCGGTGCGTGCACCATGGGCTGTACGGGCAGAAGCATAAGTAGCGGTCTTCATGCCAAAGAATCCTGCCAAACCAGAGAAGAGTCCGCCAGTGAGGAAGGCAAAGGGCACCCATGGATTCTGCACCTTCAGCACATAAGCCATGAAGGCGAAAACAATGGCGAGAACGACGAAGACGGCGGTAACCACCTTGTACTGCTGTTTGAGGTAAGCCATAGCGCCCTTTCTTACATGCTCTGCGATTTCTTTCATTCTGTCTGTACCTTCATCCTCCTTCATCATGGTGCGGAAGAAGAACCATGCCATTCCCAATGCCACAACGCTGGCTATCGGAATGAGCCAAAATACTAATGGAATGCTGTTCATAAATAATATGTTTGTGGGTTAGTAATCAACATCTTTTTTATATTTGTCTTTTTGCAAAGATAAACTATTATTTTTAAAGTACAAAGAAAACGAGAAAAATGTTTCGAAAATATAGAAATGACAAAGAATGAAAAATAGGGAGAAAAAAGTATCCTATATTACTTTTTTAGACCATTTTTTTAACCCAAATCGGTCATTAGATTTCAATTTAACTCATTTCGGTCTAATGACCGATTTGGGTTTATTGATATTTTATTCCTCAACAAAACAACCAGACAACAAAACAACCGAACAACTAAATAAATAGGAAAAAGACGAAAAAAAAACTGATTATTATTTTTTAATCAAATAAAATATGTACCTTTGCACCGCAATAGGTTCTCGCGCCCGAAAGACGGACGAAAGAGCTAAGAAGGGAATGCAGTGAAATTCTGCAACACTACCCGGTGCTGTAAGTTCCATTATTGAGTAATAGGAATAAACCACTGAAATCTTCTATGTTTTGCCGACACTTATCGGCAATAGGTTGATTTCGGGAAGGTAATATTACTTGGAACGAGTCAGAAGACCTGCCTGTTTGCGATTTATTCTCCACGGGATTATGGAGCAATGAAAATATGAAACAGATTATGAAAAACATAGAAGTAAGGCAATGCATAATTGCCTTTGGTTTGTTGGCAGTGTGTATAGTTTTCCCAAACATGCTGCTTGCACAAGGTATGTCTGGCAGTAAAGAGGGAGTTTCTGCCAAACAATATGATAAAGATGACATAAAGTCTGACACCCTTTTCACCATAGAAGTGTATGGCAGACGACCAATAGCCACGCGTCAATCATTGAAAGGCAAGGAGTTACAGTCTCTTTCTTCCACAAGTGTAGCTGATGCTCTGAAATACTTTGCCGGTGTGCAGATAAAGGATTATGGAGGCTTAGGCGGTCTGAAGACCATCAATGTGCGCTCACTTGGTGCCCAGCATGTCGGCATTTATATCGACGGCATCCGCATCACTAATGCGCAGAACGGCACTGTAGATTTGGGTAAATTCTCTCTTTCTACGATGGAAACCGTTGAACTGTATAATGCAAACAAACTGGACAACTGCCAATCTGCCTCAGAATATGCTTCTGGTGCTACAGTATATCTCAGCACGCGACGTCCTGAATGCGACTCATTGTCAGTGCAATTACGCAGAGGTTCCTTCACCACATATATGGCAAAGACTAATATACAGTTTTCCAGAAAGGGTTGGAAAGGCTTTATTGACGGTGAATGGCTCAGCTCTAAAGGCGATTATCCATTCCGTTACAAGTCGGAATATGAGGATACTGTCGGAAGACGAGCCAACTCGGACATTGACTATTACCGTCTGGAAGGAGCACTATTTCGTGGCGGATTTGCGTCACATATCTATTATTACAATTCAGAAAGGGGATGCCCTGGCGGTATTGTGCGTCGTTTGTCTGACAAATATATAAATGTAGGCCGCGAATGGGATAGTGACTTTTTTGCTCAAGCCTCTTACAGTTGGCAATGGAATCAGCATCGATTCAAGGTTAACACTAAATACACCAATGAGTATCTGAGATATTGCACTGACTATCCGGAAAATCAAAACACAGCACGCGTAAACAATCACTACCGTCTGGAGGACCTGTATGGCGCCACTTGCTACGGATGGATGCCACTATCATGGTTGTCATTTACAGCAAGTTACGACATAAGATACTCCAAACTGCGTGCCGACATCAAGCATTTTGATACGGTTCATCGCCTTGACCAGAAGGCTGTAATGGCAGTACAGACTAATTGGAACGGTATTCAGTTTGCTGCATCAATACTCTATCAGCATTATCGCGACCACACTCATGTTCTTGTAGGTGCTGCCGACCCTCTCGAACGCTTTACTCCTACCATTTCCCTCGCTTATAGTATTAAGGATCTTACACTGAGAGCATGGTATAAAAAGATATTCAGAGCACCTACTCTCAATGACCTTTACTACACACAGGTGGGAAATCGTAATCTAAAACCGGAATCCACTAAACAATGGAACATAGGTGCGGAATATAAATACCAAGGCAAAAACTGGTATGGAAGCCTGCAGGCTGATGCTTATATCAATAAGATAGAAGATCGCATAGTGTGTCTTCCATTAAAAGGCACTTACTCTTGGTCGATGTTAAACTATGGCTATACTTATTGTCGAGGGCTCAATGCCACAGCGAAAGCAGTCTTTTCACCTTGTGATTGGACATTCTCTTTGCTCACATCGCTAACTTGGCAGCGTGACCTCAACCGCACAGATCCAGACAATGAAGATGTATATAATAAGCCGATATGCTATTCCCCAACCCTATCGTATGGTATAACTGGCATTATTGGTTGGCGTCAACTCTCACTGACTGTATCTGATTTGCATGTTTCAGAGAGGATGTGGTCGTATGCCGACCCAGAGGATGTGCTCAAACCATATAATAATGTGGATATAAAAGCCACGTATTTGTATCGCTTGAACAATGACATCGACCTTGGACTAACGCTCGAAATCAATGATTTACTCGATGAACAATATGAGCATATTCCTCGTTATCCCATGCCTGGACGCAACTATCGCCTTACTTTCACTTTTTCTTTGTAAATGAAGTGGAAATAAATATAATTCTAATCACTTACTTATAATACAATACATAGACAATGAAAAGATTTCTTCTGATATTCATGATTCTTGCCGCTGCAGGTCATATAGCCTCAGCGCAAGAGAAGATTATCCTCCTGAATGAGGGTAATTGGCAAAACGACAACGGCAAGATGACTTACTTTGAAAATGGCAAAGTAGTGAGCAATCAATGGTTTCGCGATAACAACAAAAATTCGAAACTCGGTGATACGCCAAACGACATAATACAGATAAACGACAATCTGATAGCCATTTCCATAAATTGGTCGAACATAGTGCAGTTTATCACTCCGCAAGGCAAAGCCATAGCTGCTACAGAAGATGTGCCTAATAATCGCAAACTTGCCACTGACGGAAAGTATGTATATGTATCCTCGTATGGTCATGAATGTGGTACTATCAATGGTATGAAATACTTTGACAAAGGGTATGTGGCAAAGATTGACGTAAATACATTCAAGGTGGTGGATGCTGTGGAAGTAGGCTACGAACCAGAAGGCATTGCTTACTACCAAGGTCATCTCTTCGTGGCAAACACTGGTGGCTATGCTTTTCAGGAAGCTCATGAATACGAGACGACAGTAAGCATCATCGACGCTTCGACAATGAAGGTGGTGAAAACCATTGACACTGGTCAGATAAACCTTTACGGAAAGATGTCGCAAAGCGGAAAATACCTATGTATCAATTCGCCTGGCGACTATTACGAAATCATGGCGGCTACCATCATCTTCGACTGTGAGGCTGCTCTGACAGGCATAGGCAATGCTTTCACGAAATTGGAATATGCCGCCACCTACAACACCACCAATATGGATGGTAATTTCTATGCTATAGGTTCCAGATATTCATACATCACAGGCGACTACCAATTCAATTACATCATCATCGACCCAGCACTCGTGATGCAGACCGACGGAGCTGAAGGCGTGACGGAAACCTTTCCTGGCACTGTGCTCAGCGACCTTAAAAAACTCGAAATGCCTTATGCCATCTACATCAATCCTTACACTGGCTACATCTATGCCACAGACGCTGGCGGATTTGTAGAAGCTGGCACTCTCTTGCAGTGGAATCCAGAGGGCAAACTGCTGGGCAAACATCGCGTATATATCAACCCTGGACATATGCTTGCACTGCCTCCTAATGGACATTTTACAAGCATTGAAAATGTGGAATATGCCCTGCCTATGCCTAACGGAAAGACTTTTGACATCATGGGACGTGAGATTTATAATCCACACCGTGGTAATCTTTACATAAAGAATGGAAAGAAAATAATCAATATTTAACCATTATATCAACAATCAAATTATTACACTATGAAGAGACTTTACTCTTTAGCAATATTGTTGCTGACAATGGTCGGCTCAATATTCGGTGCTGATGTCAAAGTGGAAATGAATGCCACCACCACTACTATGACATTGACCGACAAGAAAACTGGCGCAAGTGTAGATTTAGGTACTCCTAAAGGAAATATCTACACGTTTACTGCCGACCCTGGTGCATACGTCCTGACCGGATTTGACAAAGACGGAACGACACAGAATGGTACTATTGACCTTACCATCACAGATGCAGCTGAGCAATCGTACAAACTCATCACAGTCACTGCCTATGCATCAAATAAAGGATGGACTGTAGATGAAGACTACACCGTAGCTGTCACCTTGACTTCTCGTGAAGGCGTGGTACAGAATATCACGGTGGGCAATAGTTCTACCGCTGGCAGAAAGACCTTCCTCGCATTTGAAGGCCACTCCTACTATGCGGAATTTATCCCTTCTGAAGAGCATATCAAAGAGGGATACATGACTCTCTACAAATCTGCTACACTCAACTGGAATGTGAACTGCAACGGCACTATCCCTATGGGAGCTGACTGGGCTGTCACCTTACCTAAGGATGCAGAATTTTATATGGGTATAAAATTCACTCACTTCACTGATTTCACGCAGATTAAGCCTGAAAAAGAAAGTACAGAAGGCGACATCAAGACTCTCACTTTCCACCTTGCAGACTCACAAATCTACAACTATCGCACATGGAAAAAGGATGGTCTCACACAGGCAGGTTACTTCAATATGAATACCAATCCTGAAAAATGTCCTGTACTTAGTTTCACCAATGCTGACTATGAAGCCTTCGGTCCTAAAACAATCAATCACGACGTGAAGAGTAATGCAGGTTACGAGACTGGAGACATTTTCGTGAATATCAATGAGCGTGGTCATCTGCGCCTTAACGTGGGCGACACTTACGATGCACATGCTATGCGTACCTGGCAGTTGACTGATAATTCCACTAACAACTACTTCTTCGAACCAGACTTCCATTACACCGTAATTGATGTCAATGGAAATCCGAGCACTGGCGTTATTGAGATAGACAATGCCAACCCTACTACAAGTCCATGGTCAAAAATCAAGGCGGTAGGCAAAGGTACTGCCATCGTTCTCGTCACTTATGATGCTATAGGCTTAAACTATTATCGTTCTGGACAAACCACTAAGACCCCTTATCTTGGTGGTGAATACTGGGGTGCCATCTGGCCTGAGAATACAGCTGCCTATGTAGTCACTGTGGGAGATAATAAGACTACGATGGACCCTAACATGGTAATCAATGAGAAATACAATCTGGATGCCAAGAAAAATGCTGGAAAATACGTAGATGCAGAGCACGACGTATTCTATTATCTTGACACTGAGGCTGGTGCGAAATACACCTTCACACCGTCTGGCGTAGAGAAAGTGGAAATGGCTCGCCCTATAATCGGTGCTCAGATGGCTACTTACAAGGGTTTCTCCACCGAAGGCGTAACCAAGAATGAGGATGGCTCTTACACCTTGCTTCTCAAGGAAGGTCGTCAAATTGTGCGCTTTATTGATAATGCAGACAATGCCATCTACCAAGTGCTGACAGCCAAGCCTTGCCACCGCGAGATTGTAAACGTCACTCGCGAAGGCAGTAAGATATTCCAGCCTGGCGATAAAATCAAGATTCAATACAGCGGTTTGCGTCACCCGGCAAACAAACTCGCCGGTATCTACAATATGTCTGCATACGTCACATACAATGGCATACCTAACGGCACTTCGCTCATCCTCGGTACTGGTCAGTACACCTTCGGTTCTGCAGCTTCCGCGCAAGCCGTCAGTGTCAATATCCCAGAGGATTATGACGTAACAGAGAAACCTGAAATCGTGATGAATGAGGGCGTAATCCAGGTAAATGGCTACGGCGATCCTATTGGTAATCATCGTATCATTGATCGTATCGGTGGTCGTTCTCCTAACTTTACAGCTGTTGCCCACAAGACATATTTTGGCTTAATCCCAGATGTAATCATCCCTATTACTGCCGTTAAGCAGTTTGCTATCAAGACTCAAAGCAATGCAAAGGATATCGACATCACTGTATCTTTCAAAGGCAAAGCCCTTACTCCTGAAAGCAATGGTGGATACACTGGCACTTACGGCACTTATGACGTAACAGCAAAGGCGGAGGGCTATCGTTATTATACTAATTCCTTTACTATCGGGGACGATGCAGAGGGCGAACAATCATTCAATATCGCAATGACCAAAGCTGGCGCTGAGGTATGGAATGGATCTACTCTCACTGAACCAAAGGCTGAGAAAGACATCTATCAAATCGCTACTGGAGCAGAATTGGCTTGGTTTGCTAACCATGTCAACGCAGGAAACTACGATAAGAAGGCTGTAATGACAAAGGATATCGACCTCGGTGATTACCCTTGGTCTCCTATTGGTGGAAACAAGGTTAAAACAGCATTCATAGGCGAGTTTGACGGTGCTGGTCATACTGTAAGTGGTCTTTATATCAATTCTACTGCTACTTATCAGGGACTCTTTGGCTATGTCAACAATGCTTCTATCGCTAACGTCACTGTAGCTGGTAAGATTACTTCTACAAACAACTATGTGGCTGGTATCGCAGCCTACGCCGCTGGCAAATCTACCATCACACGATGCGTCAACCGCGCTTCTGTCAGCGCTAAGCAATATGTCGCTGGCGTAGTGGGTTATGCTAATGGAGATACTGAAATAGACCGTTGTCAGAACATTGCCGACATTACAGCGTCAAGTAGTATGGTCGGAGGCATCGTATCAAGCGTCAATGGTGTAAACTGTAAGATGACAAACTGCTTCAATTCTGGTACAATATCTGGCACGGGTTCTATTGGTACGCTCGTCGCTACTGGTAATGCTAAGTCTATCATCGAAAACAATCTCAACATCGGAAAGGCTGTATGCACTGGCACAATGACAACTATCGGTAACGTACGTGCAGTGACTTCCGCAGCTACAGGAATCAAGAACAACTACGTAATCGAACATTACACCAATGGTAAGGACTACGAGACTGTCGTAACAGCCGACCAACTCGCTTCTGGTGAGATTGCCGTATTGCTCGGTGAGACTTGGGGACAGAATATTGGCAAGGATAAGACACCTGTAATCGATGGCAAGAAAGTGTATGTCAACGAAAACAGCTACACTAACAACAATCCTGCTTATGCTGACATCATCAACTTTGAGGATGTAGATCTCAATGGTGCTGATTACTATAATGGTGCTGACGAAGCAGGGCTATTTGCTTCTTCAGGATTCAGCTTCATGAACTATTACGACAAGAGCTACAATTCCTGGTACGGTTTTGCAGTTTCTTCTACCACTGACAATGACTACATAGGATGGGGCACACCTTCTGAATTCAACTCTTGTGTAGGTGGAGGTATGGAGTCAAGACAGTTTGCTGTTGGTTATTTCTCTGAATACAACTACAACAATAACAATCAGGGTCCTGCAATCTATGCAGAAAAGGCATACAAGCCGGAATATGTATATGTGAACAACACTGCATACGCTTACCAGAGTATGCTCTATGGTGATTCTTATGCTAAGAAGTTTGATGCAGACGACTATTTCGTTCTGAAGATTATCGGTCGCACAGAGAAAGGCGAAGAGACAGGTCATGTGGACTTTTACCTTGCTAAGGACGGCAAAATAGTGAACGAATGGACCAAGGTGGATCTGACTCCGCTCGGTGCAGTCTCATACATTGACTTCGTGATGGACACTTCTGACAAGGGCGCCTACGGCATGAATACTCCTGCATATTTCTGTATAGATAATATGAAGGCAGAGCTTACCGACGATACTCCTGTAGCATCTGGCATTGAAAACGTCGTGGAGAAGACAGACAAGGTTACTGTAGTTGGCATCTACACCATAGAGGGCGTCAAGATTGACCGCCTCCAGAAGGGTGTCAACGTACTCAAAATGTCTGACGGCACTACTCGTAAGTATAATTTCAGACGATAGTCATCATTTCTATTCTGCTTCCCGTTAGGAAGTAATATCAATTAAATCGGGGGCAAGCGCTTGCAGAAAGCGTTTGCCCCCGATTTTTTCCTGACTTCGTCACCCAGAAATATGTATTTTATAACTAATTGACAAACAATACTTTATATCTTTGCGCCATCTAATTCTGGGTGACGCAAAAGTTTTTTTAACTATGTTTATCAGAAAGAAAAGACATCGTTCCGGTAATATCGGAGTTATTGTTGTTGAGAAAATCGGTGGTAAGATGAAGAAACTTGCAACGATTGGTGTTGCATATAGTGAAGATGAGATCGAAAATCTTGTCAAAGAAGCAGAAGAAGTCGGTCGAAGAACTAATATATGTTGTTGACGATACTGTCTTCTTCAACCGCACAACAGTTGATGTGCGCTTGCACAACAACTGATATACGAACGTCCAACAGCTGATGTGCAACTGCACAACGCCTGTTGGACGCTTATTTATTATTCAGTAAACATCTACCGATATCAGCTATCTTCCTCATATCAGTTTTTCAAATATTACTGTCCGGTAAAACTAATAATGTGGCCAAAGACGGGCTGAACCAAAGGTCGCATAGTAAATAGGCAAGCCCTTTTAGTAAATATTGCAATAAAACACTAAACAACAAGGCAATATAAAGATGACTAATTGTTTACCGGACAGTAATATTTTTCAAATACTCTTCCACATCGGCAAGTATTTTCTGAAATTCGGGTGAGAACGGCAAAAATATAAAAGCAAAAACATAAAAGCAAAAACATAAAAGCAAAAATCCTAACTGTTCATTTCTAAACAGTTAGGATTTTTCTGTGTGCGCCTGATAGGACTCGAACCTACACGGCCTGAACCACTAGATCCTAAGTCTAGCGCGTCTACCAATTTCGCCACAAGCGCATTTGCGAGTGCAAAGATACAATTTATATTTCAATTATAAGAAGAAAAAGACAAAAAACTTGGAAGTTGCTTGCTTTTTCGCAATTTTATTACTATTTTTGCAAACTGAGATAAAGACATAAGTCTATACCTAAAAGGACTTTAGCAAGTTCAGATACTATTAACACTCCACTTGCGAAAGCCTGAGTAAATAGTAACCAACACAAAAAGATGATATCACTGATGAATATACCAACTATTTTTACCCAGGTAGAGTTTTTCTACTCATTGGCATGCTATACAGTCATCCTGTCTGGCACGTTCTGTGCCATAGTGAGATGGTTTCACATGTGCCATCCGTTCGACAAGCAGGGCGATTACTTTTATCCCGCCCGCCGGCAGATGACTTTCTTCTATGCTGCCACCGCCTTGCAGTTGCCTTACGTGCTGTGTCCTGCCGATCCCGGAACATGGTTTTTCGCCAGAAGCTTTGGCATTCTTTACTATCCCGTATGCTTTGCCATGCTCTACCACCGCTATTTCCAAATGGGAAAGATGTGGCGAAAAGTGTCGTCCGTCTTCTATTTTCTCACCCCTTTCCTGCTTCTCGGCGGTCTGTTCATCATTGTGGTTTTCCATGCGGAGGAGATTCTTCTGCCCTACAAACTGCAATGGGAATGTGTCGTAGGAGGCATGAGCATCCTGCTGTCCATACGTATGATAAGAGAAGGCAGATGGCTCATCAAGAAGGTTGACGAATACCACACACAGAACTTCTCGAGTGATTCCGACTTTCCTTTCGCCTTCGCCAAGAAGATACTTTACCTGCCCGTGATGTGGCTCTTGGTGATGTGGACCCAATTCCTCGTTGACAGCCAACTGCTGAAAGCCTTCGTCGACCTGTTTCTCGCAGCATGGCAAATACGATTCCTCTGCAAAATCCTGCATCCCAACAAACTGATTCATTCTGCACAGGGACAGGAAGGCATGGACACGATAGCGCAGGACAACATGGAACGAGTGCTGCAGGAGACTGAATTCTTCGAACAAATAGTACAGGCTGTAGACTATCAAGCTGGGGGGGGTAACAGATATAGAAGATGCCGATAACGAACCAGAACTACAAGAGCGAAAGCGCAACAGGGAAAACAGCAGGTTGCAAATAAAACAGGAAAACTGGGAGTCGGTAAAGAACGAGGTGCTGACCATCGTAAGCCGCAGATATCTGGAACCCAGCCTGAAGCGAATAGAAGTGGTGCGCGATGTCAGTTCGATGAACCATACCCTGGCAGGCACCTTCATCACACAAGTGGGATTCTACAGACTGGTCAACGCTTTCCGCATCCGTCATTACGAAAGGCTGATGGCGTCCGACTCTTCTGCCAACATAGGACAGGAAGCCGCTGCCGAGCTGTGCGGTTTCAAGAACAGATGGGGACTCACCAATGCCAGAAAGCGACTCAAAGACTTCGACTACGACCTGATAGAGAAGTATGTGAGCTGAACTTTTTACCTTTTTTTTACTCAACTTTCGCTTTACTCAACTTTCTTATTTACGGAAGTTCTGTAATTATTTTCAGTTCGTTATGAATTTGTTATGACTCTTGTAGAAAAATCTCCGTTCCGTGATACGGAATGGCCGTTCCGTATCACGGAATGGCGGTTCCAAACTACGGAATGCACGTTCCGTATCACGGAACGGAGATTTTTATAGCTAAAACAAAACATTTATGCAGTAAAAGAATAAGATTTCTGTGGTTTAACGATTTAAGTTGCCCACTCTAAGCATTTGTGCAGAATCGTTTTCTTAAACGTATGGAGGAAAAATTGATATAAAAAGCACAACATAGGTACAAAAACAGCTTGAAAGAAGCAAAATCGACGTGAACGTGCGGTGGATTTAGTTAAAAAATACTGAATCCACCGCACGTTCACGTTAAAAGACTGAGGTTCACAACAAAAAACTGAGGTTCACTCCCGTTTATTAGTTTTTACTTATTTTTGCAGTCGAAAGTAATAACCTATTTTATTAACTGCTTCCCTTTTTTATATTTATATTGTAATAAGATATATGAGAGTAAATATATTTAAAAGGAGTATAAGGAAAAGTGGAGCTTAAAACTTAAATTAATTATGAAAAAGAAGTTTTATCCTATGTTGCTCATAGCAGCCTTGAGCTTGTCGGCATGTACGGACGTAACTGAACCTACTGTCGATTATGGTGGAAACACATTTATCAATGACTACTCGGCACTGGTAGATGCAGTCAATAACTTGAACAAGACTCTGAAAGAGCGCTTTGATGCCCTCAACACATTGTTGAGAGACGGCATGGCAGACATCAAGGTGGCAGTAGAAGCCAATACTGGTGCCATCACCATATTGAGCGAGAACACCAAGAACGGTCTGAAAGACATCAACACATCTCTGTTTAATGGTTTCGAGGCATTGAGCCTGCAGATGACCACACTCACCGGACAGATTACTGCCCAGGGCGAGGCCATTGTATACGCCATGAACCAGAACGGAGATATTCTGCGCCTGCAGATTGACACCACTGGCAAGCTTATCTCAGCCCAGATATTGGCTTCTGGCAATGCACTCGTAGACGTGATCAACAACCAGGGCAACACCATGGCTGAGCGCATAGCAGCCTTGACAGCTGCCGTGAAGGGCGGATTGGCCGACATCAAGGTGGAAATTGACAAGAACACGGGTGCTATCACCGCACAGGGTGAGAGCCTCAAGGCAGGTCTCAACACCATCAACACCACACTGCTCAACGGCTTCACAGCCATCAAAACTACGATAGACGATAATGGCAATAAGATGGTGACCGCATTGAGCGAAAATGCTGAGGTTCTGCGCCTGCAGATTGACACCACAGGCAAGCTTCTCAATGCTACCTTAATAGCTAACGCCGAGGCTATCATCAAGGCTATCAACGACCAGACTTCTACTATGGAAGAGCGCTTCAATGCACTGACCACAGCTATAGAGACTGGTCTGAAGGACATCAAGGTGGAAATCAACAATAATACAGGTGCCATCAAGCTCCTCGATGACAATACTCAGGGCAGCTTAGGCAATATCAACACCAGCTTGCTCAAGATAGATGCTACATTGATCGATGGCTTCACAGCTATCAAGACCACAATGAACGAAAATGGCGATAAGATTGTGACCGCTATGAACAAGAATGGAGAGGTTCTGCGCCTGCAGATTGACACCACAGGCAAGCTCCTCAATGCTACCATCGTGGCTAAGGCTGATGCCATCATCAAGGCTATC
>OIYQ01000230.1_pt1 | contig 22783 bp, 19 predicted proteins | sample 1588311 | NCBI WGS metagenome assembly OIYQ01 (sample SAMN03283244) | human gut metagenome | biome: human-associated habitat; material: feces | host: Homo sapiens | place: Peru | collected 2012
CCGAAGAAATGATTGTCTTGATATGCGGATACTTTTCCTTTACGGCTTCTGCAATGTACTTGAAGCGTGCAAAATAGTCCTGTCCGCAGTCTTCGTTTCCTATTCCAAGATAATTAAGTTTAAACGGCTGCGGGTGTCCTGCTTCTGCGCGGATTTTTCCCCATTTGCTTGTTGCGGGACCTGTTGCCCATTCAATCATGTCAAGCGCATCCTGTGCATATTTCTGGTAGTCTGATGCAGGGGATATTTCGCCGTTGTGTGCCATTCCTACGCTTAAAACAGGAAGCGGCTCGGCTCCTATATCTTCGCAGAACCTAAAGTACTCGTAGAATCCTATTCCGTAAGACTGCTGGTAGCCCCAGAAATTGAGTTTTTCTTTGCGCTGTTCTACAGGCCCTACGGTGTCTTTCCATTCATAGCGGTTTTCGAGGTTGAGTCCGTGTACGATACATCCGCCGGGGAATCTTACAAAAGCAGGTTTTAAGGCTTCGAGCTTTTCTGCAAGGTCTTTTCTGAATCCGTTGGGTTCGTTTCTGTAAATGTCTGCACGGAACAGTGAAATAAAGTCTGCGTCAAGTTTTCCCACAGTGTCTGCACAAACTGCAAGTTCACCGTTCTGTACTGTTTCTTCGGGAACAATCGTGAATTCAAATTTTTTCCATTCAGTTGTGATTCCATCTATAGAAACTTTTGCTTTTTTTGCGTTTTTGCCCGAACCTCCGGCTGTTATTGTAACAGATTTGATTGTTCCGTCGGGAGAACGCAGGTAAAGTGAACCGGGATACTTCTTTCCTGCTTCGAAAGGCATTCCGCCGTAACCTTTGTTTGCTATTCCGTCACCGGCCTGTTTTACAGTAAGAGTTGCGTAGACCTGGTTGTTTTCGTTGAGCGGTGCGGTTTTTGCAGCACGCAGGCGGCTTTTTGATCTTGCACCGCTTATGTTTACGTCTTTCCAGGTTTCTGTAGGGGAGCGGTTTGACTTTCGAAATTCGAACGAACGGTTCTGTACCATTTCGCCGTAGAGTCCGCCGTCTGCTGCGTAGTTTATGTCTTCATAGAAGATTCCGTAAAGGTTGTCACTTACGCTCGTCTTTTTGGAAAAATCTGCAGTCAGTGAAGCGCCCTGTGCAATGGCTGTTGCCGCAAGTCCTGCAGCAAGAATTGTGCATGCGGCTGTTTTTCTGGTTATTTTCATGGTTCCTCCAACTTCTTGTTTGTTTGCACGTTGAACTTTTTATTAATCATGCGGCATGAATTCAAGATTGTCAAGGAAAATATCAAAAAAAAACAATATATATCATATATCTATCGAATAAACTCGGTATTTACACGTGTTATACTACCGTGATTATCAAAAATTATTGAAAAACTGGGTTGAATATCGTAAAAAATCAATATGTATCAAAAATAATTTGACAAACATTTTTGAAGGGCTTAACATTTTCGTATCAAAAGTAAACAGGAGGAAATGGACTATGAAGAAGACGATGTTCATTTTAGGAGTCATTGCTGCAATTGCTGCCGCGGCCATGACAGGATGTCAGCTTGAGCTGAACAATACAGAAGACCGTGCAAGTGTTGGCGGATACGCGGTAAAGTCAATAGAAATAAGCGGCGGAACAAAATCGTTTGTTATTGGCAATACTTTTACAAAGGGCGACCTTAAGGTTGTGGCACACAGCTATAACCCCGCAGAAGATGCAGCCGGAGTCGAAGTTACTGACTATACAGTTTCTATAGCAGAAGGAAGAAAGTTTGACAAAATCGGAACACAGGAAGTTGAAGTAACATACAAGGGCTTTAAAGCCAAATATTCTGTAGAAGTTACAAATGCAGTTAAATCAATCGCTGTAAACCCAAGTTCTGCAAAGACAAAGTTCTATACCTATAAAGGAGTAGGTTCTGATTTTACAAGCGACGGAATAAAAGTAACCGCAACATATTCAGACGGAGAGAGTTCTGAAATAAGCGAATATACTGTTGACTCGTCTGCATTCAATAGTACAAAAGCCGGATCATACCTAATCACAGTAAAATACAGCGATAAAATTATCGCAACATACAATGTTACAGTAACAGAAGTAACAGAAGAAACTCTTGTTACTAAAAAAGCCGGCTGGACAGGAAGTGCATCTACTACAGCTTTCTGGCAAGACATGGGAGGAACAGCCGATGCAAAGGTCGAAGCAGGTGCAGTTGTTTCTTCAAAGTTTACTGTTAAGTCAGCAACAGCAAACAATTGGACTCAGTTACCGTGTGTTGTACTTCGCTCAGAAGACGGTGCCGGAACAGAATATGCACTAGTCCGCGGTGACAATTTCGGCTGGAAGGGTGTATTTGAGAATAATACTGGTGCGGCCTTGGCTACTCTTGGTTGGGAACTCTCTTCTGACTGGAACTGGGAAGAATTCACTTCATGGACAAACGGTGCTACATGTACAGTATCTGTAATCAACTGGGGTAACGGTACAGCAGAAGTACGCTATGACCTCGAAAAAGGCGGTACAACACACTTCCAGTACTACAAGAATATTGCTGTAGACGGAGACTTATACTTTAGACTCAAGGGCGATAGCGGAACAAGCATTACATTTGCAGAATAATTGCCGTGCCGTCAGGTAAAAGAGACTTATTCTTATTGGAGGAAATATGAAACTTAATAAAATTATATTTACAGCTGCCCTTGTTTGTGCAGCAGGATTTGCGGGTGCACAGACAGTAACCCTTAAGGGAAATGTAGACTACACAAATTACGGTGTCATACAGACTTTTTCCAAAGCAGGCGATGCAGACATGGAGCACACAGACCCCGTAGCAGGACTTTCTGATGATGCAGAAACAGTTGTAGACCTTAACCTCAAGGCTGCAAATTTTGAATTCAACCTGGGAGTAAAACTCAACGCATCTGCAGGAGACGAAGGTGACAGCGACTATACTGACTATACAGACGGTTACGACGGAACACCTTTCTATCAGGGAAACATGAAAATTGGTTTCTTTAACGACCAGCTCAATGTTTATACAGGAAAATTCGAAGACTTCAACGCAGGTTACTTTGCAGAAGGTCCTGTATTCGGCGACCAGAATATCCGCTACTTTGCTTCAAGTGACATGGGCCAGTATTACACAGCACTTAACTTTACACCTTATGTCGTAAGCGGACTCAAAGTTCTTGTAGGTGTACCTATTCTTCCTGTAGGAGGAAACGGCGTGCAGAACACTGTAGGCGCAAATATGTGGAAGAATCTTTACAAAAAAATCAACGTTGCCGCAGGATACACAATCCCCGGAACAGAATTTTCTGTAACTGCCGGCTGGAGACCCGGAACATATTACACCGGTGTAAAAGCATACGATGCATCTGCAGTAACAACAGGTGATGACGGTGCATTTACAAAGAGTGCATTTGGCGAAGCATTCCTTGCCTCAGAACTTAAGGGAATTACAGAAGGTCTTGACCTTATTTTTGCAGCAGACTTCCGCTACCGTGACGCAGAGTACACAAAGACAGATGCAACAACTGCAACTGCATTTACCTATGCCGGCATATTCAGTGCAGGAGCCAATATTTCTATGATAGAGGCTCTTCCTCTCCAGGCTGAACTGCGCGTAATGTATGCAAACGACGACTACATCAAGGCAGACGAAAAACTTCTTGGCGGTGAACTGGGAGTTTCTGGACAGCACAAGCTTGCCGGAACAAACTGGGCACTGGGCTTTACACTCAAGGGAAAGTATTCTGTTGACGCACGCGGAACTTCTTACGTAGACGGTGAAGTAAGCGACATTTATTTTGATGACTTTGACCTTGGCGATTTAAGCTGTGCAGCATCTGTTGCAGCCGGAAAATCTGCAAATTACATAAGCGCCTATGCAAATCCGTATGTTCAGTACAATCTTTCAAACGGATACATCCGCATGGGAGTCGAAGCACAGTATTCGCAGATCAAAAACGAAGACACATCAAACATGGCAATCAGTTACCGTGTTCCTGTTGGAATCTGCTTTAACTTCTAATCTTGCGGAGGCATGACCAATGAAAATGATCAAATTAATGGGAGCGGTTGCTGCAGCGGCACTTACTGTACTGTCTGTATCTTCCTGCGACCTTGAAGTAAGGGAAAAGCTTTCGCTGCCTTCTGCCGAACTTCCGGTTATAACTGTTCCTTACAACCGTTCAGGAAGAATAATTACAGACACATACACTCCCGGTGTAGACGGAATAAATACAGATACAGGAGTTTCATTCAGTTATTACGCACAGGGCGGCTGTGCAAGTGACTGGGGTATGATTATCGTCACACAAAGCGGCAATATAGGCGGAACCTGTCTTCATTACAAGGAAAATTCCACTTGGAAGGCAAATGCCTGGTATGCTGATCCAACAAACACTTACGGCGAAGGTTATACCGGTGACAACTGGGATGCATACAAGAAAGCCGTAAACTCTGACGAAGGAGCTTATGTAACAATAACCCTTGACAGTGCAAGCGACAGTATCTCCTGGTACCTTAACGGCAAGCTGTATGTAACATACAACAGTGGCCGTACAGGACAGGAAGCTGCATTCCCCGATATGTCCGTCTGGATTGACAGCATGGTACAAGAGATAAACATGAACGGCTTTACAATCAATCCTTCTGACTCCTGGGCAAATGCAGGCAATGCCTACAAGGTACTAAAGGATCTGTCTGTAAACAAAGCCATGACGGCAGAAGAAGCAAAGGCAGCTTACGAAGCCTATTCAAAATGAGGAGCAGAATGATGAAAATAAGAAAAATTATCTTAGGTTCTGCAGCCTTGATTGCAGGAGCCGCACTGGGAGCCCAGAATCTGAACTTCCACGGCTACATGGACTATACCAATTTTGCGGTTGGCCAGGAAATAAACAAACTGTCAAAAGACGGGGAGTGGGATGTTTCCGAAGCGTCTGCAGAATACGGTTCTTTCTATAACGGACGTACCGAACTTAACGTAACCGGCGGCGTGGGACCCGTATCTTTTGCAACCGGTGTGCGCCTTGATTCATCTTTGGGTGAGTGGTACAACCTTTACCGCGATGTATCTGCTCCAGGCCTGAATGAAACAATGTTCCACCAGGCAAATATCCGCGTAAGCATGCTGCAGGACCAGCTTGTGCTTCATGCAGGAAAGTTCGAAGAATGGAACTGCGGCTTTATTCTTAACGGATACCAGATGGGCGGTCAGCCTATTTCTGATCTTGCCATGCGCGACTATGGCCAGCACATGACGGGTCTTGAGTGGATTCCCAACATGAGCATTGCAAACGGTGCACTTGTCGGTTTAAGAATGTACGCAGGTCTTCCGCTTCTTCCGCCGGGACAGGAGTATGACTGGACAGAAGCAAACAAGTGGGAAAATCTCTGGAAAAAGACAAAGATTATGGCAGCCTACAAGTGGCTCAGGTACAATCTTCTTTTTACAGCCGGATTCCACAACGAATATTATGCCGGAACAAACAATTCCTGGGCATACGAAAACAATTACAACGACATCTTCTACAGTGAAGCGTTCCTTCAGGCAGATCTTCCGACACTCGTTTCTGGAGTCAAACTTAACGTTTCGTACGATTTGAGATGGCGCAAAGCTGAATATGAAGTTCAGGATGCATCAGGTGGTATTGCAGACTGGTCAGAGCCTGTTTTTGCACATTACGTGGGCATTTCAGGAAGAACAGAAGTAATTCCTGCATGGCCAATTACATTCGAAAACCGTTTCTTCTATGCAGACGACCATTATCTTTCAATCAACGAAAAGGCTTTGATGGATGCAGTTGCTGTCGGCGTTTCACATGCCATTCCGGGAACTTCATACAAGATTGGTCTTAATGCAGTAGGAAAGTATGCGCAGGATGCAAACGGAACTTCCTTTGGTACAACTGACGGTTACGCTCCTACAGATAGCGCACATGCAGGCGGACTTATGGACTTTCATACTGACTGGATGGACGGTCCTAACGTAACAACCACCGGCGCTGCAACACGCTACATCGGTGTTTACGCAAGTCCTTATTTCCAGAAGGATTTTAGCAACGGCTTCTTCCAGATTGCGCTTGAGGTTCAGTACATGAATGTTTCAAACGACAATGTAGAGGCAAACGGAATCAATTACCGCGTTCCGTTCAAGTTCTGCTTCTGGTTCTAGTCGTTCAAATTGCCTCAGGCAATTTGAACTCTGAGAGTTTTTATCCGCGGTTAAAACCGCGGTAAAAACTCTCAATCTTTTTCGGTAAGACTTGACGCGCCGTCCGTGGCGCTCGTTTACGGTTGCAAGTGCGCTTTTCACCTTGTGCCATTTTTGCTCTGAGAGTTTTCGTTAACAACTGACGCGCCGTCCTTGGCGCTCGTTTACGGTTGTAACTGCGCTTTTGCACTTCGTGTGATTTTTTCTTGCTAAGCGACTGTCTTTTTACGATAACCGCGGTAAAAACTCTCAATTTTTTTCGTTAACAACTGACGCGCCGTCCGGCTTTTAACTGCGAACTTTCTAAAAGCAGCTTCTTACAAAATTACGTTCTTCTAAAAATATTTCTTGCAAAACAACCACCAAGGCCTTATATTTAAATTAACTTAAGTTTATAAGGGGAGTATAAAAAAATCCCTGTTCATGGAGGTGTGCTATGGAAAAAGTTGTTTTTTATCGCTGTATTCATTGCGGTAATATTGTAGAAATGGTTAATTCTTCCGGCGTCAATGTTGTATGCTGCGGGGAAAATATGACTGCCCTTGTTCCCAATACAACGGATGCCAGTACAGAAAAACATGTTCCCGTTGTAGAAGTAAAGGACGGTACTGTCAGTGTAAAAGTCGGTTCCGCCGAGCACCCCATGACAGAAGAACATTATATCCAGTGGATTTGCCTTGTTACAGACAAAGGTGTCTACCGCCGCAACTTAAAGCCGCTTTCAAAACCTGAAGTTCAATTTGCACTTAAAGACGAAAAGCCACTCGAAGTTTACGCTTACTGCAATCTTCACGGTTTGTGGAAAGCAGATTGCTGATAAAAAGAAAATGGTAAAAAAAAGCGGCTGTTCCCTTATCAGACAGCCGCTTTTTTTAGTTTAATGGAGCCTTTAAAAATTGCAATTTTTAAAGGCAACTCTGAAAATGCGATGTTCTAAGTCGCGCTATTATAGCGAATTAGAACTCGCTGGGAATCTCTGGAGATTCCCTTACTTATTTAAGAATGCTGAATCCCAGATCCTTGATGTCTTTTGCGAATGTAAGAACTGTGTTCTTTGAACCGGCCATTGGTGTTGTTCCCATTCCAGGAATCTTTGCAAGAACGCTGTTGGGTACAGTGATGATGTCACACTTGCATTCGTCTGCTTCTACCAGGTTGTAGAGTTCGCGTGTAGAAGCCCAGAGGCTCATTGTTCCCGGCTTTGAGCGGCAGATTTTTGAAGTCTTTTTCATAACAGGAATAGGATCAATTCCTGAGTCTGCAAGGCGTCCTGCAAATACAGAAACGATGTTCTTTGTTCCGGCCTTAAAAGCATGAACGGCTGCACGAACCTGTGCAATAGTGAAAATGGCAGTTACGTTAAGCTGGATTCCCTGCTCTGAAAGCTTTTTGATAAGCGGGGCAGTAGAAGTTCCGTCTGTAAGCATAATTGGAATCTTTACAAATACGTTCTTTCCGAGAGCGCTTATAACCTTTGCTTCCTTTTCCATTGTTTCAAAGTCATCGCCAAAAACTTCAAAGCTAAGGGGAAGATCAGGAATTGCAGCGCAAACTTCCTTTGCAAAAGTAACATAGTCAGTAACTCCTGCTTTCTTCATAAGGCTGGGGTTTGTTGTAAAGCCCGTTACATAGCCTTTCTTGTATTCTGCGATCATCGCATCCTTGTCTGCACCGTCTGCATAAACAGCAACCTTCAACTGTTTAAAAGTCATTTTCTTTCACCTCGAAAAAATTGATATATACCTATTTTATCTGATTTTAATCAGATGTCAAGCCGTAAGATAAGTAACAAACTTAAGTTTTAAGTCTGCTGCTTTGTGTTTTCCTCTAGCGCAGGATTTTGTTCAGAATCTTGTCTTTCTGCCGCCAGTTTTTGTCTACTTTTACCTGAAGATCAATGTCTACCTTGTACGGGAAAATCTTGCGGCATTCTTTCATTGAAGCAACGCGTATGTCTTTGATCATTGAAGCGCCTTTGCCTATGACAATTCCTTTCTGGCTGTCACGTTCAACATAGATTGCGGCCCTTACCTTAAGAAGGTTTTCCTTTGCCATTTCCATATGGTCAACGGTAACGTAAATTGCATGCGGAATCTCTTCCTTGAGCCTGTTGATTGCGTTTCCACGTATAATTTCTGAAATCCTGAAGTCAACTTCCTGGTCAGTGTAAAATTCTTCGGGATAAAGATGCGGTGCTTCGGGAGCCAGGTCGTAAAGGGTTTTGAGAACATCGTTTACATTTACATCATCTTTTGCACTTATTTCAATAACACGGTTCTTTGGAAAATCTGGAAAAAAATCTTCTATAAATTCATGTGATTTTGCTGCATTCGACTTGGGATCTTCTGTTTTGTTTATTGCAATAACCAGTTTGTCAGAAAAAGGGGAAGCCATTTTTGCAATAAGCTGTTCTTCTTCACCGTGTTCTCGTGTTGAATCAAGAATGTAAAGAATAGCGTCACTGTCCTTTATCTGGTCAGAAGCAATTTTTGTAAGCTTAAGGTTCAGCTTTTTGTCGCTTATGTGAAGTCCGGGTGTATCAATAAAGACAAGCTGACCCAAAGAAGTGTTTACTATTCCTTTGATTGCGTTTCTTGTTGTCTGCGGAATTTCTGAAACAATGCTTATTGTTTCACCGCTGGCCGTGTTCAGAAAAGTGGATTTTCCTGCGGACGGCCGCCCAATGATAGAAACCATTGCTGTTTTGGGGCCTGCCTTCGGAATTTCGTAATCTTCATTTTCTGTTGTGGTTAGTGTATCCATGAACTTATTATAGAACAAAAAGCCTCTGTTCTGCAATATTCTTGAGTTGGTGAGTTAAGCTGTTATTCCCCTTTACATGTGCAGAATCTTAAAATAAACAAAAAGTATAACAAAATACTCTGATTTTTTATAAAAAGGGCTTAAATTCCCTTGAATTTACGTATTTTGTATTTTTTCATGTAGAAGAAAAAAATACAATTTGCTATAATCGCAAATTATGGAATTAATACAGACTTTACCCGGAAACCCTATGCCTCTAGGAGCTTCAGTCGTTAACGGGGGTGTTAATTTTGCAGTTTTCAGCAGAAATGCCACAAGAGTAATTCTTGAGTTCTTTAAAAATTCAGAAGACTGTGAGCCATATGCCCAAATTGAATTTGACCCTGAGGTAAACAGAACCGGCGATGTATGGCATGTTTTTGTACCCGGAATAAAACCAGGCGATCTTTATCTGTATCACGTTGACGGTCCTTTTGAACCTTCTGCCGGTCACCGCTTTAATGTAAAGCAGCTTCTTTTTGATCCCTATGCAAAGGCACTTACGCCTGTATCTTTGTTTCATAATCTTCCGCCGGTGTACAGAACGCCTGTAGACAAAACCGACGTTGAACTTGCAGAAAGCCATTATCATTTTCAGTTCCCCAAGTGCGTTGTGGTCAACGATTCTGACTTTGACTGGCAGGGGGATAAGCCGCTTAATATTCCGCTTTCAGAAAGCATAATTTACGAAACACATGTAAAAGGTTTTACAGCCGGCAAAAACGCAAATGTTTCTAACCCTGGAACATACGCCGGTTTTATAGAAAAGATTCCTTATTTAAAGAGTCTGGGCATTACATCTGTTGAATTTCTTCCTATTTATGAGTTCGATGAGTACGAGAATACAAACGTTAATCCCCGTACCGGCGAACGCATGAAAAATTACTGGGGTTACAGCACAATAGATTTTTTTGCACCCAAAGCAGGCTATTCCGCAGACAAGACACCGGGCGGTTGTGTACGCGAATTCAAAACACTTGTACGCGAAATGCACAAAGCAGGCCTTGAAGTTATTCTTGACGTTGTATTCAACCACACGGCAGAAGGCAACGAACATGGCATTACGCTCAACTTCCGCGGTTTTGAAAACAGCGTATACTATACCCTTGTAGGAAGCCATAAAGAATATTACATGAACTTCAGCGGCTGCGGAAACACAATGAACTGCAATCATCCTGTCGTAGAAGCATATATCCTTGACTGCTTAAGATACTGGGTTCTTCAGTATCATATTGACGGTTTTAGATTTGATCTTGCAAGTATACTCGGCCGCGGTCCTGACGGAACAATCATGCAGTATCCGCCGCTTTTGAATGCAATTTCAGAAGATCCGGTGCTTCATTCCACAAAAATCATTGCAGAACCGTGGGATGCAGGCGGTGCTTACCAGCTGGGTGGCTTTCCCGGAGGACGCTGGGCTGAATGGAATGACCGCTTCCGTGACGACATAAGGCGTTTCTGGCGTGGCGACGAATATGTTTCTACATCAGCAGCAACAAGAATAAGCGGTTCGAGCGACCTTTTTGCACTTTCGGGAAGAAAACCGTGGCACAGTCTCAACTACATAACATGCCATGACGGCTTTACTATGAATGATCTTGTAAGCTATAACGGCAAGCACAATGAGCAGAACGGTGAAGGAAACCGCGACGGTACTGACAGCAACTGGAGCTACAATCACGGTTACGAAGGTCCTACGGCAAATCCGCATATAGAAAAGCTGCGTTCAAAACAGATGCGCAATTTTATACTTACGCTTCTTATTTCGCAGGGAACACCAATGCTTCTGGGGGGCGATGAATTCCGCCGTGGACAGCAGGGAAACAACAATGCGTACTGTCAGGACAATGATATAAGTTGGTTTGACTGGACTAACGTAAATCTAAATGATAGGCTTATCACATTTACAAAAAGAGCCATTGCTTTAAGAAAAGCGCATGCCGTATTCCGCAGAAAGGATTTCTTTCACGGAGACAAAGCTGGTGCTTCTCCCGATATCCAGTGGTACAACATAGACGGAAGCAATCCTGACTGGAACAAGCTGTCAAGGTTCCTTGCATTCCGGCTGGGCGGTTCCTATTGCATTAATGACGACGGAACACCCGACAATGATTTTTATATTGCCGCCAATACAGACAGGCAGGACGCTATGGTTACAGTACCGACACTTACCGACGGTAAACGCTGGTACCGCGTAGCCGACACTTCCATAGATGCCGATGATGCAATTGTTTTGACGGACAAGGCAGAAAAGTTACGGGCTCAGGAGCGCTATATTGTTCCTGCCGGCTCATTAATTATTTTGATTGCTAAATAAAAGAAAAGTTCTTAGGAGGAACAAATGACTTTTGATGCAGAACAGTTTAAGGCGAATCTTACCGCACGTCTTCGCAGACAGTATGGTAAAGACATTTCCCAGGCAAACAAGCACGATCTCTTTGATGCAGTAAGTGCAAGTGCGCTTGAGATTATTATGCCGAACTGGATGGAAACACGCAGGGAATACGAAGCAAAGCCTACAAAGCAGCTTTATTACCTTAGTGCTGAATTCCTCATGGGTCGTGCTCTCAGCAACAATCTTATCAATTCCGGAATTATGGAGCAGGTAAAGGACGTTCTTAAGGGCATGAACATCAACTACGACATGATCGAGGACGAAGAGCCCGATGCAGGTCTTGGTAACGGTGGTCTCGGACGCCTGGCAGCGTGCTTCCTGGATTCTATCGCTACATTGCAGTACCCCGGTCATGGATACGGAATTCGCTATGAGTACGGAATGTTTGAGCAGCATATCGAAAACGGATATCAGGTTGAATACCCCGACAACTGGCTTAAGCACCGCGATCCGTGGGAAGTAAAACGTTCAGACCTTTCTGTTACCGTAAAATTCGGCGGACAGATCAAGTACGGAAAAACTCCGGACGGTCAGGACCGTTTCTATATCGAAAATGCAGAGGAAGTTACAGCAACTCCTTATGATATGCCTGTTGTAGGATATGGATGCAATACTGTAAATACTCTTCGCCTGTGGCAGGCAAGCAGTCCCAACGGTTTTGACCTTCAGCTCTTCAACGACATGCAGTACCACCGTGCTGTAGAAAGACAGAATGATGCAGAAGACATAAGCCGCGTTCTTTACCCGAACGATTCAGGTCCCAGTGGAAAGGAACTTCGCCTTCGCCAGCAGTATTTCTTTACTTCAGCATCTCTGCAGGATCTTATACATCACTTTGTAAATACAGTCGGAACAGATTTCTCTAAGTTCCCGCAGTATCACGTGATTCAGCTTAACGATACACACCCTGTAGTAGCAATCCCCGAACTTATGCGCATTCTTATGGATGAGTACAATGTAGGCTGGGATGATGCTTGGAGTATCGTTCAGAAGACATTTGCTTACACAAACCACACAATTCTTGCCGAAGCCCTCGAAAAGTGGCCTATTGACATCTTCCAGAGGCTTCTTCCGAGAATCTACCAGATTGTAGAAGAAATCAACCGTCGCTTTATGATTGAACTGCGCCAGAAGTTCCCCGAGGACTATGACAAGCAGAATCACATGTCAATAATTCATGACGGAAAAATCTACATGGCATGGCTTGCAATCCACGCTTCATTCAGTGTAAACGGTGTTGCAGAACTTCACACAAAGCTTCTTAAAGAGCAGGAACTCAAGAACTGGAATGCCATTTACCCGCAGAAGTTTAATAACAAGACAAACGGTGTTACACAGCGTCGCTGGCTTTTGAGCTCCAACCCTGAACTTGCTGAATTCATTACTGCAAGAATTGGACACGGTTGGGAAACAGACTTGAGCAAGCTTAAGGGACTCGAAAAGTTTGTTGATGATGAAAAGTCAATTGACGAACTTATTGCAATCAAGCTTCACAACAAAGAGCGCCTTGCAGACTGCCTCAAGCACACGCAGAATGAATTCCTTGACCCTGAAAGCATTTTTGACACCCAGGTAAAGCGTCTTCATGAGTACAAGAGACAGCTTCTCAACGTTCTTCACATTATGTATCTTTACAACAGAATTGTTGAAGATCCTTCATACAATCCGCCGGCACGCACATTTATCTTCGGAGCAAAGTCTGCTTCAGGATACCGCCGTGCAAAGCAGATTATCAAGCTTATCAATACTGTTGCTGAGCGCGTAAACAACGACCGCCGCGTTGGAGGAAAACTCCGCGTTGTATTCGTAGAAAACTACCGCGTTTCAATGGCAGAAAAGATTATTCCTGCCAGCGATGTTTCAGAGCAGATTTCTACTGCAGGATACGAAGCTTCAGGTACTTCAAACATGAAGTTTATGATGAACGGCGCCCTTACTTTGGGAACTCTTGACGGAGCAAATATCGAGATTGTAAACGAAGCGGGTGAAGACAACGCATTTATCTTTGGTCTTACAGCAGATGAGATCATCAAGATTAACAGCGAACATTCTTACAATCCGCAGAAGTATCTTGACCGCAGCCCGGCTCTTGCAAAGGTTGTAAACCAGCTTGTTGACGGAACATACGATCCTACAGGACAGCAGTTCAAGGAACTTTATGACTCTTTGGTTTACGGAATTGAAGGTCAGCGTCCTGACGTTTATTATGTTCTTGCAGACTTTGATTCTTATGTTCAGGCTCAGGAAAAAGTTGCAGCCGAATATACAGACAGAAAATCATGGGCAAGAAAGACACTTATTAATATTGCCAACAGCGGAAAATTCTCAAGTGACCGCACTATTGAGGATTATGTACGCGACATCTGGCACCTTAAGAAGGTTGTAGTAAAATAATCCGAAGTATCGAAAACTGAATTTTTAATTCGGTTTTAGGTTGCTTTCTGATTTTACTGAACTTTTCGCATTCTGCTCGCCGTGGATTTTTCTGCGGCGGGCATTTTTTCTTCAAATTTAAAATTCAGGAAAAAAAGATGAATTATAAAAGCCATTCCGTTCTTTCAAGCCTTGGACTTATTCTGACCGCAGCAATCTGGGGCTTTGCTTTTGTCATTGTTAAGGACAGCCTTGATTATGTAGGCGCGGTTTGGATGATTGCGTTTAGGTTTACAATAGCAGCCGTAATTCTTGCCGCAATTTTCTATAAAAAATTTGCACTTTTTAACCGCAGCTATCTTGTTCACGGGGTGGTTCTGGGGCTTTTTCTTTTTCTGGCATATCTTTTCCAGACTATAGGCTGCAAATTCACCACTGCAGGAAAAAACGCCTTTCTTACGACAGTTTACGTTATTCTTATTCCGCTTATAGGATGGCCAATGCGCAAAAAGAGACCGTCGTGGTATGTTTTTGTTGCGGCTGTAATGTCTGTAACAGGAATAGGACTTCTTGCCCTTCAGAATGACGGCGGAAATGTTTTTGACATTAACATGGGCGACACGCTTACCCTTGTTTGCGGTATTTTTTATGCACTCCATATTCTTTTTGTAGAAAAATACGACGAAACCGAAGATCCTGTTTTTCTGACAGTCCTTCAGTTTGCATTTGCAGCTCTTTTCGGCTGGATTGTGTCACCTTTTATGACAGACCCAAAACTTAACGGACCGTTCCCGCTGAAATATCTTTCAAACCCGCGCGTTATTCTTTCCATGATGTATCTTGGTGTTTTCAGCACGATGGTTGCTTTCTTTTTGCAGAATGTGTGTCTTAAATTTGTTCCGTCTGCACTGGCGTCACTTTTCCTTTCGCTTGAGTCGGTGTTCGGTGTTCTGTTTAGCACACTGCTTTTGGGCGAGCATCTTTCGATAAGGATGTGGGCTGGCTGTGTTCTTATTTTTGGCGCGCTTATGATGGCCGAAGTTATTCCGAATATAAAACGGCACAAAAGTGATTCTGCCATTGCATAAATTTGCATAAAATCTGTATAAATTATTGACACTTAACAGGATTAATTTTATACTTAAAAAGGTTAGGGACAACGACGTTTTGTACGTTCGAAGTCCCTATTTTTATTTGGAGGACAATATGAAAAAAATTGCATTGATTGCCGGTGCCGTTGTGGCGGTTCTTGCACTTACAGGATGCTCAAAAAAGCAGGAAGCAGCAAAGAAAGGTGAATTTACTGTAGAAGCAGGTAAACTTAAAGTCGCTATGGAAATCGGTTACCCGCCTTTTGAGTATTTTGCAGAAGACGGAAAGACACCGACAGGTTTTGATGTTGAACTGGGAAAGGCTGTTTCTGAACGTCTTGGACTTTCTGTTGAATTTGTAGATACAGCATGGGACGGAATTCTTGCCGGACTTGATACTGACCGCTATGACTGCATTATGTCTGCCATGACAATTACCGATGAGCGCAAGGCAAACTATGACTTTTCTACACCATATATTGGAAACGGACAGGCAATAATTCTTACAAAGGATTCAAAACTTTCTATCGCTGCTCCTGAAGATCTGAAAGGTCTTAAGGTAGGATACCAGGCAGAAACAACAAGTGATTTTTATCTTGAAAAATATGCCGCAGCACACGGATTCACATATGTTCAGAATGAGTACGACAAAGTTATGAACGCCTACAAGGATCTTGAGTTCGGAAGAATAGATGCTGTTATCAGTGACAGCCTTGTTGCCGTTTCTTATCTTGGAAAGCCGGACACTGTTTTCAAGCAGGTTTGGGCAGGTACTCCCGACGATTACTTCGGTGTCTGCGTAAAGAAGGGAAATAAAGCACTTCTTGACAAGATTAATTCTGCTATTGCCGACATGAAGGCAGACGGAACAATGACCAGGATTTACATGAAGATTTTCAATGTAGATCTTTCTGATAGCATTAAAGACGTTCAATAGTTTTTTAACAGAAAAAAACTTGTTTGGATCAGAAGGTTCTGCTTTCTGATTCAAACACTTTTTATTATGTAAGGGGTTCTGTTTAATATGGATACTTTGGAAAAAATCATCAGATGGATTCCTCAGCTTTTGGACGGCGCGAGGATAACTGTTTTACTTACATTGTGTGCTGTTACGGCAGGACTTTTTTTAAGTATTTTTCTTGCTCTTGGAGAAATGTCCAAATCCAAAATTATCAGAGGTATCTGCCATGCGTATGTTTTCTTTTTCCGCGGCACGCCTCTTTTGATGCAGCTTTATTTTGTATATTACGGCCTTCCCGAAATCAACAAGGCTCTTACCATAAACAATCAGTTTCTTGCGGCATTTATTGCCTATTCACTTAACTGCGGTGCATACTGTTCTGAAATAATCCGTGCCGCAATTCAGTCTATTGACAAGGGGCAGTTCGAGGCCAGCAAGGTTCTTGGAATGAGTTACTTCCAGACAATGAGGCTTATTATTCTTCCGCAGTCAATCCGCCGCCTTATTCCTCCTGTAGGAAATGAATTTATCATGATGCTTAAGGATGCTTCACTTGTTTCTCTTATTGCGCTTGCAGATATTACAAAAGTTACGCGCAGTATCCAGTCGTCAACGGCTTCTTCACTTGTTTATATTCCGGCCATGATTCTTTATCTTGTAATTACGGCTCTGTTTACTCTCGTATTCCATCTTCTGGAAAAGAAACATTCTGTTTACGAGTAATTTTTTGGAGGATTTTATGTCGATGATAGAAACTGTTGATATATGCAATTCATTCGGAAAACTTGATGTTCTGAAAAATGTTTCGCTTACTGTAAAACCCAGCGAAGTTGTCTGTATAATCGGACCGAGTGGTGCTGGCAAGTCTACTTTTTTGCGCGCACTCAACCACCTTGAGCACATTAACAACGGAAAAATCTTTATAGAAGGAAATTTGATTGCCCATTATGAAAACGGTGTTAAAAAACTTCATATAACTTCAAAGGAACGACGCCAGAGGCTTCTTGAAGTCGGAATGGTTTTCCAGCGTTTTAATCTTTTTCCGCACAAGACTGTTCTTGAAAATACAATGGTTGCACCGATGAATGTTCTTGGAAAAACAAAGGAGCAGGCACGTATACGAGGAATTGAACTTCTTGAGCAGGTTGGGCTTGGCGACAAAATTGACGCTTACCCGAACAAACTTTCGGGCGGCCAGCAGCAGCGTGTTGCTATAGCGCGCGCACTTGCAATGGATCCCAAGATTATGCTTTTTGACGAGCCAACCAGTGCCCTCGACCCCGAACTTGTAGGTGAAGTACTTGCGGTTATGAAGCAGCTTGCAGAAAAGGGAATGACAATGGTCGTTGTTACACACGAGATGGGTTTTGCGCGCGAAGTTGCGGACCGTGTAGTCTTTATGGAAAGCGGACGCATTCTCGAAGAGGGAACTCCGGAACAGATTTTCCAGAATCCCCAGAACGAAAGACTCAAGCAGTTTTTACGGGCAGTTATTTCGCAATAATAGTATTAATAACACATTGGTAAACTAATGTGTTATTAAACACGCTATTTCGGTGCAGGCGTTTTTTCCGTCCATTGCGGAACTTACAATGCCGCCCGAATAGCCGCTTCCTTCTCCTGCAGGGTAAAGGTGTTTTGCTGTACTGCATTCAAAACTTGTTTTGTCCCTAAGTATTCTTACAGGAGTGCTTGTTCTTGTTTCTGAAGCAATAAGAACAGCATCGTTGCTTACAAAACCCTGCATTTTTCTTCCGAATTCAGTAAAACCGGACTTGAGTCTTGAGACAATCTGTTTTGGTAGCCATTCATCAAGACGGCTTGAAACAAGACCCGGAGCATAGCTTGACTTTGGCAGTTCAGCAGAAAGTTTTCCTTCCAGAAAGTCAATAAGTTTCTGCGCCGGCGCTTTTTGACCGTCACCGTGTGCTGCAGTTTCCTTTTCTATATATCTTCTGAAATAAAGACCGGCAAGTTCTGCACTTTTGTTTTTTACGGCCATTTCAGTGAATGTTGTCGGTATATCTTCAGGCCGTGTTTCTACTACAATTGCAGCATTGCTCCAGGCGCTGTTCCGTCCGGCGGCAGACATTCCGTTTACAACAATTCCGTCCGGCTCAGTGGCGCTCGGAACAACAAATCCTCCGGGACACATGCAAAAGCTGTAAACCCCGCGTTCATTCTGCTGCGATGTGAGCCTGTATTCCGCAGCCCCAAGATGCTGCCCCCTCTGGCCGTGATACTGTATTTTGTCTATAAGTTCGCGCGGATGTTCAACCCTGACTCCTATAGCGAAAGTTTTTGCTTCAAGTGAGCCAGGAATTTCTTTTGAAAGAATTTCGTAAATGTCCGAAGCGGAATGTCCTGTTGCAAGAAGAACTGCATCTCCTGTAAATTCTTTCTGTGAGCCGCTGGTTGTATTTACAGTTTTTATTCCTTTTACTACTGGAATGGCATTTTTCGTTCCGGCTGGTTTTTCGGTAATGAAGCCAGTCATTTTTGTATTGAAGTGGAATTCGCCGCCCATTGAAATTATAAAAGTGCGCATTGCTTTTATTATCTGCGGAAGTTTGTCTGTTCCGATGTGGGGGTGAGCGTCGGTAAGAATTTTTTTGTCTGCACCAAAGTGTACAAAAATTTTTAGGATGGAACTTATGTCACCGCGCTTTGAACTTCTTGTGTAAAGCTTTCCGTCGCTGAATGTTCCGGCACCTCCTTCTCCAAAACAATAATTTGAGTCTGAGTCAACAAGATTGTTTTTTCCTATCGCCGCTATATCACGCTTGCGGTCATAAACTTCAGAGCCGCGTTCTATAATAACAGGACGGATTCCGTATTCCAGAAGTTTAAGGGCACCGAACAGACCTGCAGGACCAGAGCCGACGATTATTACTGTATGTTCACTCCCAGCTTTTTTCCATAGCGGAATGGAAGACATTGCGTCTGCAGGATTTTCATCTATATAAACTTTGTAGCGCAGAATAAGTTTTACCTGCCTTCTTCTTGCGTCTACAGATTTTTTTACAAGAACAGGAATTATTTTTTTTGTTTCTGCATTTATTCCGTTTAGGGAAAGGGCTTTTTTTATTTTGCCCAGAATAATGCCGCTGTCGTTTTCTTCATGGGGAGCGGCGGTAATTGAAATTTCTGATGTCATTTTGCTGGAAAAATTAGTGGAAAAATCCGCCCCAAACGCATTCAGGGCGGACACGGTTTTAGTTAAAGAATTCCAGTACTTTGTCCGGACATGCCTTTACGCATTCTCCGCAGGAAGTACATTTTGTGTAGTCAATTTTTGGAATTCCAGACGAAATATCAATGCACTGTTCTGTACATTTTTTTGCACAAAGTCCGCACTTAAAGCAGCCTGCAGAACAGTCTTTTCTGATCTGCGGTTTGTTGTCGCTTTTTGAAGAACATTTTGCAACAGGACCTTTTGTTGCGGCAGGAATAATTGAAAACAGATGTTTTGGACATGCAACAGCGCATTTTCCACAGCCAACGCATTTTTCGCGGTTAACGTGCGGAAGTCCGTCGTTTCCCATAGAGATGGCGCCGAACGGGCAGGCTGCTTCACAGTCACCGTAACCTATGCAGCCGAAAGCGCATTTTTTTATTCCGTTAACGGCAAGGTTTGCTGCGGCGCATGTTTTGACACCGTTGTATATTCCCTTTGAAAGTGCACACTCTTTTGTACCGGCGCAGGCAAGAAACGCAACTTTTTTTTCTGCACTTCCGGCGTCTACTCCAAGAATGGAAGCAATTTTTTCTGCAACAGAAGGACCGCCTGCAATACAGCCAGAAGCCGGTGCTTCACCTTTTACTACAGCCTCAGCAAAGGCATCACATCCTGCAAAGCCGCAGCCACCGCAGTTTCCGCCTGAAAGTACGTCTCTTACAGCCTGAACTCTAGGGTCAACTTCAACAGCAAAAATCTTTTTGAAAAGACCCAGCAGTATTCCAAGAACAAAGCCTACAAGAAGTGCAACGATTATTGTAAAGATAATTGTATTCATAAAATCACCTATTTAATAAGTCCCTTGAATCCAAGGAAGGCAAGACTCAAAAGGCCTGCTGCAACATAAAGAATGGGTGTTCCTTTGAATGCAGCCGGAACTTTTGCTGTCCTGAGCTTTGAGCGCACTCCAGACATAATTACCATGCTCATTAAAAAACCGGCGGCTGTTCCGAGTGCATAAACAATGCTCTGACCGTAATTGTAGTTTTTTCCGATGCAGTTGATTGTTACGCCAAGAACAGCGCAGTTTGTCGTAATAAGCGAAAGATAAATTCCCATAGAACTGTAAAGTCCCGGAGCAGATTTTTTCAGATAGAATTCCACAAGCTGGACAAGGGAGGCAATTACAAGAATGAAGAAAAGTGTCTGAAGAAATTCAAGTCCCAGAGGAACCATTACGAATTTATACAGCGGCCAGGTAACGGCAGTTGCGAGAATAATTACGAAAGTCGTAGCAAGTCCCATTCCTGTTGCCTTGCCGGTTTCACTTGTCATTCCTATAAAAGGGCAGATTGCAAGATATTGGATAAAGACAACGTTATCTATGAGGGCTGACTTTATGAAAAGCTGAATAAGGTCTGTCATTTTTTAGCCTCCGATTTGTTCTTGAAAGCCTGAACAAGGGCGCCCAAAAGTCCGAATACCATAAATCCTCCAGGAGCACTGTTAAGAATTCCAATTCTGTATGCTTCGGGAATAACGGTAATTTTAAGCGGGGTTCCTGCCATGAGTGTTCCGCCGCCGAGAAGTTCGCGTACAAGTGAAATAAGAACAAGCACTATTGTATAACCGAGCCCCATTCCAAGTGCGTCAAGAATTGAATTACCGGTATTGTTCTTTGAGGCAAAAGCTTCTACTCGGCCCATGATAATGCAGTTGACTACAATGAGCGGCAGAAAAACTCCTAGCGCATCATAAAGTGACTGTACGTAAGCCTGAAGCACAAGCTGAACAATTGTCGTAAACGCCGCAATAATAATGATAAAAACAGGAAGTCTTATTGCGTTGGGAATGTGTTTTCTGAAAATACTGATTACAATTTCGCTCATCAGAAGAACAAAAGTCATTCCCATTCCCATTCCCAGTCCGTTGAAGATACTCGTTGTTACACCAAGTGATGAGCACAGACCGATGTTCAGAACAAGAAGCGGGTTTTCTCTTAAGAATCCATTTGTGAATATTTTAAGCTGTTTATTCATAGTCGTGTCCCCTGAAGTATTTTAACATTGACGAAGTTCCGCAGGAAATCATGCCGGCAATAGAATTGCTTGTAATTGTTGCACCTGAAATTGCGTCAAAGTTAACTCCGGCTTTAAATCCCTGTTCCGCATTTTTTCCGTTGAACTGGCCGTAAAAAGTCTGTCCGTTCGGGAGTGTGAATGTAGGATCGTTTGCCTTGAGTCCGAATCCCGGTGAGTCTGTAAGTTCCAGAAACTGAAGGCCGGTAACTGTTCCGTCAACTGTCATTCCTACGATGATTGTTCCCCTGTCATAAGTTGGGCCCGAAACCTGGGCTGTTCCGCCTATAACTTTTTCACCTTTTTTTGCAAGATACATTTTTTCAATTGCAATGCTTTTGTTTTCACCCTGGGCAAAGTCCTGAATCTGTTCAAAAGATTCTGCTTCGGGAACAACAGCTTTCATAGCCGCGTTTGCTTTGTCTATCTGGTTCTGAGAGATTTTTGGTCCGGTAAGATTGCTTACAACTGCAAGAACAGCGCAGGAAACCATTGCGTAAAGTGCAAGAACCAGTCCGAGCCTGATTGTTTCGACAGAAGATCTGTTTTTTTTGTTTTCACTCATTTCTGTTCCCCGGTCTTTGCGATTGTTGTGTCAAATTCCTGTACGATTTTTCTTGGTGCAGGACGCCTGTGTCCCTTCTTTCCGTAGCCGTACATTCTGCCTGTCACGTTGTTAAGGAAAGGTGCAATTGTGTTCATGATAAGTATGCTGAACATTACGCCTTCGGGATAGCCGCCGAATCTTCTGATAAGGAAGGTTATGAGTCCGCAGCCAAAACCGAAAATAAGGCGGCCAGGTTTTGTAACTGGTGCCGTTGCGTAGTCGGTTACCATGAATGTTGCTCCGAAGAGAAGTCCTCCGGTAAGCATGGCTGCAAGTGTTTCCATTCCGGCGGCAGCGGCATTTCCTGTACCTGCAAGTGAAGACAAAAATGTTCCTGCAGCAACTGTAGCCGTCATTGCAAGCGGTGCCCTCCAGTCAATTATCTTTGTAAGTACAAGGAATGCAAAAGAAATGAGTATAAGAAGAATTGAAGTTTCACCGATACAGCCGGCACGGTTTCCAAAGAAATACTGGCTTACCATGTCCGGTGTAAAGGTCTGTGCGCCCGATTTTATTCCGCTCAGAATTGTTGCAGAAGTAACTGCGTCAAGCTGGGGGTCAAGCCATGATGCTCCAAGTGTCGCCGGAAAACTCAAAAACAAAAACGCACGTCCGGTAAGGGCAGGGTTAAACACGTTTGAACCTATTCCACCGAACAGTCCTTTTGCTATTACAATTGCAACAAGGTCCCCAAGAATTATCATCCACAAGGGTGTCGCAGGCGGAACAACAAGTGCAAGAAGTACTCCGGTAACGCATGCCGACAGGTTGGAAACACACACTTTCTGTCTTGTAATTTTCTGGAAGGCTGCTTCAAAAACCACACAGGCAGCGACAGAAACTGCAATAAGTGCAAACGCTTTCATGCCGAATGTTACTGTTGCGTAAATGCATTCTGGAAGAAGTGAAACAAGCACAATAGCCATGATGCCAGTAGTTGACCCGCCAAATTTAAAGTGCGGGCTTGAGGAAAGATAAATTCCTTTTTTTACATCGCCGCTCATTTTGAATCTCCGTTTGGTTTGTTTGAGTCCGCAGCTTTTTTTGCAGCTTCGGCTTTTGCCCTCTCCTGCGCCATTTGTGTACGGACAATG
>OIYQ01000234.1_pt1 | contig 22586 bp, 22 predicted proteins | sample 1588311 | NCBI WGS metagenome assembly OIYQ01 (sample SAMN03283244) | human gut metagenome | biome: human-associated habitat; material: feces | host: Homo sapiens | place: Peru | collected 2012
GGAAAGAAAACGGGCTGCATAAATTTTTACACCTTAAACCTGTAAAATTTTTGTGTTGACTAAATAGCGCATTTTATGTCTCTCCATTTTCTTATCCTCCAGTTCATTAATTACAGTCTGTTGGTCATCTGCTAAAAGCTTCTTAAAGTCATCAAGAAATTCCATAAGTTCATTATTCGGTTGATTTCCGTCAAATAATCCAAGTGTATTTAATGTTTTTACAGAACCTACATCTTTTCTATCTTTGATTGTTTTATCACCATTTTTATACTGATGATAAATATGCAAAACTAAACCGCTAATATGTTCATTTTCATCCCATTTTGCAATAATATTTACGCCGGTATCTTCCCAGTTCAAATAACACAAACGTGTTTTATAATCACCATAATTATTTGCAACATTTAGAAATATAGTTCCACAATCATATGTTGCCCATTTGCTTATCTGGTTTTGAATATTGTGTCCTGCATAGCCTTGACCAAGCTTCTTAAAATTATTTTTATCAACATATGGCTTAATATACTTTTCATAACCAACATAAGTTGTATCTTCATTCTGAATATATTCAAGATGCGAAACAAAATATTCCAGCATACACTTAAAGTTTACATATTCTTCACTTACTTCTGCCATATTTAAATCCTCTATATCAAAGTTTCTGTAGTTTTTCCATTCGAAGTTTGAATCTCTATATTCTTTTATTTTTCTGCAGTTTGCTGCATAGTATTCTTCTTCATTAGCTTTTTCTATTTTTATTCCTAGCTTTGTAAAAAGATTATTTTTTCCCTGGTTTGAATTAAGAATAGGAAAAATAAAAGGTTTCAAACAATGTAAAACCTGAGAAATTCCACCTGCAGCAAGGCCTTTCATGCCAGTTTTCAAAGTATTTTCAACGGTAGTAAATGCAGTTTCTTCATCGTCAGTATTTTGCAAATCTACACAAAGCTTAATAAACTTTTGTACAGATTCATTATCTGTTTTTGTTTGAGTATTATAAAAGCCAGTTCCAAACATTCCGATTGAAACATTGTCATTTAATTCTGTGTGTTTATATTCTTTATTTTGAGCTTTATTCCAGATTTTATCTAATAATTGATTTAATCTTGATTTTTCATCATCAGATAAATGAGTCTTATTTACAGTTTCTTTCTTTTTTTCAATACTGTGTTTCCATGTTCCAACAGTAGATAAATAAACAAGATTCAAATCGTTATAATCACAAATTGTAATATCATTTAATTTTGAATAAGATTTTATTACCTCTGAAACTAATTCATAAGAACCATCATATTCACTTGGTACAATTTCTTTTGCAGCTTGCAATCTTTCAATTAATGCAAGATATAAAATAAACTGTTCTCCCATTGAGGATAATTTTACTGGTCCGAACGGACTCTTAAAACCAAATAAAGAAAGATAATCTTTTGTATAAGCACAACCGTTGTATTCCTTAAGCATTTCAAGTCTCATATATGCTTTGGAAGTACCAAGATTTTCTTTATTCAAGACATATTTTTCATCTTTTATGGTGTTTTCAAAAGGGATATTAATCTCCTTTACAACACATTTAAATTTCAGAGTAGCAACTTTGTGAGAAACAAAAATGTAAACGAAATCTCCTGGCTTAAAGGAACTCTTTTCTGATTGTTGCCAGTCTACAGTTTTTAATTCCCTGAATGCCGTAATTGAATCATAAACTTCTGGATTGCTTGAAATAACCCATGTAGTATGGGCATAATCTGGATCTTTAATAGTTTTACCAAGACGTTGATTAATTAAACTTACGAACTCTTTTTGATGGGCACTTTTACTATTCTGCATCAAAGTTGAATTCTTAATACTCCATTCAACAAACTTTTTTATAGCCGGTATTAAAGAAGGCATATATTCATTTAATTTTTCATATGGAATGTAAAACTGTAATGTATCATGCCATAAAACATCTTTTGGAATTTTGCTTAATTGCTCATAGTTTTTGGGTGGAAATGAATCTGTGTTTTTATATTCATTTTCAAGTCTTATTGTTACATCTAAAAGCATTTTGTTTATAAAGCTTTCTGGTAGAGAAAGAACTAAATCTCTATCACACATAACAAAAAGCTTATTTTCATCAGTACGTAAAATGTACATGTGCCCGCAATTCAATTGAAATGTTTTGCCGCTTTCACGGTTGCTAATATTCCAGGCATCATTATCTAAGGAAGCAGCATATTCAATCAACTCTGAATAGTATGAAAGTGTTTCATTTATCATACTTTCAGGCATTTGTTTTTTAAGTTTTTCGATTATTTGTGCTGATGAAAGATCCTGCGCCATTTTTTATTCTCCTAAATCTTATACTCCAAGTTCTGTTTTAGCAGCCTGATATTCATCTGCACCAAATGCACAAAGCATTACATTTACATCATAATCAGGATAATCCTGTACAAACTTTTTATAAGCTCTTTCGGCCTGTTTAGCCGATTCAGCAGGAGCATTTTTAAGATTTCCGCCAAAGATTCCAGAACTGATTAAAGGAAATGAAATGCTATGTAAACCATTATCTTTCAGTAAAACAAGCGAATTGTAATATGCATTAAATAGCTCAAGGAAAGCTTTTGGAGTTTGTCTAAAATCAGGACCAACTGCATGAATAATAAATTTTGCATTTTTCATATTAAAGGCAGGAGTAATTACAGCATTGCCGTCATTTACAGGTGTTTGAATCTCAGAACAAGCTTTTGTTAATTCTTTAGAACCACATCTATCAAAAATAACACCACAGATTCCACCGCCTTCCCAAAGACCTGAATTAGCTGCATTCACAACAGCATCAGCTATCTGGTCGGCACAACTGCCGTGGATAAGTGTAAAATTAGACATAGAAAATACTCCTTATTTATATCTGAAAAGAATAATTATGCCGCGTACAGCCCTTTCTGGAATCCAACAAATACTTTGTTTATCTCTCCAAGGCTACCGAGTTCGGCTTTAGCGTCATTTATCGTTCCATACTTAAGTTTGATAAGTTCAGGCAAGTTTTCCATAGAAAGTTCTGTGTAACCCTGCTGGATATACTGATCCAAAACGAAGTTTACAAAATCAGTCTGGTTTTCATTCAAATCAGCTGTAATTCCAGAACGTGCAATTGCAACTCTCTGTTCTCGTTCGATTGGAGAAGTTTGATAAGCAAGATATTCAAGAACATCAAGCAAATCACATTTTTCATAGTTCAACATTTCCTGAACTTTTAAAAGTTTATCCAAAGAGAAACCGTCATGCTCCATCTTTTCAAGTAGAGCCTTTCGTGTTTCTGGGCTCTGCCATTGTGTTCTTAAATCTTCATCATCCTTAAAAAATTTAGGAAGAGTGTCATTATCAACAAGAACGTTTACAAATTCTTTGAGTGTAATAAGTTTTCCATCGAACATGATACGTTCTTCCCAATTAAATCCATCTTTTATTTTTGCCTTGCGTCCTTTTCCTATTTCAATTTCAATAACATCCTTGGGACAAGTACAAGGTAGGTTGCCACAAATTGGACAAGGTTTGGGTGGGCATATACAAGGAGACTGACCACAGATAGGACAAAATCTAGGTGGCTTTTTGCATTCGCAAGGCCATTTACCGCAGACAGGACATTTAGGATGAGTAGCACATTCACAAGGATATTTTTCACAAATAGGACAAACAGGATTTGGATTATCCCATTCTTCATCGTAGAACTGTTTATGAGCTCCAACAAAATCGTAAATAGTGAAGTAGTATTTATCATCAAACAGTCGGGTTCCACGACCAATAATCTGTTTGAATTCAATCATGTTTGGGACAGGACGCATTAAGACGATATTACGGACATTCTGAGCATCAACGCCAGTGCTGAGTTTCTGCGAGGTTGTTAAAATTGTTGGGATTGTTTTTTCATTATCCTGAAACTTACGTAGCTGCTCTTCACCTTCGCTACCATCATCGGCAGTAACACGTACACAATAATTTGGCCCACGTTTTGCATAACTGTTAATCATATCGCGAACCTGCATTGCATGATTCTGGGTTGCACAGAAGACAATAGCTTTTTCTTCAGGATTTGCACTATCTAAAAACTCTTCTACACGAAGCTCATCACGTTCTCGGATCTTGATTTTTCCATGGTAGAAGTCGGCTTCATCATAAGTTTTTTCTTTATCTAAAAACTCTTCACCACGAACAATTTTATCTTCTTCATTGTAAACATATTCATCAATAATCTGATTTGTACAACTTTTTACACGATAAGGTGTAAGATATCCGTCTTCAATTCCTTGCTTGAGAGAATATTGATAAACAGGTTCACCAAAGTATTTGTAGGTATCCCCATTTATTGTTCGACGAGGAGTGGCAGTAAGTCCAAGTTGATATGCAGGCTGGAAATATTCCATAAGCTTGCGCCATTCACTTTCATCATTTGCCCCACCGCGATGACATTCATCAATGATGATAAAATCAAAAAAGTCTTGAGGATACTGTTTGTAATATTCTATTTTTTCTTGTTCTTCCCCTGGTTCAGATGTTTCTTCTCCATCAGTTCCACAAAGCATTGTTTGGAAAATCGTAAAGTAAATACTTTGCTCCATCGGAACTTTTCCGCCTTTTTTTCGAATCTCTTTTGGAGTGATTCTTGCAAGAGCATTCTGGTCAAATGCACCAAAGGCATTGAAAGCTTGATCAGCTAAGATATTTCTATCAGCAAGAAATAATATATGTGGTAGTTTGCCGTTTTGCAAATTGTTCCATCTTGTCTGCATAAGCTTCCAGCAGATCTGGAATGCAATGTAAGTTTTGCCTGTACCTGTAGCAAGTGTTAAAAGAATACGATCTATTTTTTTGCTTACAGCTTCAAGAACAGCATTAACGGCATTTTCCTGATAATAACGAGGCATTTTTCCGCCATCACGGTTAAATGGTTCAAGATTAAACTTATCTCGCCAATCATTCTTGTCTGGGAAGGTCATTGCCCAAAGTTCTTGAGGTGTTGGGAATTTATCTACAAAGCCTTCTGTAAAATCACCGGGCTTTGCATCCATATCAATAGCCCAGATTTTGTCGCCATTTGTAGAATAAGTCCAGCGGATATTCATTGCTGTGGCATACTTTTTGGCCTGCTCAACACCAGCACTTACATCAAGTTCGTCTTTTTTTGCTTCGACAATTCCAATCTTTACACCTTTGTAAGTAAGAAGATAATCAATTTTATCAGGATTTCTTTTTGCCTTTGTAACAATACGGCCTGGTGACACAATATAAGCTCGCTGTTCTGTAAAGATATCGCTACCTTCAACAACACCCCATCCGACAGCCTTAAGTGCAGGATCGATTTTCTTTAATCTTGTGTCACTTTCGTTCATAATGATTCTCCGTTTAAGAAATCAGGCTTTAAGTTTTTAACATGTAATTTAAAAACTTAGATAAAACCAGAACTTTTTAACATCTATGTTAATAATTTAGTTTCATCAATATATTCAAACCAAAATAAAGGAAAAGCATTTAAAATAGCAATTTCCTTTCTTCTATTTACATATTTCTCAATCTGATTATCTAGTATATTTTGTTGAGTTATTTTTTCTTTACTTTCAGGAAATGAATAAGAATCTGTACAAATAAAGTTAGCTTTTTTAAGATTCATTTCTTTAATAAAGATCCAGTTCTGTTTGATTATATTTGCACGATCTTCGTCTTTTGATTTTTTTAATTCATCAGATTTGTTCATGTCATAGCAAAGAAATTTTGTATTCTTATAATCACAAAAATCATCAACCTTTTGCTTAAATGCTCCATCAATAAAAACATTCACTGTATAATCTTTATAGTTTTCATCTGGTAACGGGCATTTGAAATATCGGTAAGACTCAATCATGGGATAATTAATAAAAAGTTTTATTCCTGCTCTTTCTGTACCAATTTCCGTACTATTAAAAAAACTTAGCAACATGGATATTCTTTCATTTTGTTGTTCAATAGAAAGCTTGTTAAATGAATCAACAGGTTTAATATCATAATCAAAGAAAAGAAAAATTTCCGAAACCTCATAAGAATGTCTAATTTTATCAAGACCTTCACATTTTTTATGATTAGCAAAGGCATCTTCTTTGAGAACATTTATTATATCAATATCTTCAAACGGATTATTCTTATTCTCATCATCAGAATAAGACATTATTGTATTGTACAGAGAAAAAATATTGTTACAGAAATAATGCAAAATTTCTTCTTCTGGAAGTTCAAAATGAAAAAGTTCTTTTAATGTTTTGTATAAGCGAGGTTCGTCATCCTTACCTTCGAATATAAAAAGAATCATTTACCAAATGTACCGCCACGATATAGTTTTTCAAGATTATGACCAAAACGCAATTCTTTAACTGTTGAATTATTTGCATTTTTTATTTCATCTTTTTTACAAATATAATAACAATCAGGTCTTAACAAATCGTTTGTAAAGGTTGATGTATTATGTGTTGTTAATAGAACTTGACATCCATATGATCTTAGTCGTTCTATAATAAAGTATGAAAGCTCAAAATGATAAAAAGCATCAAATTCATCTATAAAAATAAATGATGGGCATTTTCTAGGATCTGCAATATCTTCCAGCCAATAATATAGAAGAAGTAATGAACTCATACCAGAAGAACATGCTAAACCAAAGTCGATTTTATTATTATCGCCATATTTTATCATAAGCTGTTCAGCACCATTCCAGACTCTATGATCAAGTTCATCTTCAAAACCTGCATCCTTAAAGAATTTCTGTAAATCCTTAAAATGACCTTCTTTTACAATTTTGCTAATTAGAGGTTGGCCAGATACTGGTGTATAACCAATAAATTCTCTTGTCTCCAAAGACCAGAATAAAAGCATTTTGCTGACAAAAGCATAAAAATCATTAAAAATACTATTTTCTTCATTTTCAGCTAAAAGAACATTCGATTTTACAAAACGTAGAGCCGAAAAATTTAACTGTTTTAATGGAATATTTGTATTTTCTGCACCTTTAAAAGCAATGAATATATCTTCTCTGTCTTTTGTTCGATCGTAATCAATTAATACTTTACCATCAATTGCAAAAGACTCTGAAATAATCTGCTTGGAATCAATTTTTTTATATAAATATACTACTTCTTTACCATGAAATACAAACCTATATTCAAAGGTAACAAATGGTTGTGTAGAAATCTTATTTTTATAATTCAAATAATTCTGTGGATTTACGTAATTATCAGTTAGAGTTGCTACAATATCAAATAAAGCTAAACCAAGAGATGATTTACCACTTGCATTTCTACCATACATAAGAGCAGTTTTTACTACACCATCTTTAATGGCTTCCGTATTAAAAGAGTAATTACCTGTTGCAGAGAAATCTATAGTTACAGAATTGTTAAATGCTCTAAAATTACTTACAGTAAATGATTTTAGCATAATAATCTCCAATATTTATTATACTGCTATTATCGGCAAAATGCATTAAAAAAAACAGTTATGCCGTAAAAAAATTACGGCAAGTATATATTTTATTCAAATTTATTACAATTACATTTAAATATATTTGTGTATATAACATAAAATAGGGGAACTTTTCCTCTAATTTCCCCTATTTTCCCTTATTTATAACTCTCCTTCGAATGCTTTTTGTAAGAGGGATTGTTTTAGTTCAGCGCAGTTTTCAATTTGTTTTGTGTAGATTTGCACATAAGATTTTACATCCTTGTAAAATCTTATGTAGCCGAGAATCCGCTTTACGTATTCTCGCCGGGTTTTATTTGTTAAAGAAAACAACGCAACCTCCTGTTGCTATAGTTCACCAGCAAAAGCCTTGCATAGAAAACTCTGTTTTAATTCTTCGCAATCCAAAAGCATTTGTTCATATATATTCTGCAAGGCTTTTGTTTTTTCGCTGAGAGAATCTAACTGTTCTACGATGCGTTTTTGCTCGGGGAGAGGGGGAAGTGGAAAGTTCATGTTTTCAAATTTTGCTAAATTTAGATTGTCTTGTGCAGCACCCTTACTCATTTTTTGCAATTCGCTTTTGAAAAATTGAATTAGATAGTATACAAAATCAACCGTTGTAAGTTTCTCATTAGGAATAAAACCTATTACACTATCTGGAAAACAACAAGGGAAAGATAATATAGCGGTTTCTGCAATATTCGCAGCAATAGTAATACAAAGAGTTCCTTTTGGCCAAAGTTTACTCTGTGCTAATCCTGTTTCATTGTATGTTTCAGTATAATCAGTGACATATTTATCTGCATTTCTTATATCACCAGTTTGAATAAATGGATAATCTCCACCAAAAAGACATTTGTCGTTTCTTGGCCGGTGTTTAGATTTACCTCTTGAAAAATCGAGTGCAATATCTTCTAATTTAGCTTTTTCCCAAGTGGTATTGCTAAAGGCTTTTGTGAGCTGGGACTGGAACAAATCTTTTGCGTTCTGCAGGTTGGTTTGGGCATTTGTTTTTATTGTTTCCAGCTGTGCAATTTTTTCATCCAGGATTTTGACTATGCGCTTTTGTTCTTCGCGGGGTGGAACGGTAATCGGAACTTCTTTGAGCTTTTCTTTATTTAAGGTTTTTCCTTTTACTTTTACATCACCTTCAGTTAGTTTAGCCCAATCAAAATTTTCAAGATAATACTTTAGGAAAAACAAATCTAAATCTTTATCAATTATTGGCAGGGCAGCAATTGCCTCATTTGTAAATAACTCTCTTTTTGTTATTGCACATCGACCTATCGTAAGCTTAAAACTCATAAGCAGCGTGTTAGCTTTTACAAGTTTCATTTTTGGTACTGCATTATCAGAAACATATTCAGAACTATCAGAAATATATCCATCCTCAGCATTATTTAAATCTGCAATTGAAAGCCAAACATTTTCTGTTTTCTTTTCTTTATCCCACATCTTGGAGTTTCCACGTTCTGGTGTACGTCCAATGTTTATTTCGCAGACTTCACTAAGCTTTTTTATTTCCCAATCTTTTTTCACTTTCAATTCTCCATTTACTATGGCAGCCACGGGGGCGTTGCGGGGGTGTCCCCCGCAGAGGGGGTAGCGACCAACGAAGTGGGCGCGCAGGGGGAGACTTCCCCCTCCTTCTTAAATACTTTTCAAAAGCTCCTCGGCCTGTTTGTTCAGCTCGCGCATTTCTTTGATAATCTCGGCGGGCTCTCGTAGGGTCTTTTCTTCCTTCTTGTTGGGATTCTTTACGCTAAGGTCGAGGGTGTCGGGATTGAGGTCGCTTACGTTGAGACTCCAGCTGTTCGGGCTAGAGGATTTGGTCTTCTGAAGGGCAACAAAATCGGCAAGGTCATCTTCGTTAAGGGGATTTGTTTTTCCAAGGTTGCGGTTCAGGTTGAGCTGATAGTACCAGATTTTTTCTGTGGGCTTTCCTTTTTCAAAAAAGAGGACTACGGTTTTTACTCCGGCACCTGTGAAGACTCCACTCGGACAGTCGAGGATTGTATGAAGGTTGCAGCATTCCAGAAGCTCACGGCGAAGGGCTATGCTTGCGTTATCTGTATTGCTCAGAAATGTGTTTTTGATTACAACGCCAGCGCGGCCGCCTGCTTTGAGCATTTTGATAAAGTGCTCCATAAAAAGATAGGCTGTTTCACCGGTTTTAATGGGGAAGTTCTGCTGGATTTCTGAACGTTCCTTGCCGCCAAAAGGTGGATTTGCAAGTATGACATCTTTGCGGTCACGCTGCTGAATCTGGCTCAGGTCTTCGGCAAGTGTGTTTGTGTGCATGATATTAGGCGCTTCTACTCCGTGGAAAATCATATTCATGATTCCAATGATGTAGGCAAGGCCTTTCTTTTCTTTACCGTAGAAGGTCTGCTTCTGAAGAATCTGTTTCTGTTCTACGGTTTTTGCTTTTTCGTTTAAGTAGTTAAAGGCTTCGCAAAGGAAGCCGGCACTTCCGCAGGCTCCGTCGTAGATTGTGTCTCCGATTTTTGGCTCTACTACGCGAACGATTGTACGGATGAGTGGACGTGGTGTGTAATACTCTCCTCCATTGCGGCCGGCGTTTCCCATCTTGTGGATTTTGCTTTCGTAAAGATGGCTCATTTCGTGCTTGTCTGTTGTTGTCTGGAAATGAAGCCCGTCCGCGTAATTTAAGATTTCGCGCATGTTATAGCCGGAAACTATTTTGTTTTTGAGCTCGCTAAAGATTTCGCCAATTTTGTATTCCAGGGTATCTGGTGTTGCAGCTGAATTTTTGAATTCTTTTAAATATGGAAAAAGCTTAAGGTTTACAAAATCTGTAAGATCGTCGCCTGTCATTGCGTTTTTATGGTCTATTTCACCTTTTGAAGTTTTAGGACAAGCCCAAGAGTTCCAGCGGAATTCTTTTTTTATAATCCGCTTGTATTCTTTTCCCTGAAGCTCCATTTCGTCGCTACGTTCGTCTTCAAGATCATCAAGATATTTTAAGAAGAGAATCCAGCTGGTCTGTTCTACATAATCAAGTTCGTTGGAACATCCTGCCTCTTTCCATAAAATGTCGTCTATATTTTTGAAGATTTGCTCGTAGTTCATTGTTTTGCTCCAATACTTTTAATAATTAAGTATACCACACAAATCGACAATTTTGTAGATGATTGCAAGGAATCCAAGCCCTGCTTGGTCGTGCTCCAACGGCGAAACGTTGGGCCAAGTCCAGAAGTGAAACGTCTGGTCAATCCAACAGAATGTTGGCAGGGATGCAACGGCTGGGCGGTGCTCGGAGGTACAGCAGAGTGAAACGGGCTGTTGAAAATCGTAAAGCGGGGAAAGGGAAACTTTTCACTTTTAAGATTTTCAGGGATAGGGTGCGGGAAAGGTTGCCTTTCCTGCGGGGTAATCCAAAAGGGGCTTTTTCGCCCCTGTGGCGAATGGAGGGGTGATGGCTTGCTATCATCCCGTAGTGAGTTACGGTTTGATAGAACCGTACTGGCTCACCTGCGGTGTCAAACACTGGGATTTTCTTCGAAAATCTTGGTTTTTCAGAAAGCGAAATGTTTCGCTAACAAAATACCTGCCGAAGAGACAGCTGCGATTGCAGAAACTCTTCAGCAGGTATGATAGTTAACGGCTCATGTCATAGTCAAGGCTTCGCGGGCGGGCCTTTTATTTCAGGTAATCCTTCCAGTTCTGAACCCTATACTTCTTGTAGCTGGTTTCAAGCGTTATAAACTCATCTCCGTCATGGTTTTCCCATTCGGCTAACTGAGTGCTTTTTTCAATGTAAGCATCAGTCAGGCCCTTGTTCACTTCAACTTGTTTTCCGCCGATTTTGATTGTGAACTTTCTGAAAAGCATGGTGTACCATTTTTCCTTTTCAGTCTTTTCCTTCTGGATTTCCTCTTTCAAGGAATTGATGGTTTCATCCTTTTCAGCCGTCTTTGCAAGAACCGCCTTTTCGACTTCGGTTTTTACGGTAGTCAGTTTTTCGGCTTCCGCATTAGCTTTTGTTTTTTCAAAATCAGCCTGATATTCATCTTTGAGCTTCTGAAGTTCTTCCTGATGACTTTTTTTGAGTGATTTTATCTGCTCAAAAAACTGTTTAGCCTTAGAAACAATTGCATCAAAGACTGGTCTGATTCTCAGATGATAATTCCAGACGCCTTCCTTAGATTCTGGAATAGGAAGGCTTGGAAAGTCAGCATTCTGAAACTTTTCAGATTTCATATACTCATCATACTGTTCCACCGCCTTCTGACTTGAAGTTTCTTTTTCTTGTTCAAACATAGCCTTCTCATTTTGAAAGGTACGTTTTTTATCAAGAAAATCATCATCCCGTTGATCCTGGGAAACTTTCTGTTCTTCAAGTCGTTCACCTCCGGCATTGCCTTTACCTTTTTCAAAATTGAAGTTAGCAACGGCCTGTAGTAATGCTTCTCCACTTAAATTGCGTCTGTCAGTCTGCTCACGGATTGCAAACTTCTTTGCTTCTTCAAGCGTATTAAAATGATGGATGATACAAGGAACAGAAGTAAGTCCTGCCTTAATTGCACAATGGCGGCGGGTATGTCCGTCAATCAGGATGTACTTTCCATCATATGCCCAAATATGCAGTTCGTGTCCTGGCTTAAAGCCCTCGGTTTTCATAGATTCAATCATAGCATTTACGACAGAATCATCCATTGCCAGAAGTTTTTCAAATTCAGGAATCAAAGTAATGTCTTTGATTTTAAGATTTTTCTTCTGATCTGCTTTCTGAATGTTTTCAATCTTATTTTTGATTGAGTTAGTAATTGTATTAAAATTCATAATATCTCCTGTTAGTGCAGAATAGTTTTGCCCGGCCGGAATCAAAATAATTCTGTGAATGATTAGTGATTAAAGATTTACGTCTCTTTTTGACGGTCTGTAACTTTCGCCATCGAACTCCACGCTTATGCATGTTTCTTTAAGACGATCCAAAACTGCTTCTCCGAGTTTTTTTCAATAACTCCGCCTTAGAGAGGTTCGAGATCAAAACCGTAGGAAGCATGTTCTCATAACGACGGCGAAGAATGTAGTTCAACAAAGAGTTTTCTTTTTCCTGCTGCATTGAACGTCCAATTTCATCAATCACCAGCATTTTTGTACTGGAATATGACTCCATTAATTCCTCGCGGTTTACCTTTGCATGAAAATCCTGGGCTGATTCATACTTAAAGATAAGCTCTTCAATTGATATAAACTTGCCTCCACAGTTACGAATAATCGCAGAACCAAGATGAGTCTTTCCAAGTCCTTTCGCTCCAAGAAGAATGAGAACTTTATCGTTGTTATCAAGACTTGTAAACTTTTTGATGGTTTCAAGGTTTTTTGAGTCCTTTTCATTTCTTGAAATGTAAGTATCAAAATCTACATGCCAATAACGACGAGGAACACCACTTGATTCAACGTTTTTCTGCATCTGATAAGAAGCTTCTTTTTCCGCCTGTTCTGCAAGTTCTTTTTCTCTCTGCTTAATCCATTCATCTTTTTCCAGGTTTGCTTCAAGGGTAGACAAAAACGGAAGCGGATTAATTTTTTTTATTTCAGTCATAAAATCTCCATCAGAATGGCAGGTTTTCAAGCATTTCGTCGGTCACTTCATCGGCTCCAGTTTCTTTTACAGAACTCACTCGACCTTTATAATTAGAATTTGCTTTACTTAGCCATTTTTTTAGTGAATCAAAGTCTGATTTGGGATGAGCATTAACTTTCTGTTTCCAGTTTGAATAATCCACAATACCAGATTCAAACTTTTGCTTTCCAAACTCATTAATAAGACTTTGATATTCTTCAGTACTTATCTGCATCTTCCTTTAAGTGGTGGTCAGATGATTTTGAAAGAGAATCAATGTTCCTGCGACGATGAGTTGTAAGCTCGTAACTTGTAGGGCGACCGTCGTGGAATGTAAAAGAAACTTCAACAGTGCCGAATCGCACATTTTCGCGATTAATATCCTGCAACAACTGGATTAATACATCTTCGTTCATTTACTGCCTCCGAATACATTTGTTCTGCAAGCGGAAATGTAATTTTCCAAATCCTTGCGATGTACGAGCACACGCTTGTAAATTATCGTACGTGGTAATTCTGAGTACGAGATGAGAAAATCTAGTGTAGACAGACCTATTCCTAATATCTGGGCTGTTTCCTGGCGAGTAAAAAGTTTTTTTTCGGGCCACTCTGTTATTAAATAATTAGAGGTTTTCATAATTCCTCCATAGTCATCTTGCTATCTGGCGTGATAGCAAGAATCTGAATTAGAATAACGGTACCATGCGATATACAATCACATTCGCGATAATCTGAATGTATCAGAATAATAGTATGGAGGTGTGTATAAAAAAGTATGGAAAAATATGGAAAAGTTAAATACTTGTATTATTAAGATAATTTAAAATATTTTTTTTTGATTCAAACCATTTTCCTCTTGAAGTTTTATTAATTCCAATACCATTTACATCTTTGCCAAATAATAAATCATACTGCTTATGCAATAAACGGAAATAATTATGAAATGGTAAATCATCATCATGAATTAATTCATAGATACAGGAATCTGTAAAAGAATCTGTTTTTATCAATATGCATTTTTTTAAATCATAACAAAGATACTCTTTTTGAATTAAAAACTCTAAAATAGTACTAGCTTTGCTAACATGTTCACAAATACTAATGAACACTTTATTTGATCGCAATGCAAAAATTTGTTCTTTTATTTGTTTTGAAAGAGACGAATCATCTAAAAGTGGTTCTTTTTGTTCAAGATTTTTTATCATCATAGTAATTTCATTTTTAAGTTGTAAAAAATCATCACATAATTTATCAAATACTTGCTTTTGGTATTTGATTTTGAAATCGACAAAAGCCTCGCGTCCTTTGATTAGACCTCGTTTATTTCCAACAAGATATAAAAAAGACTTCGTATCAAGTGCAAAATATGATGTTCCTAGATTTGTGAAATATTCCTTAGAAGTTATATATTTTGGAATAATTTCTTCTAAACAAGCTTTACTGTCTTCTGGATAAAAATAGAAAACTGAATCTTCAGCAGAATAGACTTTCTGATATGTTTGAGTATCATATTCTTCATAATCAGGCTCAGATATTTTTATAAGCTTATTATCAGTTTCTTTTACAAGTTTTTTTATTGATTCATCACACAAAGAAGAATTGAGAAAAATTTTCAATTCTTCATGAATACATCTTCCACATCTTATGCGAATTGCTGCTAATTTTTCTTTGTAATTTAATTGACCGTATTCTTCATCATTAATCGTCCTTAAATCCGGCCATTGCTGATATCCTTCATATTTTCTTTTAATTTCTGATTCTAATTCATCTCTTTTTTGAATTTCCGATATGATAATTTCATATGTTTTAAACACATGAATAAGATAATCAGTATATGAGGATAATTTTCTGAGATGCTCTAAAATATGTACGTTTTTATAGAGATCTATTTTAAACTCATTTAGCGAAAAAGAAAATTTTTCCGAGCGAGGAATATATGAGTTTACTGAGTAGGCGGTTTTATTGTTTATTTTTGATAATTCTACTATCTCAATCATAAGTTGTACTTATTCTATCACAATAACTCAAGAATATTCAGTAGATTACAGAATAGAAATAATCAGATTATCTGAACGCAACTTTACGTTTAAAAGATTTCCAAAAAGCTTAGTCTTTCTGTTATTTTGAAAGATATTTGAAGTTAAATAAAAAAGGCTTCCAGTCTGAACTAAACAAACTGAAAGCCTCTTGTAATTACTTCTCTATCCAGACATAAGCCGTTGCCGAACTAGCACCAACCTTTTCAATAAGTCCTTCTTTAACTAAATCGGCTAAAGCTCTTTCTACCGTCTTTGCACTGATATCAGGACATTTTTCCAGAATTTCTTTTTTGTTTATCTTGCCTACAGTATTTTGTATCAAGCGTTTTACTCTTTCAGGCTTTGAAATCTTATTGTCAGATAAGTATTCAACACGACTTTCAAATTCATTTGATGCTTTAATCAAAATTCCAAGATAATACTTTACAAACGGTTCGTAAGTATTATTGCTTTCATGCCATTCTGTAGAACAATCCTGTAATGCTTCATAATAAGTTTCTTTTGATTCTTCAATCAGCATCTCAATACTTATATATTTTCCGATAATGAATCCAGCCCGATAAAGTAAAAGAAGAGTAAGAAGTCTGCTCATTCGTCCGTTTCCATCTTCAAATGGGTGAATGCATAGGAAATCCAATATGAACATAGGGATTAAAAGCAGCTTATCTGTTTTGCCGCTATTCCATTCCTCCAGAAAATGTTCTGTCATAAGTCTCATGGCTTCATCTGTTTCAAAAGCTGATACTGGTGAAAATCTTACTTTCTGAATCCCATTTCCATCCGTTTCGGCAATAATGTTATCGCTGGATTTATACTTTCCACCGAAACCATTTTGATTGTATGAATATAAATCTCTATGAAGCTGTTGAATGATATTTGATGTAGGTGAAATATAATCATAACTCTCATGAATTGTGGAAAGTACATCTCTGTAACCAGAAATTTCCTGTTCATTTCTATTTCGTGGTTCAGATTTTTTCTGCATCAATTCTTCCAGTCGCTTATCTGTCGTAAAAATTCCTTCAATTCTGTTTGATGATTTTGTACTCTGAATTTTAGCAATTTCAAGCAGGGTATTTAATTCATCTTTCTTTGCTTCTACAAATAACTGTTGGCGTCCCTTATGCTCATAAATTGAACTGAGAAGATTTACGATTTCCGGTGTCAGTAATTTACAAGCATTTTCTTTATACTCAAAATTATGCATTGTATCCTCCGTAATAATCTCTACCCCAAAGAAATATTCTCTATGTCATAATAACACAAAATGACATAGAGAACAAGGCTATGACATAGAGAAATTAAGTTTTACGCAATTCCAAATAGGAACTTCTCTTCTGATTCGTACAATCATGTTATCACAATAATTACGCTGGATTGTTTGCCCTTGGCGAAGTTTTTCTTTTACATAAAGAGAATTATCAAAATCCCAGAAAGTAATCAGACAGTCCATTGCGTTCATTGATTCCTGACTGTTCGGAACAACAATCGAAGCTGCAATATGACGGTCCAGAAGAATTTTGATAATTTCGGAAATATCCTTTTCATCAAAATCCATTGTTCTTAAATTGTTAAAGAAATTGATTTTCCTGTTTCGAAAATTAAAATCTGAGCGTAGTAAATTCCATTACTACGTTTAAATGTTAGCAGTCTATTGCAAACTACATTATAGAAGACGACATTAATTTAAGATGTTCTTTATAATTTGAATAGGCTTGTTTGACAAGCTGGATTCGGCCTGTCAAAAAGAGAATTTTTGTTGCATAATTTGCACGGGCAAAAACATCTGTAAGACTGATTACATGACTTTTCAAAATGTAATCTTCATCTTCAAGCCAGGTAAAAAAGCTGGAAAGAATACGGCGAATATTATCAATTGTCTGTTTTGACGCATTGTTTCTCTTCTGATATTCGCTTAAGTATACACGCAAATCCTCAGTTTCAACCTGATTAAACGGTTTTTGAAGATTTTTTGCTTGAGAATCCAAAGCAACGATATCCAAGAAAAAAAAGCAATGCTCAAGGACATCACACAGTTTCTGTCTTTGAGCATTGTTCAGTACACCAGACATTTCCATCTGGATTTGATTAATCAATGTCTTTTTCATTATAAGCCTTAATTTGAGCCTATAATGAATGTTTATTTTAACGGAGAAATTTTCTCAAAATGTTCGCCGCTAACTGCAAGATTCCAAGCGGCATAGGCTTCTTCCTCATGTAGCGCAAGCCAACCTGTTACCATCTTTAATTGTCTTGCAGGTAATTTTCCAGCTAATAATTCTCCATCTATGCCAATAGCAGCTTTATATTCGCCATAATAGACATGAATATGAGAGGCTTATTGTGCTCTTTGTTATCTCGAAAGAGCATGTAAATTGTCATTCCTTCAAAACGGCTTAACTCTGGCATCTAAAACTCCTGCGCATAAACTTCTTTCGTGTATTTATAACTTTCTGAATATAATGTTTCTGGTGCAATATCAATTTCACCATCTAACCAAGATACAAAACCATGCGTTACTTTTGCTGTACGGCGGTTTTCTTCGGATGCAAGAGGCGCAAAGGCTGAACCTTTATCAAGCAGACTTGTAACATCAAAAAGCCGAGTTTCTCCAGTTGAAAAATCTACCAGCATCATTCCGTCATCAAGAATCTTTATAGAGGCAACTTCAATTTCTGGAACTAATTCTCCTGCATAACAAATGCCGTCTTTTATATACATTACAACCTCCTGTTAGTTTATTATACTACGAGAGATAGAATAATTCATCCAAAATATTCGTAGCAGCAAACTGCTTACCGAATTTTGCTACGCAAAATATTGCTGCATAAGCGATTTATACAAAGTCTCCGTTTTTTCCAGAGATTTCTGCACGGCAAATTTTGATTTGTCGATTTGCTGGACAAAAGCGGCGAAGTCGTTTTGCAATGATAATGGAGGAAGTATTATCTTTAAGGAATTGTATCCACCTACATTAAAATGTTGTTGTGCTGCTCCCCCTGTTTTTGCTTTTATCTGATTCATGCCATGTGGCATATTTGTAAACATACAAAGAAATACTGGATTTACTTTTTCCAAATTCGGATGTGCTATAATTGCATCTACAACATTATATCCTTCATATTTCTTAGTAATTACACATGACTTTCCAGGGGCACCAGAACGGACAACTAAAACGTCATTTTCTTTTAGAATTGATTTTCTATTTTTTTCATTACCTTCTTCTGTAAAGTAAACCCAATCCGAATCATTGACTTTCATTTCTCCAATATTTAATGAACGAAATGCAGGAATTCCTTTTTCACAGTAATATTGCGTAGGTTTAATTACTACTCCGACAGTAACATCTGCAACATCTTCAACAAAGCAACAATTCCATTTTGAGAAATCATTTTCGGTTCCAAACATCTCGATAAATCGGGATTTGATGAGTGTGTCATATTTTTCAAGCATTTGCTTGTGTTTGGCAATGACAGCGGTGCATTTATCCAACTGTGCGGCAATTTGCTTTTGTGTTTCAAGTGGCGGTAGTGGAATGAAAAATGATTTTAGAATGCTTAAATTGATATTATTTTGAGCAACTCCACGACCAATTCTATTTACTTCGTCTTTCAATGATTTTAAAAAAGAGTAGAAATAATCAATATCAACAGAAGATTTGTCTTTGATTTTGATGCCTGCGATTGCTTGATTTGTAGTTGCATCAATATTCAAAATTGTTGCTTCACCTAAAGTTGCGAAAATAGAATAAAGAATTGTACCTTTTGAAAATAATTTTGCAGAAGAATTATCTAAACCTTGCTGGGTAATGTGTTCTGTTGTTTTATCAAGATATTTTCCTGAAAAATCACCAATCTTTACCCATGGAATAGTTCCATCTTTCCAATATTCTGTTTTGCTTCTTGATGGTGTTCCACCTGATTGTATTTCACAAACATCCCCAAGCCTTACTATTTTCCACTCGTTCATTTTTCAGCTCCTGACAAAATTATCCAATAACCGTTGTTTCTAGAATCTGAATGTTTCAAAAGATTTTGTTTCTTCAATTCGTCTATATCTCGCTTGATTGTTTTTTCATTCTTTCCAAGTTTATCTGCAATAATTGCAGCTGTAAGAGTTTTATCTTTTGCAATCATTTCAAAGATCGACTTCTGGCGCTCATTTAAAGGGACATTTTCTGTCTCTTGATGTTCGTTCATAAGAGCCAGATATTTATCAGAAGCAAAACAACGGGCTGTAACACCACCAAGAGAAAGGTCAATTTCTGGTAGTTTTGCGTTTTCTTCTTCACAGTATCGTGTAATCTTACTAAAACCGCGGGCCCAGCTTTCAATCATACCGCACTTAAAGAATACATTTGCAAGGTTAGGATTGCATGGTTTTGAAACATGTTCTTTATACAAATCTTCAACTGGAACTTCCTTTGGAAGTGCTCCATCATTCCAGAGACGGATTTTATCCTTATAAATGCGAATCTGAATTGGAGTGGTAGAAAGATAGTCCTTATGAATTACTGCATTTAAAAGCAGCTCTCGAAATGCTGCACGAGGAAAGAAGAACGTTTCTTTTCTATTTAGGTATTCATCTCGCCATGTTTTTTTATATTCTATGTTCTGACTTTCCATTAATTATTCTCCGAGCATGTCGTTCGCTTTGCGAACTTACCGAGTTTGAAGGTCACTTCGTGCCCTTACAAACTCGCATTTAACATTTTCTCCAGTTCAATTAAGTCACTGGAAATTTCTTTCTGCAAATCCTTAATTTCTCCAATAAGAACTTTTGGAGCAGGATATTCAACCTTTTCGTAAACAACTTCTTTGTATTTATTGATACTCAAGTCATAGTTGTTTGCAACAATTTCAGACTTTGGAACAAAGAAAGACTGCTCGGTACGTTTGCGGTCTTTTTCTGCTTCAAGATTGTGGAAGCGTTTGATGATATCTGGAATGTCATTTGCTTCAATTGGCTGGCGTTTATCATCAAGCGAGTATCCGTCTGCTTTCATATCATAGAACCAGACATTGTCTGTTCCACCTGCACCTGTTTTTGTGAAAACAAGAATACCAGTACTTACTCCGGCATAAGGTTTGAAAACGCCGCTTGGCATACTGATTACAGCCTGAAGTTGATGATTTTCTACAAGTTCTTTTCTAAGTGCTTTATGTGCATTAGATGAACCGAATAAAACTCCATCAGGAACAATACAAGCACATCGTCCACCTTTTTTGAGCATACGGATGAAGAGAGCAACAAACAAAAGTTCAGTTTTCTTAGTCTTACAAACATCCAGAAGGCTTGGATTTATTGTTGATTCATTTACAGTTCCCGTAAATGGAGGATTTGCAAGAATAACATCATATTGTCCTTCAATCTGATTTGCCTTACTTACACCATCCTGATATTCGACTGTCGGATTTGTAATTGAGTGGAGCATTAAGTTCATAGTACTGATTCTAAGCATTGTCATATCAGTATCGTAACCAGTAACAAGACCTTTGATATAATGATCCCACTGCTTATCGCTCATCTTATTAGCATGATGTTCTCGGATATAATTTGCAGCACTAATAAGGAATCCTGCTGTACCACAAGCAGGGTCACAGATGCAGTCATCAGGGGAAGGTTGTATAAGATTTACCATTAAGTTTCTGATTTGAGCCGGAGTTCTAAATTGTCCGTTTTGTCCTGAAGCACTTAGCTTATCAAGCATATACTCGTAAATATCACCGAGCATATCCTGGTCCTGTGCATCATTTTCATAGAGTTCATCAAGACCTGCAATTACATTAACCAAAACCTGTGGTGCTGGAATCTGGAAAGTTGCATCCTTCATAAACTTTGCAAATGCACTTTCATGATCACCATGCATATTCTTGATAAAAGCAAAGATTCCGTTTTTTTCGTCTTTCATAAGTGAAAAGATTTCATCTGGACTAAGATTCTTAAACTTGCTCCATCTAAGTTTCTGTTGATTTTCATTAAAAATATGACTTCCCTTAATACCCATCATATTTTCTTTTTGTTCAGTTTCAATTTCAATATCATCAAGTGAGCGAATAAACATCAAATAAGAAAGCTGCTCAATACATGTAAGAGGATTTGCCATACCAGCAGCCCAGAGTTTCTGCCATATGTTATCAATTTTGTTTTTTATTTCGCCTGTAATCATTTTTTAGAACTCCTAACTTTGTTAAAGTGTATTATAGCAAGATTTCCTATAATTTTATAGAGATTATAACAGATGACAGTGACAAATATGGGCTTTATAAATTAAATAGGGCTTAGCCATATTCACCTCACTAAAACCGTAAATCTCTTACCTAGAGTATTTACTTAAATTAGTAATTTGAATCACGCCAAGCCCTACTTTATTGACTTCAGTTAATTCCAGTTAAAAACAAAAAACCACTCATTTCTGAGTGGTATGTAATAGCGGGGGCAGGATCTCACAATCATCCGCACTTTCAATATTCATTTTTTCAAGAACATATTCTTTGAATGTAAAATATACATTGTTGATGTTAGGAATCTTTTTTTGAATCAAAGTAAGATAGTTTCTTATAAAGCCGCTTACATTATATGCAGTAAATTTTTCAATTTTATTCCAATAATTTTCGTAATACTCTTCCTGCTTTTTTGCATCAAGCCCCATAAGAATAAAGTTTCGGATTTTATCAGCTTCTGTAAGATCCAGTCCTGTAGAGTTCAGACTTTCAAAAATCAATTGCGGATTATCTTCTTTATCAAGAAAGATATCTATAATTTCCAGGCGGAAAATAGCTTCATAAAGTTCATCAATGGAAATCTCATTCTTCTTAATGCGATTTTCAAAATAATGATAGTTCTGAGTGATGTTTGAACTTTCAACAAATTCAGAAGGATTATTAGTTATGAGTTTATCAAAGGAAACGCAATCATCTTTTATAGGCTTAAGTCTAAGCTTACGCTCTTCTGTTTGATATTCATCTACCAGGAATTTCTTTTCAATCTTTTCTGCAAGCCGTTTATCTTCTGCAACAACAGTTCCAGACTTCATAAGATTTACCATTGCAGTAAAAAGAATAGAAATAGTAGTGATTCTCTGCTGTCCATCAATTACTAGATAATCAGACTTGCCACCTTTATTTGCCGAAGAAGTAACAATGCTACCAAAAAAATGAGTCTTGCGGTCCTTCTTAATGATTTGAACAAGGTCATTAAAAAGCTGCTCACACTGTTTAGGCCGCCAGTCATAATTACGCTGATAAACTGGAATGATGTAACGGTTATCAGAACCATCGAGGAATTTTAGTAAAAGTTTGGCTTCTCCGTGCATAATATACAACTCCTTTATTTTGTTGCATCAATAATCATATCTTTTATAATTGGATTAGAAAGCTTTGCTTCAATTGCTGCTGTATTATTCTTTGCAGAATAAAATGCGCTATTTAGTCAACACAAAAATTTTACAGGTTTAAGGTGTAAAAATTTATGCAGCCCGTTTTCTTTCC